>Ga0182030_10000479_pt1 | contig 75159 bp, 92 predicted proteins | sample 812S3MmetaG_FD_121299 | JGI IMG/M metagenome (GOLD analysis project Ga0182030, IMG submission 121299) | Permafrost microbial communities from Stordalen Mire, Sweden - 812S3M metaG (Illumina Assembly) | ecosystem: Environmental > Terrestrial > Soil > Wetlands > Permafrost | place: Sweden...
AAAATAGCGTTTTTTTTTTATATATAAAATTTTTAAGTCTTATTTTTTAAACTACAAGTATTGAGTCTTGTTTTTGACAGAACTAATTTATAGACTTAGAAAAATTATTACGAAAGATAATGTTGTATAGATTGAATATTTTACTTAGCTATAATACAGAGGGATTTTGGGCCGGCTTTTCTAGTTAGTATTTTTGAGCTCTTTCGATGTATTTTATATATTTTCAATGTCCTACAAAAACCATTTGCCTTAATTTTAATTAAATTTTACCAGTATTACAAGAAACCCTACTACAGTAGGTTGTGCAAGTTCTATTGGTTGTATAAGGAGCCAGTGAAGGAGTTATCTCATACTCAAGACTACTTTCAAGAGCCATCGCACTTTCTGTCATATGTCAGACGGTTATTTTATTGCCTACATAAGTTATACAAGATGAGTAACCCGCAATCCGCAGTGCAGTGGGAAGACCAAGTATTATTTTATGCCACTTCTTCTCCCCAAGGCCAGCACCCAGGAAGACTACCTAATTTCTTGATATCGACACAAGGTGATATTCTGAATTCAGACCACCGGCCCTCTCGTGGGACAGTTGACCTCGATATTGACGAGATCCAAGAAATGACGCGGGTATTCGCTGATGGAATAACAGGATGAAAAGGAAACCATGAGGTAGGTTAGTCGTAAATTTCTTTTAGTACAAGTAATCCTCATATTAACTCACGACCCTGAGGAAATTCGACCAAGTCGTGGAGGCCTCATTCGATATAGTGATCCGGTACAAGTTTCAAACCACCATATGGATCTTCCGTAGAGTTGGTACGAGATCTCTCCAGGGAAGAAAGGGTGTCCCAAGGCATCTCTTGACCACTAGGAAAATTCGTGCCAGCCTTGTTGAGCTCCTTGTTGTAGCGAGCAATGCGCATCATTTCGTTTGCAGACGCTCGAATCTGCTGAAGTCTGAGCATTATTGGCTCTCCGGCGCCCAGGAGTTCGAGAATCTGCTCGATATCGAATAGAAGCTTCAAAATGATAGTATCCGCATTGCAGAAAGTTCGAATCGCCATGAGACTTGCTGCTTGTTTCCAGTTATAGAGCATTGAATTGACTCGAATCTCGTCTCCGGCTCTACCACCATGAAATCGGAAGTTGTGCTGATTGGCAGCAACAAGGTCACGCTGCGTGGCTTGGTCATACATGAATTCGATAACTATAGGCCGGCCTTTGCTCTTCCACAAATCGACGGTCTTCTTAATTGAGTCAACAGCAATCCGACCTTGACTGAATTGATTCATGAGAAAGCTATTTGCTGTGTGAACTAGCATAAGTTCGGTCTCCATATATATCCTAGCTTGGTGAGGTGGACTAAGAGAAACGGATAACATGGACAGTTTGGGGTGCTTCTCGTGCCCCTGACGAGAGCTTCTAGTTGGTGTTAAGTCCGCCTTCTCAGCCTATACCTCATTAGTAAGATATATTATTCATATCCAAGGTATTAAAAACATACAAATTCCTCAATTTTGGTTTTGAGTTTGCCAATCATGCTTGTCTTCTTTTGCCGCGCGATTGGCTGTTCACGGGAACTTGAAGATTTCTTAGAATCGCGCTTTGGTTCGGACTTCTCATCAGGAGACTGTCCGAGCCAACCATGGTCGCCGAACATTTTCTTCATCGGTGATCGTGATCGTTTCTTCGGCGGGCTCGGGCTCGAGTGCTTCCCAAGGTGGAATTCCTCATGCTCATCTCTCTCAGAGACATCATCAAGAGTCTTGGTTGGAGACCGCATCATAGTACGTTGATTTACATATTTGTCGCAGGAGTCCTGATTTGGAAAGCGGGAAGGGGAACGAGAGCGGGGCTTCTCGAAATAGTCCTGATTTACATGGCGTGGAGGGGATCGGGAAGAGTGGTGTCTATCATTGCGGATGCAAGCTTGGTCTTGCGGACTTTGATGGTCATCGTAAGGGGAGCGTTCAAGTTCCTTGTAATTGCCGTAGCGTCCCAATAGCTCTTCATCGCGCATCACGACTCTACGTGCCGAGAATTGCTGTGGTAATAGACTTGGTGAGGACTCGCTTTTATGGATGGTTCGCCCAATTGTTCTAGCTGTAGTGGAAGAGACGGGATCGGATTTTCTGGGCAAAAAGCCGGTGTTCGATTCAGAGCGGGAGTTCTTGACATGTGATAGACGAGGGCTTGAGGCAGGAACACCTTGACTATTTATGAAGTCGGTAAGAGTCGCCTGGCGTGCCAGGTCTTCATATGGTGAACCAGGTTCGAACTCGTAAGGATTTGGAACCCGCAAATCTCGTCTAGGTCTCATTGCGCTGGAAGGTATTAGAAAACTGGCGAGAAGTTCATTGGAACTTCGGGAAACTTACGCGTCGAATGATGCCTTGCTCCTCTCCTTATCTGCTAGTACTGGTGTCATATCTGAAGCGTCGACGGGTATGAAATCACCCATGATTTCGGAAGATGCGCGTGAAAGATAACGGCCTTTATAGCTAGAGACCGTCGACCGAGCTGTGGAAGGTGAATTGATAGAAGTGTCGGAAATGTATTGTGCTCTGTAGCTCGAATGTGCTGAAGGGGCGCTTTCAACTACAGAAGGAGTTTTGGTACACGTCGAATGTAAATTGAATATTTCGGAGTCTGCAGGATGACGACTGCGAATAGATGAAGTCCGTGGAGGGTGCACGATCTCGGAGTGGTTGCTGGAATTGTGCTGATTTGCAATGTGGATTTGGCTTGATTGCTTGCGAATGTGCAAAGGCTTTGGTCTGCTAGGAGAATGCGATATATGTGAAGCTCCGTCTGTTAAATCCATTTCATTGTTGGCGGAATTAGGGTTGGCACAATCTGCATTGGCACGAGTATTGTGCTTGTTAGTTAATCGCGGATTGATGTATTTTTGTCCATGGTGAATATCGTCAGCCGCGCCATCAAAAGTAGCCAGGCTCAAAAAGTTCGAGTCTTTTACTTTGCTCTTTTCAACCGATCCATCCGAACTATGTGATTTACCTTGGTAGTTCTTTGTATGCTTACGGGAGAGAGAGCTCGAATAACTTTTCAATTTAATCTGTTCTGGAGGTCCCTCAAAATCGGTTGATCGTTGTCCAGAGTTATTATGCAGGTTTTTTGAGATATATGTGGTTTTTGGCAGCATGTATGTTTTTAAGTCCACGTCTCTTGTTACGATCTTATGTTGATCTACTGGGTCGTGATTCCCACCGAAGGAAGAAGAAACGGCAATGCGACTGCGTCTGGGCTTGTGGTTCTCGTGTCCGGATAAAGAAGATTTGGAGGTTTCAAGTTTCAACGGGTCTGAAATGCCACTGAAAAAATTCGAGGCTGGCTGCCCTAATTCAAACTGGCGGGATCTGGTTGTAGCATTGATCTCTGATTCCAGCGATGACTGCGATTTCGGGAAGGCTTCGTCGGGGCTACTGTGTAACATGCTTCCGCGTTTTCCATGAGACGAGACATCGTCGCTTTGAAGGGAATGTTGTGTTGCAGTTGTGGAAGACCCCTTTCCCCACACAAAGTCCAGGCCTCCGTCGAAGAATAGGCCCGGGTTCGCTGGAAATTTGAATTGATCAAGAAACGCATCTACAGCGTCGTCTTGCAGCTGCGCTCTACCAATATCGTCTAGCTCCTGCACACTTAATTGATCGTCCAGCTTTCTCATGGTAGAGTCCCAGAGTTCATCATATCGTTGAATATATAAGTCGTCTAGAGTCGGTTGCATGAGCCCACGGATAATACGATACGGCAAGGGTTCTCCTTTCTTGATATAACCATACTTTCGAGCAAACATGCCGTTTGGTATACAACAATCTCCTGGCAATGGACCATTCATTGTTTTGCTGCCTTGGTCCTTTTCCTTTCTGACCTGAGCCTTCCATGCTCTGAGAACTCCGACGGCAGACAGTTTTTGAATATGGGAGTTGGGAAAAGTCTTGGCGTTCGTTGAAAAATTAGGTTTGGAACCATGTACTTTCCCGGACGGGTTTGAATCCGATGTCGAGCTTTGAGTAAAACTGAGGCTTCTTTGTCTGATAAGAGTCCCACCCCTGCCAAATTTAGGATTCCAGAGATTTTCGTGATACTCCTGTGGCGACGGACACCTAAGAACACTAGCTTTCTGTCCTCCCGTGGAGATATATGTGCTATTCTCAATACGAAAACTTGCATCTAAATGAGTGCTTGCCGCGATACCACTGCTGAAAGTTGAAGAAGTTGGAGAAGCTCTGTCTTCTGAAGGCGCAGAAGCTGTGATGATATGCTGGTTCTTCGCATTTTTGGTGCGCCATGCTTTGAGGGCTTTTGTTGGTTGAACGAGATTCATAATCGTAGAGGTATGGGGACTATGCCCAGACATCAAATCATCCTGTAGATAAAAGTGAGCAATCACAACGAGCTTTACTGAAGGCGAGCCTACACGTCTCGTAAGGTGGTCGTGTTTCCATCGCTGATAGACGGATTCTGGAAAAGGAGGGGGTGACTCAACCTCAATAAGCCTGTATAATTAGTTATTGAAGCTTGAAATTGGGTATTCCTGGGCTGCAGAATAACCTGGGGTAGAGAAATCGAGATTAACGTACTCTTCAAGAACGCCGCAAGATAGATCTAGATTCTCATCCCCAAATGCCTCTTGTAATTGAGGGTGAAGGATCCTTAATCCATCAACGTAGTTCAGATTCCTGGGGACCCAGCCGTAAATTCTGATGAGGAAATTTCTGCATTCTCCTAGACTTAGCTCCTAAGATCAAGTGAAATCAGGGGGCAAGCGTACTGTCCTCATCCCAACCTTCTCTAGAAAGGTTCTGCACACCAGATAATTTGGGAATTCCATCTAGAAGTTCACTTTCTCCTGCAAATGCATGCCAAAAGCCAGAGCTTTCAGATCGGTCTAGGGAACTATCCGGCTCCATTTGTGTCAATGGTGTTCTGCCGAATTGCTGAAGCTAGATTGGAGAGAAATTGAAAAAGCGTATAGTTGTAGGATTTCTTAATGAGGCAATGCCAGAGCAAGGTTTTTATCTTGGGGAAAAGACTTAAGGAAAAAAGTAAACATTGGAGGAAGCTTTACACGGAAGAAATACCGATAAGCGGGCACCTGATAAGTTTAAAAATAAGGTTATATAATGTAGCCTCGCAGGCATCGGCTCATCTTCCTGGTAAATAAATACAGAAAGACCTACCTACTATTTTTTCAACAGGTAGCAATGATTCCAACAATAGAAATAGCAGAACGTAAGAGCAACAAGCAGGCTTGTAATTTGACATATTACTAGGGGTGCATGACTGCCACGTTGACGGTATTATTTAGCGTCGCCAGTGCTTGTTAGTACACCTTAAAGTAAGGCACAAGCTTCAAGGGCGTAGGTCATGTCTATGAAGTACGGAATTCTTGGGATCAAGTGACACAATTACGGTTCACGCCGTAACTCCCGCTGCAATTTCGAGTCAAAGTGAAGCAAGTCCTAAGAAGTCGAGTAGCACTTGCCATTCCCAAACCTCGGAAGGATTCAGACTATGTATAGTATGGCAGAGCCGATGACAGGTTATTGTGGTGGATGACTGATACTTCATTTTCTTGGATGCTTGATGATCCTGTGATGATTTTTGGAGAAATGTCGCGATCGAGTTGACTCGCTCAAAATACCTTCAGTGGAACTACCTAGATTCGTCCAGACCTAAAAGATGAGGGAAAGCCTAGACAAAGGAAGGCAAAGAAGCCTAATTACTAGTGGCTGTCTCCCTCAATCATACTTTCCAGCGAGAGGCTGGCTCAACTTAAGCTTTCCACAGGATACGGGACGTTTTTGGAATACCAGGACCAGTCTCATCTCAATGAAATTTCCTGCCAATGCAGCTATCATTCAGTATCCGGACAATGGGCCCGATATCTCAGTCCTAAGTCTTCTCATACCGTGAGCACTCGCAGTGTCGTATGGATGAGAGGCTGGACAGCCTTTTCACGCGTGCAGTCAACAGCTCGGAACAAAATTTGACTTCAAAAATATTCCCATTCTAGAATTCTACATGATGGGCATTTGACATGCTCTGGCCGTTAAATTCCATATTCTTGCCCAAGACATGATGTTGCCAAACTACGGTGGTCCAAGAGGCACAAACATGAAATCCGACGTCACTACCGAAACTTCCAACCGAATAGTTTTGACGCATGCGGGGAAGAGAATACCTCTCACTTGAATAACTGAACTACGGTCAATGACTGCCGCTTCCAATGGCCGGTCCCGCTAAACGCTGCTCTGGACGAGATTATCAAGATTCTAGCAGGGGACTAATGATGTCGAAGCGCAACAATCGCTGCTATGCTAGCACCGACTTAATTGCCGTTGACTACTCTCCGAGCTTCCTCCATGATCTGAAGGATTACTCTATCTCACAAGCTTATTTAATCTACATATTGCCTCTGGAAACTTTTCGTCTTCCTCGTCGAGATTTCCCTCATATTTGACCTCTGAGGACAACGAGCCTTTGTCAAAGACTATACCGTACGATCAGTGATATGGACGACATCATGGAGCCTCAAGAGCGAATTGGAAGCACTGGAGGAGACTCGAATAAGTATGATATCGTAATTGTCGGAGCGGGACCAGTTGGACTCCTTTTATCGACCTGCCTCGCTCGATGGGGATACAAGATCAAACACATTGACAACAGGCCCGAGCCGACAAAGACTGGTCGGGCTGATGGTATCCAGCCTCGCTCCCTCGATCTTTTACGCAATATGGGGCTCAAGCCTGCGATTATGGCTCATAAACCAGCTAAGGTCTATGAAGTTGCCTTTTGGGATCCTAGCGCAACAAGCAAAGGTATACAAAGGACAGGAACTTGGGCCAGTTGCCCGAGCTTCATTGATGCAAGATACCCATTCACGACCCTTTTGCATCAAGGTTTGATTGAGCGAGTATTTATTGCAGACTTGGCGGAGAACAACGTGGAAATTCAAAGACCATGGACTATCAAAGGTTTTACAACGGATGACAAGGCCGACCCTGTGTACCCTGTGGAGGTAGATTTGGAACACGTTGATGGGAAAAGTCGAGAGCATATACGGGCCAAATATCTCTTTAGCGGCGAAGGTGCAAGATCTTTCGTCCGAGATCAACTGAAAATCGGCATCAAGCATAAAGATCCAATTGCGCATGTTTGGGGCGTAATGGATGGTGTAGTCAGGACAAATTTCCCCGATATTAAGGCAAGTCTCAAACCATCCACCTGCTCTCCTCTCTCAAATTTTGACAGTCTCTTCAGATGAAATGCACAATCCATTCCGAACATGGATCAATAATGGTCATACCGCGAGAAAATGATTTAGTCCGTTTGTATATTCAGATTGCATCTTCAACGGACAAGGATTGGAATCCGCGGAAAACAGCCACGGAAGATGAGGTCCAAAATTCAGCGAAGCGAATATTCAAGCCGTACGACATTGAGTGGGAACGAGTTGAATGGTATTCCATATATCCAATAGGACAAGGTATTGCCGATAAGTATACGCTTGACCATCGAGTTTTTATGGGCGGTGATGCGTGCCATACCCATAGTGTATGTGTTTTGATTTGCTGCAAAAGGAAGTCTGCTAATTACCTCATAGCCCAAGGCCGGTCAAGGTATGAATACAGCTTTCCTTGATGCACTGAATCTGGCCTGGAAAATCCACCATGTCGAGGCTGGATTTGCTGATCGGTCTCTTCTTCACTCTTACGAATCTGAGAGAAAGTTGATTGCTGAAAACTTATTAAACTTTGACGCCAAATACGCAGCGCTATTTTCCCAACGACCACCAGCAGCCAAGGATGTTGCAGCTGCAACAAGACAATCCGAAAATTCGAAAGGTGAAGAGGATGAAGATCCTTTCATCAAAACGTTCAAAGAATCGTGCGAATTTACCAGTGGTTACGGGGTAGCCTACAATCCCAACTTTCTCAATTGGTCCCCCTCGCATCCGGCAAAGTCAAAGCTCATCAATCCTACTGGCAGTAGAAACCGGACAGGTCGTATTCTCATCAATTCCAATGTCACTCGTGTAGTTGATGCGAATGTCGTTCATCTCGAACAGGAGGTGCCTCTTAATGGATCTTTCAGAATCTACGTATTTGGAGGGAGATTATCTAAGACGGCGCAAGCCATTAAGGACTTCGCTCAGAATATTTGCAAAAAGGGCTCATTCTTTTCCTCATATCTCCGACCCGATATTGATACGGTGTCATATCATGAACGACATAACCCACACAGCCATTTCTTCACATTCTGTACTATTCTGGCCAGCAAAAGAAGCGATATTGAGATTTCGAAAGACGTCCCAGAAGTCTTGGCCCGATACAGTGACCATGTTTACGCTGATGATATCTGGGATCAGAGAGTTCCTGAGGCGAAGGCTGCAGCGCATGCTAAAATGGGTTTGGATGAAGATAAGGGAGGAATTATTGTTGTCAGGCCCGATGGTTATGTTGGCATTGTTATTAGTCTGATTGAAGGAAGCGCAACTGTTGACGCTTTGAATGATTACTTTGCAGCGTTTTGTACGAAGAAAGTTGGGAGGGCGAGAGCGCGGATGTGAGTGGGTGGGGAGGATACCGTACTGAAAGATTTGACTATTTATTGAATCTCATAGCGATCTCATACACTTGGTCATCTAATAAGATAGCAGAAAATACGATCAACATCTTCTCGACAATGTTTCTATTTTAAATGATTTGACAATTCCTTGGATGTTCAGCACCATCTTATACAACTGATCATCCAGGATAATATCTGTAATCATTTAAATCTTCTCGAAAAGTCCTCGACCTCCCTTATGCTTCACATTTTGGTCGCTCAAAGTGGTACCTGGGCTCGCATGGGTATTTTGGGACGTTGACGTTCCATTGTTAGCGCTTGGACCAAACTTTAATTCGCCAAGTCAGCCGCATCCCATACCCACATTCCGCTTTCCAAACTCCAAGAACAGAGCAACGTGAATTGACAACGCCATCTCTGCGCTCAATCAATACACTATTTTTGATATCAAGATATATCTCGATGTTTGTGCCACATGCTACTGCTCAGCGCTCGGTCTGATCCTCGAAATGACCAGTCTTAAGCGCAAAGCATCGCAAGAGCTGACCAGGAACTCTGTCATAATTTTAGAGGTAAGGCAACTTTTTCTCTGCTTCCCCCAGCAAACCCAATTAACGTTACTCGCAGCCTGTCCCCGCCCCCATGACTATGATGACAATAGGTGGCGCTCTCACGCAGGTCTGGTCTTGGTGTAGAAATTGGTGCGCAGGCTGGTTCGCCCCAACAGAAATGACCTTGAACTACACTTCCAAAGACGGTATGTGCTCAAGAGTGCTATAGGGCTCAGTCACTTATTCGTTGAAGTTGTCGTTCACAATCATATACAAACATCCGAATCTAGAGAAGATGGAAGCATAAATCTCAAGCGTCAGAAGGTGCGCCCGAATACTTCCAGATCGAGATCGACGGACCATTATAAAAAGTATAGGCGAAGGAAAATAGATCATACAGGATGCGTTACTGAACACGATATCCGAAAGCGTAATGATGAATACTTTGCCCCTCCTGAATTGAACTTCTTTGGGAAGCACATTAAATGCGAACCACCGCGAACACCGGAACCCCAGTCAGAGGATGAGCAGTACGATCTAGTCTCCCGCAGACATTCTGTTCCTATCATATCACCCATCACTCTAGACTCGATGCCGCAAAAAGAAACCCCCGGGTCACCACAGTCTCCTTTAGAGAACGGCATATCGATGACCCCTCAAACTCGCCGTCCCCTCCGACCCAAAATATCTCAGAGACGGGAGACTGGAAACTCAAAGCCTCTGGACAAATTATTGGAATCTCTTTTCTTAACACCGGGGGGAGGTGGTGAGCACCCGCTGCTTGGTACGTCAGATTACAAGACAAAAGAACGCCTGAGAGTGAAGGAGGAGCGAAGGATTAAAGCAAGAGAAGCTTCAATCCGTGCTGCAAAGGAGCGTCGACTTACCCGGCGTAATCCCCTACAGTCATTGATACAACCTCTCAACACTAAATGGGATGACGTTATTAATAATGTCCAGCGAACCAACAGCTTCCACCATGTCATCACAACCTCTATTGGGGGGACGGAACTTCGCGTCAAGGACTTCCAGACTCTCCTTGGCCGACATGCATGGCTTAACGACGAGATAATCAATTCCTACATCGAATGGGTCGTAGATGCTGCTAACACAGCAGCTAATGCTGAGTCAGAAGCTCCTGGTGGATCAGTATCTAAAGTACCAAAATTTATTGCACATAATAGCTTTTTCTACGAGAATCTCATCAAGAAGGGACCGAGCAGCACTCAAGGCTTGATGAAAAGGAAGAAGGCACCAGGCACATCTTTAATGGAGGTAGATTCAGTGTTTGTCCCTATCTGCAAAGGCAGTCATTGGACAGTAGGTGTCGTTCGACCTATAGCGAAGACAATCGAATACTTCGATAGTATGGGAGGAGATCCAAGACCGTTCGTAAACCTCATGCGAAACTGGCTCAAATATCAACTCGGGGATACTTATGTCGAAGAAGAGTGGAAGGTTCCGAGGACTGCTTGTGCTCGACAAAATAACGGATATGATTGCGGTGTTTTCGTATGCACAAATTCCTTCTGTGTCGCCTTTGGGCTTGATACGTCGTGTTACGAAGAACGGGACATGGCAATGCAAAGGAGGAATATTGCGGCAATCTTGATCAATCGGGGGTTTACTGGAGATTTTTTATGGGGAAATGGTGGGTTATGATGATTGTACTTCTGGCGTTTGGAGATCGGGATGGATGCGAAAGATACCCAGTTTTTACACATGCCTATGGAGGATTTACAAGCAATTCTTCGACTCTGAAGACTCGGCAAGAGTTAGGAAAGGTTCTTACCGTACAATCACGAATAAAAGATCTAGTTGAAGAATATTGCTTGCTATTATCACGATGACTTTTTAATTTTTTATGTTTTGACATCAGAGAATAGTGATTCCTTTGTTCCAGTTTTTAATTGACATGTTCCGGAGCATAAAAATCTTACCTTGGTTATCAGTCGAATGTTACAAGATGATACTCCAAGAATTATCTCTAGCTTGTATCCAAATACATTCTATATCCTACCGTAATCTACGAATCCATTGAATAAGCGTAGAATTCTAGAATCAACTCTCCCTCAAAACCTATGCTTTATCCTTCATTTTAAGCATTTAGAGCTGCTCTTGGGGCCTCGTCAAATTTATTCTTTTGATGAGAATATCTATAATATTGTTGTAGATTATAAACTTGTAAGGTCTTGATATCTTTGATATCAGGGATTTTATTTCTAAAATTAAATATTAATATATTTAGCTTTATCATACTGAATTGGGTTTTTTGATAAGACCTTTTATTACGCTATTATCAATTTCCAAGAATATCTAATTAATATAAATATGTAGAATCTATAGAGGATTAAGAAAATACCAAACCCACACTTTCGTTTTAGTACTTGCTACTAAGCCGCTCATATGCTCGGTATTTATAGTAAATATAGAATTTGATTTTTAGCAATATAAGCACTATAATACTAAGTCTCCGCGTAGCATATATACATAGTATATGATCGATCTCCCTAGTATCGAGGCATCTTGCAAAGTCCGCCTCTGAGTATCCGAATGATCTAGGTAATGCGTCCCTTCGAGTATTTGATTCCTCGCTTCAATGTCCCGATGAGGTACACGAACTTTACCTAAGGAACCCCTGCAGGTGTCAAATGGCAGCCCACCTGCCATGATCAAACGGCGGCTGAAAGCTTGCATGCCACTAAGGGATGCTGTCGCACGGCGACCTCAAGCTTCAACATCATCTCTCTTACCCGAGACTTGCCTTTATGACACAGCTTTAAATACACGATCAGCGCAACATATTATTGCGCATGATTGCTTCTCTGCCTTAGAAAGTGGCGATGGCCAAAAAGGCAAGACAAAGGATAAGCTATGGTCTGTTTGCCGAACCCCCCCGCTTTGAACAGTTCCGTAATTTAGGAAGAAGGAAGCTTACCAATCTATATATATAGTCTTACCTCTCGCAAATTCGCCTGGAGGCCACCGACTAGGAGTCAATGGTCTTGCCGTTGACAGCGATCAATCAATCCTGTGAGTGGGGAGCTTCAAGGAAGGTGCTGGCCTGCGGAATGATTATTGACCATATCTCAGCTACTCGGGAGGCAGAGACGGCGCCATATGTGCGTGGAATCTAAACCTCGACTTGAAGACCGTTATTCCCTCCGAGAATCCCTTTGACTCGCCGGAGGACCCTCCATCGGACTCGAGTTCGAAAACGCAGACTTCTACTACCTTCCGAGCCCAAACTCAAGCCCACACACACTGGGTCAATGATATAGTGCTCACACAAAACAATACAGCTCTGGTTTCGGCATCCTCTGATCTGACTGTCAGGGTATGGCGCCCACTTTCCAATGAGTCGGAAGCTCCACAAACAATTGGACAGCACGCCGATTATGTCAAATGTCTCGCAACACCAAGTCCCCAAGCTGACTGGGTGGCGTCTGGTGGTCTGGATCGACGTATATGTCTATGGGATCTGAATGGGGCGGGACAGAAGCTTGAGATCGAGGTGGGGGATGAAGAAAAGAGCGAGAAGGGCTCAGTATATGCGTTGAGTGTCAGTCAGACAATGCTAGCCAGCGGCGGACCTGAATCTATAGTCCGACTTTGGGATCCCAGGTCTGGTAAACGAGTCACAAAGTTCGTGGGCCATACCGATAATATTAGAGATATATTGATTAACGAGACGGGGGATACTATCATGACTGCGAGCTCCGATCAGACCGTTAAAGTTTGGAGTGTTACGGCAGGAAGATGCATGCACACATTGACCATGCATAATGATAGTGTCTGGTCATTGTATTCGGATGATCCACAATTGGGAATATTTTACAGCAGCGATCGATCAGGTCTCGTCGTCAAGACCGACGTGAGAGGCACACTTGGGGAAATGGATGATGGTCTTTCACTTGCTGTAGCGCAGGAAAACGATGGCGTGAACAAAGTTATTGCTTGCGGAGACTACATCTGGACTGCGACTTCGAGTTCTTCTATAAATCGGTGGACAAATGTTGATACAGGAAACGATATTCAGTTGCCTGAAGCTTACAGGCATCATCGGGCTTCGAGCGCAGCTTCGAGACCAAGACACCTGTCTCCGCCGACGCTAAATCACCAGTCCAAAAAAGAGATCCCTGCTCAATCGGTCTTGAGGATTTCAAATACTGCGAGTTTCCCTGCTGCGGTGGCAAGAGATTCCGATGCTGTAACTACCTTCTCGAGCTTAAGCGCTCGTAAAGGGTCCGAAGTCATAATAGACCCTGACATTGATGTAATTGTGCCCATTCATGCTTTGCCTGAAGAGACGATTGAAGGGCAACATGGTCTGGTGAAACACAAATTGTTAAATGATCGACGGCGAGCTTTGACATTGGATACGGCTGGTGATGTGCTACTCTGGGACTTACTGCGAGTATGACCATGTTCTCTGAAAGTCAAAATGCGTATGCTAATGCAACGAAGTGTATCCCGATTCAGTCGTTTGGAAAGAAACACCTCGAAGATGTCGAGCCTGAAGTCAATACCATGGAAGCTGTTGCGCCGTGGTGCTCGATAGACACGCGAACTGGTCGACTAGCTGTGGTCTTGGAAGAGTACAATTGCTTTGATGCCGAGATGTACGCTGATGAACTTCAACTGGAGGCACCTGTCGAATTCCGAGAAGACCAAAGAAGTGAGCTTTATCTGTCCGATAGAACTGGCTAACAATAGTACGCTGACAACCGCGTGGCAGTTAACCTTGGGAAATGGATACTACGACACATCTTCTCAAACCTGATCGATGAGATGATAAAACGGGATGAAATCTATCGCAAAGAACTCAACGAAAATGTGAAGGAAGGGGGGCAACGTGCCAATGCACCGACCTCCATTCAGCTACCATCCTCACCAGTGACCAGCTGGGAAGATGGTGTAGCCTCTAGTACTACACCAAAAGCGAATGTAAACTCTTTCCCCATGACGCCGGGTATGGGAATCGGTGTTGCTACGCCAGCTCCCCTTAGCCACCTTCCTGGCGTACCAGAAGATGGTGCTCCTCTCGATAAGCGAGCATCTCAAACAAGTCGATCATCAGCTGAGAAGACAGGGGATTACTTCTCAAGCACACCGATATCCTCGGAAGCCCCCACAAAACCAGCCTCCACACCCGTGGACAGACACGATGACAAGCCTCCTAAGTCGCCATCCGATGCTGAGAAGGAGAATAATGGTAAGGATAGCAGCAACCTCTTCGGAAAGAAGTTCAGAATGGGAATGTCCTTCGGCAGCAAGAAACTTGGTAGATCCCCGTCGACGAACACAGAGAAACCCGTAGTAGTCGATGAGAAAATCGAGGATGGTTCCGAAACCTCGGAAAATGGCGAGAAAGAAAAAGAGATCGAGGATAGTTTCCTAGGAATCATCCAAAGAATCAGGAACGAATATGAAAAAGCTCTGCTCGATAACCCCGAACAACAAGTCGAAAGTGGAATCACTCCGAGTCTTCCAAACGAAACGCCGGTGCTCAAGCCTCCACCAATGACCACTGTCATCATCCAGGAAGAGACTTCGGGAGGAAGTGCAGATCTCTACCGAGGGACGGTGGCAACTGTAGGTGAAGATGCAAGTTTGATTGAGGAGCGAGCACCAATGTGGCTTGGTGATCTTCTGCTAAAGGTTCTGGCCCTTCTCTGTCGGATATGCTACTCAAGCTAACGTGATAAATAGAATAAAATACCCCTGAAGGAACCAGTAAAGGTTTCTTTCGTGCTGCAGCCATGGCAAGACCTTCTCCCGAGCATTGCTGGCCCCGATGGAAACTCTCGCTTGAATGCCAACAGAATGCTCCGAGTTAAGAAGATATTGGCATACGTCGCGGAGCGGATAGAAGCAGCCCCTGAGCAACCGGACTCAGATGCCTTAAGACCAGAAGAATACCTTGAACTGTACTGTTACGATCAGGTGAGATGCTGTTTGTTGAAAGGTTTTCTCTGCAATCTAATTCATGTGTAGAAATTGCCAATTACCATGAGTTTGGCAACCCTTCGTGCTCACGTTTGGAAAGGAGGTGCAGATGTGATGTTGTACTATAAGAGCAACGGCCGAAGACCTATTCGTTATGAGAAAAAGTCAGATCCCTCAACAGAGGACTCGATCCCAGATGCAAAAGCGAATACTCCTGGCCCTTAGTCTGCCACAGCTGGATAGCACATATTTGAGGGCCTGCTTCATTACCACATCTAGCTAGTTCAAACATTTCTCTGGATCGAAAGTAAAGATGAACTACCAAGGGGCTATTCCTCTAATTACAAACTTCTTAAATATTGGAATACAAAAACCTATCCCAGAAGTTAGTGTACCAAGTGAATCCAGTATAGCAGGCCTTAGAAGGTTCAGCCTTGAATATCTTCGTTTCCATTTAGTAGTTCATGATATCCCATCCCCGAGCTGAAGTATAATTGTCTTCTATTCAATATATACACAATGCCATTTTATGCGATTCCTTACCGACTTCCTAAAGTGTATAATACTCGCGTCGACAATGAGTTATATGCCCACTGATAAGAGCCCAAGAATATAGCGCCACCAGCGCTGATCCATAGAATCCTGGGTCCAATCCCAGCGAAAAAAGCCTTTGGCCCACTGTCTTCCAAAATTTGCTTGAGCAAAGGTACCATGGCTGTCTTCTCCTTCGCTAACATCATCCTCGTCTTGAGAACATCCAAAGGCGTCGTGACTCCGGCCGCAACAGCTCCAGATGCACTTCCAAAAACTGCACTCTCAAACGCGCTGATCACATCTTTGCCTGACGTTCTCCGACGGTATTCCTTCATCGATTCCCACAAGGGAAATTGAATGACGGTGAATGGCACCTCCCTCATAATAGTAACTGACCACCCTCTATACAACTCCATCCAAACTCCTGAAATGCCAATGCCGCGATATTGAGACAGGATTCCAGTTAAAGCAGAGAGGGATGAGGGATGTTGCCCAGCTTGAGCCCTTTGCTTCACTACCTCTGTAGGGACTCTCACGGCACACGCAGCCATTTCCCCCAAACTGGCAGCTAGCATATGTTCGATCGGCGCTGTCCATTCTCCTACATGTCCCTGCGTAACCTCCGCGGCCTTTCGTCTAGCAGATAAGAAGCTCTTTGTGTATTCGTAGGTACAAAAGAATAGCGCTGCACCGGGTGCAGATCCAATTATAGCACTGCCAACTCCGCGGTAGATGCCTGTGAATCCTCCAGATACAATGAAGCCATTGGGAGATTGAAGGCGGGTCTTTAAGGTATCGAGAGGATAGAGGGACAGGTCGACGGTCGTTCCAGCTAGAGCTCCGGAGAGGAGCGCGGTGGTAAAAGGCGGGTGGGTTTGGGAGGACATTATCAGATTCTGTAAATGCTGTACAGGTACAAATATTCCCTGAGATTCATAATAGCGGTCGAAGCCAGCATGGGAACTGGGATATCATGGTGGTCGTGTATGAGTGACGATGAATGAGGCTCATTCGTTTCCGAGAAAATTCCCATGCACGTCCTCTTTCAAACGCGTCATATTTTATAAAGCCTTCATTCCCACAAGATTTTTTCAAGTAAGAATGGAATGGGTTCAAGGATCGTCTCAAAAGTACTTCGCTCAACAGCTCGACCAATATCCTTGACCGAATTCTCAGATGCTCTGTTTCTGAAATGGGAACCTCTCAATTACCTCGATGGCGAGCGCCTTGGTCTGTTTGTTCCAAAAGCATGTCAACAATAAGCTTACAATCTCATTACAGGCCTAGCAATAAGTGGTGGGGTTGATTCTATGGCGTTGGCTGCGCTTTGTTCAAGACTTCAACAGGATGTCAAGTTCCAAGCCTTTGTAGTTGATCATGGTGTGAGAGAGGGCAGTGATCGAGAAGCTCACGGGGTATCCAAGCTACTTAAATCTAGAGGTTGGCGACATTAATCCTAAGTGCCGTACATAAATAACAAACGAAGGCATTCCTACTCAGATATTGAAAGTTGATTGGGCTGGAATCGAGGCACTGGGGAAAATGCCAAACTTTGAGTCATTAGCAAGAAGATATCGTTTTCAAGCATTGGGCAAAGCTTGTAGAGACCATGGTATCAAATCACTGCTTGTTGCTCACCATGGAGATGATCAAGCTGAGACCGTATTGATGAGATTGGTCCATGGGCACCGTTCGCTAGGACTCGCTGGCATAAAAAGGGATTCTGCGATTCCAGAATGCCAAGGCTTGCATGGGATTCACGAAAGTGGTGGGATTGATTATCCTGGAAAGGCAAGAAGGCAAGCCATGCATTCGAGCCCCGGGAATTCAGGAAAGAAAGTTGCACTTTTATCGAGGGCAGTTGCATTAGGAGAAAACTCATCTCGACCTAAGAGGCCATTTTCTTTGGTCTCCGAAGCTGGTGGTGTCAGAGTCTACAGACCTCTCCTCGAATTCAACAAGGCACGCCTGATAGCTACCTGTCAAGCCGAAAAGATGGAGTGGTTCGAGGACCACACGAACAACGACCCGACACTTACGATGCGAAATGCTGTTAGATATATGCTTGGTTCTCATAAAATGCCAGCCGCGCTGACAACGGCATCACTTCTTGAAGTAGCTCGAAAGTTTCGTTCGAAGACAGACTTACTTGGCCAAACAACGAGAATTTTGTTCAAAAAGTGTATCATCGCAGATTTAAATACACGTATCGGTACAATATCTATTTCTTTTCCTTCCCTGGATCAAGCAGCATTCCCGCTGGAGCTTCTACCATGGGAGAATCGTGGCCAGCTCGCCGCCTCATTACTACGGAAAGTAATTATGATCGCAACACCACAAAAAGAAGTGCATCTCTCATCTCTCCACGGTGCCGTGGAACGAGTATTTCCTGAGCTTACCCCGATTAACGACCCACCGGCTGTAGCCATACCATTTACAACATCCGGTGTATTTTTCCAGCCTGTGGTCCCAAAGGAAGGACCCGGAGTTAATATCCTATCATCAAAGAAATGCTATTGGATTGTCTCTCGCCAACCTCATCGATCAGGCGAACAGCCCACAATCTGCTTCCCAGCTTCCAAAGAGCCCTCAGCTTGGGCTGAGTGGACATCCTGGGAACTCTACGATGGTCGATTCTGGTTTCGTGTCAAGAATCCCACCGCAGATTCTTTACTCATCCGTCCTTTAAAGCAGGATGACTTGGTTGCCTTCGAAACGTCACTTCGGAAAAGGCTGAAAATTTTAGCCCCAGCAGAGGTGAGATGGACTCTACCGGCCATTGCTATTTTGAGAGAGGACGGCAGTGAAAGGATATTAGCGCTGCCGACCATCAATATTCGAGATCTCGAATTTGGGCGGAAATTGAGATGGGAAGTGCGGTATAAAAAGGTTGATTTAGATGCCACATCAGAGTGAGCGTTATTAAAAGCACGCAATTTGAGGAACCTAGATGACAGCTTTAATTCGGTTTTGAGTGATTCATTGACCCTAAAACCCACCTATTTGCGGTATCATTTTATTGATGCCTGTAGCTCCCCTAGGGGCGGGTATCCTATAACGCCTGATGAAGAAACAAGATGCTAAACGCCGTGTAAATGCATTATTCCTCCTTTAATGTACCCTAGTAACCTGACTTCCAAAATCAGGCCGTATACAAAGTAATATCCATGGGTATTATCCTTTGATTCAACTCTCGAAGTAGCAAAGTTCATGTTTAGTACTGCATCATCAGTACAGGGACCTTGCAATATGCAAGATCTTGAGTAAACGTGTACCAGAAGATACAGTTCTCTAATAGAGGTTGAGCCACACCAAAGTGAAACTCCCAGTTGCCGATCCGCGACAGGAAAGGAGTCTAGATTCGGGGCTAATAGCATAGGTTCATGAGTAAGTTTTCAGCTCCTTCATCTCAGATGCATAACCTCCTTCGCATTTTCGTAAACGACGTACGTGATGCTAACCGCTGGTACGACCTTAAGTAAATTTGGCGTGATCCCTTTAAATAACCCTCTGACACCTTCATTCTTTACGGTCTTCTGAGCGACGTCCCATATTCCGTCATAAGTGGGTGGGTGGAGAACAGTCCCCTGTGCTTGAAGTCTTGTCCTCAAAAGATTGACCGGGTATACAACACTCGCACCAAAGGCCCCTGAGAATGCACCAATAATCCCAGTTGCGAAAGATCCAGGCAGAGCATCTTCCTCATGGCAACCTATTAACTTTGCGTTGCGACGAGCAAGTGTGGACTTGAGAAACTCAAAGGTACCTAAATCGATAGCAGAGTAGGGAAACATGCCCACTAGGCCCATTGTCAAACCACGGTAAGATGCTCGAAAGCCCCCTTTGGCGTACATCTTCTTCCACGTCGCTATGATAAGTTGATTACCATGAAGTCCACCGGAAACTGTTTCGCATTGCATCCTGTGCACAGGTCAGCTTTGACGAATTATATTCACCGAGAAATGACCCTTACCGGAATTTGAGGGTGTCTATTGGATAGACGACGAGCCTGTTCAAGAAATTAGCATATAGATCTAAAGTAATACAGAAAGCCATACTGTGACACCATTCCACCAACCCCGCCAGCCACAAACTTTGAGTAAGGATTGATTTCTTGAGGATCTCCGTGACCTTCCATAGTTGCCAGCACCCTCTTTGCTGCTTCATAGGAGCCGAATTTAATTGCAGATTCTGGCATAACTTTCAAAACGTTTAGACCATTTCCTTACAAACATTAGCCCGATAATTAGGTTTCGGAAAAGTGATAATACCTGCGAACAGACTGCGCATCCCTCCAGCTTTCCATAACTCTTGAAGAGCTAGAGTAAGGGGTCTACCAACTTGTTTCGCCGCCGCAACGGCATCACCGCGCTTCGCAGCTGCAATGGACGTGTCTTTCACAGTTCCGACATTGGCGATTAGATAGACCTTAAGACGATCGAGGGGGGCTGTTGCAGTACGGGATATGACCCCAGCAAGACCGCCAGCTGCGAAATATCCTGGATCAGGTAAAACTTGAGTCAGCAGGGACTTCTTTGGCGCCACTTCTTCAAATTTTCCTTCGTCTATCAGCTCATGTTGCTCTGTATTTGAGGATGGTCTTGGGAGGTAAGGAAAGCGTGGATCGATATTCGTTCCTAGAGTGCCTTCGATGAAGTGCGCCTGATTTGCTTCAAACATTCTCTCTGCGACTTCTTCTGTCCGATCTGGTGTAACTTCCTCAGGGGTCGAAGGTGGAGAGCTCGGAGGGAAAGATCTACTGCGTGATGGTATCGCGATATTGATAATCGCTCCAAATAAGATTGTAAGAAACTTTGGCGGGGATCTACCTAAGCCTTCCAGTGTATCCTCCCTAATCGATGAATCCCCTTCAGCATTTAATGAGATTGCAGAAGAATAGTATGATAGAACAGCCTTAAGCGCCGGTGTATTTGTGTTTGTGGGAAGGAATAATAGAAAGTTTCTGTCAAGTGATCAGCCAGAGTCGCGATAGGTCCCAAGGTTTAGGAGGGCCTAATTCTAATCTGCATAAGACAAGATATTCCGCAATGCAATATCAAATCGAGACATTGAATTTACGAACCTCCATTCATCGAAGCTTATGTACCCCTATAGCATGTTAAAAAGGGCAATGAAACGGGACTTAAGGTAACAAACATCATGATTTTCATCTACCTCTGCGAAGAACTGATTGAGCTTTGAAGCCGGCACAACCATCCCAGCCCTCGAGAAGGCAGCTGATAACTCGCCTTTGTCTAATTTACCATTGTGATCGCGGTCTATAGACTGGAACAGAACAAGAAGCTCTCTTTCTGTCTTCTCTACGAATGTGCGAAACTCTAAAAAAAAAACCGTTAGCTTGACGACCTAGGATGGTAGGATCGGAGTCAGCTTGTGGAAGAAAGTCTTTATATACCTTCATACTGTATAACCTGATCGCCGTTTTTATCCATTGCCTTCACAACATCTTTCAACATATCATGGGCATTCTTCAGCGGGTGATCTATCTTCATCAAACCTCGTTGTAGGCCATTGAGGTCGATTTCACCCTTGCTCTGCGGATCCAGCTTCTTCCATAGCTCCTCTATCCGTGCATCCCGCGAATTCTGACTCTCTGGGATATCCATCTTCAAAGAGCAACAGTTGTATGTTATGGTTTTCGCATGGCGTTGGATTTGCCCAGGAGACCAATTGACCGAGGTGAGCGAGAGGCTATCATCGATGCGAAAGAACCTGCATTTGCGTGGGTGGATGTGTTGTGGTCCAGTTCAATTAGAGAGCCTGTGAGCTATAACTGTCTCCTTTCTAAAGTTGATCTTGCTGGGAAATGTGAAAGTTCATCACTTTCGTCACAAGCCGGGTTGGTGGAAGCGAGCTTTTGACCAGGTCTTAAAAGGGCATCGCGCCTTGGCAGTGAGGCAGGATTACAGCCTCGTCTTTGAATCGAAAAACAAACCACTTTGCTTCCATTGATTTTGGGGGCCCTTCTAATCAACCATGGCTGCGAACTACTGGGAATCTACCCAGCGCCGCAACTGGCAATTTACAAGGGAACAGTTGGAAGAATTACGCAAAAAGCTGGAAGACGAGGACCCAAATCTCGTTCAGATGTACCCAATACCTCAAGTAATGCACCTCAGTATCTATTTCAATCAACGTAAGTCCCACTTCAAGACCCTATGTAGCATGCATTGACACTAATATGCGCATTCACAGAGGTCGCACGCCTTGGGAAGCGACTCGGGGTGAGACAGCAAGCTATGGCCACCGCCCAACTGTACATTCGCCGATTTTATTCAAAAGTCGAGATCAGGCGCACAAATCCATACTTGGTAATTGCTACTGCGGTTTATTTGGCATGCAAGATGGAAGAATGCCCACATCATATCAGGCTCGTCGTGAGCGAGGGCCGAACTTTGTGGCCTGGTATGGATCCAGCAACACCGACTTGAGCCCTTGCTAACATCCGAACTATGTAGATTTCTTCAGTAGCGACACCTCAAAGCTTGGGGAATGCGAGTTCTTCCTTATTTCCGAAATGAGTTCCCAGATGATTGTCCATCATCCGTATAGGAGTTTGACCGCCCTGCAGGTTACTTTCTCTCTCACTCAAGAGGAATCTGCTCTTGCCTGGTCCGTTATAAACGATCATTATATGACCGACTTGCCACTTCTATTCGCTCCTCATATCATCGCAATCATGGCCATTCTTTTGACTCTGGTGCTTCGTCCAAATACCGCTGGTATGCAGTCCGCTAGCAGCGCTTCTGCTGGCAATATTGCAAGTGCAGCACATTCTGCTTTGAATTCAATTGGACAGTCAAAAACGGGCAATGGAGAAAAGCACAATGTAGGACCTCGAAGCAAAGTACAACGACTTGCAAATTGGCTGGCAGAAAGCGATATTGACATCGAGGCTGTTGTTGATTGCACCCAAGAGATCATTTCGTTTTATGAAGTTCAAGAACAATACAATGAGAAGCTCACAAGGGAGCAGATCAACCGATTCATCAAAGCACGCGGGTTAGACAAATGAAAAGCGATTGATCTCGTCCCTGATCAAAATTAACTGTCCGAAAGGATAAGTGTTTGAAAGGACCAAGAGTTCGAAAGACGAACTGCTCGGGCCCAACTGTTCGAAAGATCGAGCTTAATGCAGTCGTCGTGCTCCCTCGCTCTACTGGGGGAGAGCAAGCTCCTTTCTTCGTCTATCTGTCCCCTGGTCAGACGCTCTAGAGGTTACTAAAAGGTTAGAAAATTCAAGCAAGGTGTATATAGTTGGTGTGCTTGTTCACCCTATAGAAGGGACGCAAGCATCTTCCTTCATGTATGACTTCACTCGCCTCGCCCGAAGCTTTAGGGATTGCCAAAGGGTTAGTTGGTTGAGGAGTTCATGGTTGGCGGTTGGCGGTTGCGTTGCTCACCCTCTCTCCTCAGAGCGAAGCGAGCTATTTCCTTCACGGTTACCTTCATGTTACGCTTCACTCACCAGACGCTTCAGATGTTGTAGGAGTGAAGGCAATTAAGTTGAGAGAAGGGAATTTATGGTTGCAAAGTTCAAGCTCTCGCCAATACTGCTGTTGCTTCTATAATCTGATTGGAAGATGAAGTGTATACTGGACATCCTGGCGACAAAGTCTCCACGGCGTCGTGGTCCAACAAATCATGGGGTTGTTCAACTGTCGATTCTTCCTAGTACTTGTAAAACCATATGTTTATGGGTGGAATAACTCTACGAGGAGTTGGACAATCCAATAAGAATGGCAATCACGTCTAGGAATGATCACATAGGCAGATTATATTGTTCACAGAGCCTTAAGAGTTAGTAAAAGTTCACAGCTGTTGCATCCCTAGAGAGGGTGGATATAGTGACAACTGGTCGACTGGGCGAGGCTGATGCCGACCACACGAAACACGTGTATTTGCCTACTTCGTACAGAATCGATCTTCATAATTATAAAACATAGCCCTTGACATCTCAGCACTGGAAATCTTAAGCGACTCGTGATGTATTTCGGCGTGCATGGCAGCTCGGTGTCCGAGTCAAAGGTGGGCGTGGGTCTGAAAATCGAACGTGTAGAAATCTACAAAACATTTCTTGTTTAATGGATGGTTCACATCCTTAGCATTGATGATATTGATTGACCTAATGATAGAGATACGGAAATCAATGGTACATGTTACTGAGGAGTAAACTGGCGGTGAAGCCGTGTCACGCCAAATATTTGGAATCCTGATTGGGCGCGCTTGGCGATGGTGAGAAAAGAGGCTTGCAGCATGCAAGGACAAGTTCCACGGGCTGTGCTGTGCGATGAAGATTCCCCGCTCAATGAAGGCGGAGTCTTTTGTCTCATGCAGTGTCATTTATAGATTTAAATTAGATTGATCCAGAAAGCAGGTAACCAAAGTAGGCGCAGCACAATAGACAAATAAATAAATAAATAAGGTAGGTGAGTGAGATAGGGAGAAGGAGGAGATTGGAGAGATGGGGGGAGGGGGAGGGGGGAACGAGGCTCGAGGGTTGTTTTGGCGTTTTAAATGGGTGGGTAAGGATGAGCGTACAAGCAGGCCAGGCAGGCCAAACAGGCCCAGCAGGCCCCGCCGGGCAAGCTTTTTCATGCGGTTATTCTATTTGAGTCCGTGTCGGCGGTAGATATCACCAACCACTCTTCAGAGAAAGGGACCATCGCAGGGCGGTGATGTTCCAGATGGCCTGCAAAGATTCGAGAAACTCCAAGGAGAAGAGAAATTCACGACGGGGTGTGATGGTCCAGATACTGCAGCCAGGTGTCATTAAAGCTCTCATTCAAGAACAAAGCGATAATTTTATTCAATTGCGTATGATTCCATCCAACCAATTCCTGGAGGCATATATAGGTATACATAGATATACGCCTTATACGCCATCTCTCATCAAAGGAATTCCGCAACTCGCGATTCTTTGAGGATTCCCATCTTTTCTCGTCCTTAAGGCTCCTTCTTCGTCATCTGTGAGATTCGCACCAATCGCTCATTCCTGATGAAAAGAGTGGCAAGATCCGCTAACCCCTTCCGGACTAGCTGCTTCAAGAGGCGCCTTCCTTCCCAGCACACCCCTTCCCGCCCCTCTCCTTCTTCGCTCAACACCACATCAACTCCATCCATCAATACAAATCCTTCTCAATCCTCAACATCCTTTGCTTTACAAAGCCAGGTATCTTACAGTAATCCTCTCCATTCAAACGTTCCCATCTACGCAGCTTCAAATATAATCATTCCATTGTCGCTCTATTCTCAACAAACCATCTTGTTTATCCAAGGCTGACCGACTCGACCAACGGATCTCTCCACCCATCTCTCAACCACGTCCTTTGCATTATAACCAACCATCAATGAGCCGATAATGTCTTCTTATTACCACTACAACACTCATCAACACCCTACCTCGGCAAATGCCCAAGCTACCTCTTCACATCACAGCGGTCGTGGACGCAGGGCGCCTCGCCTGTCGCAGAATTCGCATAAGCAATTCAGAAGTGTCCGAAAAGAGGAAGAAGCTGTTGCTGTTACTAACTTTCGACAACGGTACGAAGCAGGGCGCTCCTTCGACCTCGATGATGATCTAGAATTCTGTCCAACCCTCCTCACCGAAACAGACATGGTCTCCATCCATTCTTCGTCATCCGACCGGTCGTCGCTATCAAGCGGCTCTCCCGAACATTCGCCACAATCTCATCAAGTTGCGCCTGATACGTTCTCTCTCAACTCCAATTCAAACCCATACATTCCTTCATATCAACAAAGCCAACCTACGAATCTTAAGTTACATCAACCTGCTGCTACTCGCGCCCGTAATGCTGCAGCGATACCTATTATCAATCCTGCGACCTTGAGGATGTCGAGTCCACCACATTCCGTATCGCCCGCAAGGATGCAACATCAAGCAATGGGTCGACGATGGTAGATCGCTTCTACTTCTGTTCACGCAGCTGCAGATTCGGTCTTCCATTTTCGCATTGATGTTCTTCGCAATTTTCATCAACTTCATCCTTGGCGTACACCCCTCTCGGCATCGACATCATTTGGAAGCACTTCCACCTCAACGAATCCTATGTATAAATTATTCCGAATACCTTTCACCAATTCCTTGAGACAGTAACGGCGCGAAATAAGATATCGATACCTTCTGTTCAAATAAGGAGATGGTGTCCCATTATGATGGGTTGATATTGAGCGCGCATTGCATTTTTTTGCGACGGTGTTTTGGCTGGTTTGCATTTGGGCGGGACATGAAGCGGCGACTTCACTACGAAAAAAAAAAAGACATGCACAATTACATAGAACGATTTTATTTCTCATCGGAGATCGGGATCCGGTGGTGTTTTCTAGGTACTACAGGATGGGCAAAGATTTCTCTCAATACCTTTTGTTTATCTCTCAATGGTCAGCGGGCAAGGTGTCGGTGCGCTGCTTGTATGATGAGCGCTGGTGGTGTCGTAGGTGGTGTTGGTCCTTGAAACTGGGTTTATGGTGCGGGTGATCTGGTTGGCGCATTTACGTTGGATCAGATCGGTTTGATCCATGTTATATCTAGGATGTGTTGATGATATATGTCTACAAGATGGTGGTCTTTGGTCAACTGGGATCGGGTCATATCCAATGAAATTTTGCTCTTTTCATATATAATCTCCTATGCAAAGTTCTGGTACATACAGTCGAATGAATGAGAGCCGTTATTATTATTATTATTATTTATTATTTTGCATCTTGTTTGAACTATCACACTCTCGGTGACCTACCTAACTCGGTTGTCTCACAATGAGTAGGACATCCAGCTGATCCAAAGTACATTATAAATATTTACACCTTAGTCATGGCATCTAGGAATAAGTGGTTTTCATCATCATCATCAACATTACCGATTTTTTCTGGGTTAGAATCTCTTTACTTCTTATCAAGTTCGTGGTATGAATTGTGGAGTGGTCTCTGAAGAGCTGTCGTCAACTTTATACTTCAATGGCCATGTGAAATCGCCTCGAATTACAACCAATCCTCCTTCGATTTTCTACATGATGGACCCTTAGAACAAAGGAAGTCACTCAGACCAATGAACCAAACCCAATGGATGACCCAAAGCACCGCCAGCATCAATGAATGCTAATTAGTCATCGTTCGAGATCCCTGATGATCTGGGGGGGAAAGGTGACGTAGCCGAATATATGGGTAGCATCCGAGGATAAGTCTATCACGAAAATGTAAAAGAAACCGAAGCTGAGGGAGCTAGACTAGTAATTGTTGCTTAAAGTACTTGGATTGTCTGTTAGCTAGTAAAGTGATCATTCATTCTTCAAAAATTTGATCTTGTTTACCCCTGATTGCTATTTCACTTCCAGCTCCTTCCTCCGTTAACACTGGTAAGTTGCCCAGCTTTCACAAGCTAATGTGAGAGATTCTGTGGCTAATAAGAAGATAGAACAAAATGTCATTCCTATTCCGAACCTCACGATTCGCCGCTCGACCGGTAACTCGCGCTTCTGTCGTATCTAGACCTTTCACAAGTTCAAGTGTCCGGGCTCTGAAGGAGAGTGACCGCCGTATGTCTACGTCTAAAGCATTAGTTCTCATGCATGGTTTGATATAGAGGCTAATTGGTGACAATGGCAGATAACCCAGACCAAGCGAGTGAGAATGAGAAGCATAAGCAAGATCAATTGACGAAGCAAAAGGAGGGGAAAGGTCATTGGAAACCGGAGTTGGCGAGTGATAGCGAGGAGGCTGTATGTCCCCTACCTGCTTTCCAGTTTTGATGTTTGGGGATGGGGATACTGATTATAGTTTTGGAATAGGTAGCGGCGGATCGCCATGAACATGATGACCATTCTGAGGAGGGACTGAAGGACTTGCAGAAGAAGACTGCGGAACATGCGGAGAAGAAGCATAAGTAGGTGAGACCTTATTCATAGTTCCTCTTACTTATAAGAACTAACGTATATCCTTCTATCACAGGGCTGGGACAAGTCAAGATCCAGGACTATGAGAAGGAAGACCATTGTAGTTGGACGATAGAACTCTGTAGAAAAGTACCCAAAATCAAATTAATGAGTTTGTATGGATTTCGCAAGTATGTGATGAACCATGTTCAAGTGTGCCAGACGTACAATATTTCTACAGAGCAAGCCAGAAGCCATCACGCCATAACTCCGTGAAATGCAAGGAAGCTCCAATTCCGCCTTCCCCTTTCCTCAAAGGCTCGATATCCCAAATCCCCACTGCAACACCCTCTGCCCTAGTTCATTTCAAGATAATGATCAGCAAGACCAATATAATGATCAAGATCAAAATAACAGTCATCTGCATATTATCCTTCGCCTTCCTAGCCACCTTTCCCAAATTCTTTCTCGCCTTATCCAACGTCGTCTGATGCCTATCAACATTTCGATCAACCTCATCCAGCATCTGAACATGTTCATCCAACTCATCCCCAATCTGAATACTCAGCTCCCTCTGCCTGCTAATCGACTCTCCGAGTCTATCCAAAGCCTCATCCTGTTCCTCTAAAACCTGTGAATGATAGGCGTGGATTTGCTGGTTGTCGAGATGAGATTGATCGGGAGGCCCGGAAGTAGGGTCGTCTCGGTAGGGGAACAGGGCGTTTCGTGCTGGGTCTTCGTCTTGGACGAGGGGCGCGTCTGAGAATCGGACGGATTTGGGTGATGGTGCTGCTGGGTTGCTTGAGGCTCCACGAAGAGACTTCTTTAGGAAAGAGGAGGATCCGGTCATCCGCGGTCGTTCTGATGCTCGTGCGAAGTCATCAGATAGGGAGGGGTCGTTTGGGTGAGAGATCGTCTCGGAGGTGGTGTTGGACGGAGTGCCTAGAAATTGTGAGACTAGGTCGTTGTATTGTGTTTGCAAGCTATGTTCTGTTTCCGCGAGGGTGAGGGATTCTCTGGTTATATTGTTAGTCTCCTCAAGTATGAGGCAAACGTTGAGGCTGACGATGTTTCTCCTGTTTCCTCGAGTCGTATCCGCTCTTTCGTAACACTCTCAAGTCCTTCTCGCAACGACTCCAGTGACCGTGAAATGTGGCCATCTTGAGACGTGGGCTCGAGATTCAGAGCTATTGCCCGCTGCCGCTCTAACAAAGACAATTTGATGTGATCCGCCAGCAGAAAGAATTGATTTGGATTAATGGCCATAGTTGCCTTTGCGTTGCTGACCCTTCAAAATGGTCGAGGGAAGGGCGAGTTTTGGGAAGGGAAATACAGAAAAGTTTATATTATGGAAATGGCCTCCCGGTTGGATAAAAGAAAAGAAACAACTGTACTGAAATACAAAGCCTGGAAGATGCGCTTCTGCTGACTTTCAAACTGTCAACTACCTATTGAGCGTATGTAGTAAGAAACCGGTGTGGTGTTATCATAAGATTCGTGAGACTATCGATAAGAATGTCACGATATCTCGTAGTAAGAAAGTCAACAGCCGAAGCTGAACCGTTCACCTTTTCATTCATTTGGCTCCAAATTTGTTTCACGTTGCGATGCTAATTCAGCTCGTCTCTTCTTACTCTTGATGCTTCTTGAGTCAGAAGCAAGACACTGGTCCGCGCATTCCTCAAAACTCACTCTAATTGCGAACACTTATAGACTTCCATATTCCCGAGCACCTCACGTGTCTTCACATCGGTCCCCATCAGCCTCATTCTGCAAAAGCGCAACTTCTTTCTTTTTCAGAGGAGGGACCACAGCTAGAGAAAATGCCTCCTCCTAGAACTCCCAGGAATCGTAGTGTGGATCTCACTACTCTGTATAATGAGCGTAATGGTCACAACCCCGCCAGAGCCCCTCCAAACTCTCCCGCATCAGCCTATAGCCTCTCCCCCAGGTCGACCCGAGAGCGGCATTACACATCACTCAACCAAGAATTAGCAGAACCATCCAACCCAGTCACCTGTACCAATCTCAACCTTCCTCATGGTGTTGACTTCCGGAGCCTCACTTACGTTGGAAATGTGGACGAAAACCTAGTTTGCCCGATCTGCCGTGTGGCTTTCGTTGACCCTGTTGACACTGAGTGCGATCATACATTCTGCAGAGAGTGTATCACACAGGCACTTTCGCATAGCGAAACTTGCCCTATTGATCGATATCACCTATCTGTCCAAGCGCCACTAAGTCGACCGCACAAGATTATCATCAATCAGATTGATGCTCTTCTAGTCAAGTGCATCTGCTGTGAAGCTCCTGTTCCCCGTTCCATGCTCCAAAATCACGTGGAGCGGTATTGCAAAGATGCTCTTGTCAAATGCCCTGGCAAAACGTGTGAGGAAGTTATCAAGAGAAAACTATCTGATAAGGGTTGTCTGCACTTCGACGTAATATGTCCAGACTGCGATGAGAATCACCAACAAATAGACATTGGTGTTCACCGTGAGTCTTTGTGCAAGGAGCGGGAGAAGCAGTGTGATTTTTGTGGGGCAGAGATTTTGAGGTGTAAGGAGGCACAGCACATCCAAGTTTGCCCAGATATTATTGCACCTTGCAAGTGGGCTGAGTATGGCTGTGATTATGAGTACAAGAGAAAGGATCTGCCAGCACATGCTTTGGACTGCACTTTCAAGTTGGTGGGACCAATGGCAGATATGTTGAAGAAGGAAATCGACGTTCTGCGTGGAGAGGTTCGAGCTTTGACCGAGAAGGATCAGCTTCAGGAACGACGTATTAAGTTTCTGGAGAGCGGTCAGAAGGATTCCTATCGAACTTTCGATTACTCAGAGATGCCAAGTCAGGCCGTGACTAGTCTTCCCGATTCAACAAGCACCGAACCACTCGATTCTACCAATGAATACTTGCTCTCTCTAGTTGAAGCTCTAGAGAGTCGAGTCAGCCAACTTTCCACTGGAACGACTGAACTCGAAGCTAAGCAAACGATGATGCTCTTCAACGAAACGCTTCCCATCAAAAATGAACTTGCCGAGATGAGAAGTCAACAACAAGTAGTCAGTATGCATGTCCGGTGGTTGTTGAATTTCCGTCGACAGGAGAATCAGCGAAGATTTGGCGGTGGAGGTGGACCAGGAGCGAGTAGTGGACCAGAAGTTCGAGGATCCAGTGCGGACTCTTCTCTTCCACGAAGATTAAGCGACTCTATAACGAGAGATGATATTGCGAGACTTTGAGTAACATGATGGCAATGATTGATGAAGGGATCTGGTTTGATCGATGGATTGGGCTGGCGTAATGGGTTGTTGCGTCGTTTAGAAAGGACTCAAGAATGGCGTTTATTGCTTCAAGGCATGAGATATTAAAGGGAGGGGATTTGAAGGGGCGTAATATGTGTATGTGTCATCGAAGCGAGCATTGTGGGAATAGAAACAAAAATTGAAACAATAACAAAGAAGAAACGTAAACCAGTCAGAAGGAGATTTCTTGTCCGAGTCTGCGAGATTTTTCAAACAAGCGTGCGCGTCCTATATCTTTCAGCAGTCTTCATAGCGTCAGCCATTTATTCGAGCAGCATTTCACTGAGTCCCGGAAAGACTCTCAAAATGAACTTGGTGATTCGTAGACCTTGACCAAAGGCGTTTCTAATATACATGATCCACAAAGCCCTATTAAATCCATATGATTACCTTCTTTCCCTTTGGGCTCCACACCCCCAATATATCCAAGCACCATTTCCTCAAAATACCAAATATCAAAAATCAACCATGTGTATAGTCTGGGATCGGAAATTGTTGACATGTAGACATACCACAATCATAGAGCTGCATCCTCCTTGTTATGAATTCAAGCACAGAAAGGTCTGTCAGAGAGATAAGGTGAGGGTCTTTGAAATGGAAGGGGGGGATGCCCTAGCTGCGAGGGTGGGGTAGAGATATCGGGAAGGATTATCAAGTAGATTTGAGAGGAGGGGGGGTGGCAGAGTTGTCTTGCACGCATGTAGTTTCCTATTGGAGACTCATCATTTTGCAGCAACGAAGGATAAGAGTGCACAACCTAGTCTATACAAATATCCTTGTCCTCCGAGACAGAACAGAAAAAACCATTTTGTTCAACAATACCAAAAGTTCATTGAGAAATTTTAAATTTTATTCATCATATGAGCATTATCAATTGAAGACTGTAAAGGTAAAACAGCAAAGAATGTCATCAAAGCACGGTGCTCCTCAGAAACCTCTTTCCCTACATAAACTGCGTCTCATAAATAGAGGCAAAACTATGAAATCTTCCAAGACTAGAGCTGCGATGCTTCCATTTTTAATTTGCACCTTGGCCATCAGTTGCCTATCGGTTTTTACTCGGAGTGATCCGCAGTGTGTCCTGGTGCGCTTTCCTTGGCCCTTGCCCTCGTGCTGTCACTCTGCTCAAGGTCAGTCCCAGTGCCAGCAACATCTCCTCTGATCAGCGTTTCTGTGGTCACGAGCTCTTCTGGTGGAGGCGCAATCCATTTGCTGCTTTTCCTTGGGTCAATATGGAGGATATACCTAGAAAAAGCTCATGATTAGCATGTTATCTTTCAATGACGAGATATCCAAGTGTCGAGGAGCAAAACATGGAGCTGAGGTGGAGCCACCTAGGCAACCAATGCTCTTGCAGGTCAACTTACATGGTGTCGATTTCTTCCAATGTTCGGCCCTGACCTTCTATTACGAAGAAGTAGACCACTGCAGCCGCGACGAACTGTCAAGTATATTAGCATTGAACATTCATCATCCATAGAAGGGACTTACTAGGCATGCAGCAAAAATATACCCATATCGGAAGTCAATATCGCCAACAATGAATGGAGTGAAAAAAGCAAGGAGGAAATTCCAGCCCCAATTCGACGCGGTTGATAAGGCCATAGCGTTGGAACGATAACGGGATGGGTACATTTCAGCGCAGATCGTCCCTAGAAGATTGGAGAGTCATTAGTTACTTCTTCAGGACGAATTTGATGGTTGAGACATGAGCAAATAGGCAACTACAAGCACCTCGATGGCTGAGGAGCAAGCAGATTCTCCAATTACCCATGAAACAGCCTGAAAAGGGACTTTTTATTCCCCAACATTCCTTACAAATAATTGGACCCCAAGTCGTAGCAAATCCAAGGATGAACAGACAAGCAAAAACGATCATAGCTTTGCCAGAGTGAGGAGTGGATTGGGGGTCATCCCGACTCAAGGAAAAGTGGCCGACTGACGCGAAGACCATGAAGCTGATTAAGGTTAGCTCTGGTTATGGCTGGTGTCCGCTTTCCGACACTTACCATACAAACATCCAGCATGCACCGAAGATCAATGACTTCCGGCGCCCGAAATGCTCAACGACGTAAAGCCCTATAAAAGTTGTTCCGAAGTTGACGCCTATACAACCAATTAGTATATTGAAACGTCATTTTATTTGGTGAGAGCTCCGGAGGTGGTAGCTGTCTCAGGAGTATGCAAACAGATCACGTCCGTTTTTTCTTCTGTCCCAGCTCCTGAGACAGCTCCCACCTCCAGAGCTCCTATATAAAGGAACATCGATTTTTTTTAAGGAAACAAGACAAACCTCCTAAGATCATCTGAGTGACTTTATTTGTTAGCTTGGATTTATGAGATCTTTGGCTGGAATATTCTTCTTACCATACGACTAAAGACACCCAGGTATTAGTACTGTTCATTATGAAGATACCATATGAGAAACCACTGAAGGGGGTACGACTAACATTATTAATTCCTGTGGATTTGAAAATGACTGTCCCGTAATAAAAGAAGTAGTTTGCGCCTGTAAGTTGCTGAAGCGCTTGCAAAGAGACACCTAGCGCGATCCTATACAACATCCGCGGGCCTATATTCATCGATTAGTACTTTTGATCAATGAAGGTTCTCAACTCACGAAGACACCGATTTCGAACACATTTTCGGTTGACAGACCTATAAACATCTCCCACCATTTCGAGTTCTGGTGAAGAAGCTCTTCTTCGTGCTTCTCTTTGATTTCTGCCAGTTCCTCGGCGACAACTCGATGGTTATCTGAAACACCATACAGCTTTGTCATAGTCTGCTTGGCCCTTTCCACTTTTCCATGGCGGTAATCGTAACGAGGACTCTCAGGGAAGAATATAATACCCGTCCCAAGGATAAGCACCCAGATGAATGATATCCCCATTGGTATTCGCCAAGATCCAGTATTTTCCCGCTTTTCTGTCCCAAAATTGATGCAGTTTGCCACGAAGATACCAAGAGTGATGAATAGTTGATAACAACTACCTCATTAGTACCACTCAAAAGTGATAAGGAGGAGCAAATCACCTAATGAGAGAGCCTCGTATTTGCCTCGGAGCACTTTCGCTTTGATACATCGGCACGAGTAATGACAATGCACCAACACCCAGGCCCGCAATCCATCTTCCCACAACAACTGTTCGGTGAATTAGCGGTTGCAATAAAACCCTGAGAGTATCAAGAGGATAGAAACAGCAATGAGAAGAACGGCAACTTACTTTGATACCACTTTCCGTGCGAAGCCGTCATCTGAACTATTAGCCCAAGATGTAACATCAAGCACCACGCAGAAATTGACCACTTCCTCCCAATTCTATCTGCCACTGGTCCAGCTATCAGGGCCCCCATCAGAGTACCAACTGATAGCAGTGCGACTATAAGACCAGAGCGGACGTTGCTGAAGTGAAAGCCACCATCACCATTCGAATTTTGCTGGCCAAAACGACTTTGGAACTCTGGCATACCTAGGAACCCTGAAATTTGTCCGGTGTCATATCCAAAAATGAAGCCGCCCATCGACACAAAAACTCCCATAATGAAGGAGCGAATTGTGAGAATGGGAACCGGGGAGTCATCAAAGGGGCCGACATATTTCTTTTCCTCTGAGTGTGATGTTTCTCCATCCGAGGAAGATGCTCTATCACGTCCAAAGCGAAGAAGATTGAGTTGCTTCGATAGTTTCCCCATTGCGATGTCTAATATTCCAATCCAAGGGGATAATCCGTACATGAATTGCTAAGACAAGGAAGGACAACCATGACCTTTAAAGCGCTCAGCCATGCTGTAGGCTACCCATTCGCAGGAGAAGAGACAAAAATTTGAACGGCCACAAGGTCAACAACAAATCCCGTTTCTTTGACTTGCTCAATATTGATTCGTGATACTCTTCGCCATTGAGAAGGTCATCAGATATGGGAAACCGGTGCCGAATCCACTCCCCATACGATATCTTGATATACCACCGAACTCAGCCCGAGCTCTAGATCCGGGTTATCCGCGAACCATAGAGTGAGGTTGAAAACTTGGGGATTGTAGGGATAGTTGACTAATCCCAATTCGCACTCCACTTATGACGAGGTGGAAGCCGCGGCCATCCGGTCAGAGTGAGAAAATATGATGCAAGACGCTTAGAAGAGCTGGCCAGAGAGTGGATTATATGGGATCCCACAAACCAAAACGTGCCTCCTGACAGAGTCATACTTTCTCTTTCAAGTCTTATGAACTTCGACCTCAAAGTAGATATTGCCAAAAATGGCTCGTACAGGGGGGGCAATACTGAACACGAAGGTGAAGAACGATTTCTCAGCACATAGCATGATGATGAGGGATTACTTGATGAAATAGACTATACCCTGAATAGAGCTTCTCTATGCTGGCTATCTGAATGTGTCTGTAAGAACGGGGGAAAGATGGGGAAGAGGGATTTGATTGTTGAGACAAGAAATGGGAGTTTTCTAAAACGAACAACATATCAGTGCATAGTCTTGAAAGAGCATATAAGAGATAACATTATGGTTAGGCTGGAGGATGATATATGAATGGCGAGCGAGAAGGAGGGTGGAGATTGGGCCGCGTTTCCGCCTCATAGCACGATCACGTGACTAGAAGCGCTAGCGGAAGCTCGCACACAACTGAATTCATCATTTTTTTCTCTAAAGCTCAACGACCTCAACAACTTCGACTAAGTTCATCTTAATCAACCGCCATTATGACGAAGATCAACTCCTGTTAGTAACATAAAACTCAATACTCTTGACCCATGTTTCAGGGTCAATGGGAGCGAAAGTTCTGCGAAACGGCAATGCTAATTACTTTCTAGCCCTCCACTCCTCAAGGAGAAAGTCTCGCAAGGCTCACTACGATGCACCATCCAGTGTAAGACGCACAATCATGAGCGCCCCCTTGAGCAAGGAGCTCCGAGACAAGTACAATGTTTGTGTTTCCTCAATCTATAGACGCCGACTCTTCTAACGCTGTTTTCAGGTTCGCTCAATTCCCATCCGAAAGGACGATGAAGTGCTCGTTGTCCGAGGGTCGAACAAGGGTCGCGAAGGCAAAATCACGTCCGTTTACCGTCTCAAGTATATCGTCCACATCGAGCGTGTCGTTAAGGAGAAATCATCTGGTCAATCAGTGCCCATCGGTGTTCACCCCTCGAAAGTCGTCATCACAAAGTTGAAGCTTGATAAGGATCGGGAGAGCATATTGGAGCGCATCAAGGCTGGCCGTGAGATCAAGGAGAAGTTGAAGTCGAAGGTATAAATGGATTGAGATTGGCTTGGTATGCATGATTGTACACAAAGGCGCGCTGGGGATGGCTAGCTGCGTTAGACAGCAATCGGCAATGACAAAAAAATTATGGCCATTTCACATCTTCCGTGCTCGCACGCTGGGTCCCTGTGAATTGCTCCATGGGAGTCCTTCCCGAAGCCTCGTGTCTAATCACGACATGTATTTTGCTATACATTGCTTTAGGAGGGCTGCCTTCCACTAACTTTTAGGAATCCCTTTTGCCTCTTATTGGTTTTGATCATTGCTGACAATGCTCTCATCCCGATTCTCGGTTTTATTGCTATGCCGGTGGACGAAAATACTAACTACCACCTTTGATTATCTTCGTGTTATTCCTTCTTGATGGGTCTCGCGATATACGACAGAGGTAGAACAATTCATCGCCTGCAGACTGTCCTCTAGATCTTAATCCATGAAGAAGAGAGTTTGATGGTGAGGGACATCTCAATTTTCCCTATAACTGTCAAGCCCGTTAGAATATTGCCTACTATTGCACATAGGTACGGCCCGACACCTTAGAAGAACCATAACGTATGAATATAATGATATTTTTTTTTCACCCATGAATCATAATTTAACTACAATCTTTGTCTAGAACTTCTCAACATAAGGCCTAACATCCATTTCCTGCGTAAAATGCGACCTGGGCTGGGTATGTAAATACCAATAAGAATCCGCAATCTATATAATTTCAGTATGTGCACCCTCATTACATAAACCGTCAGACGTCGATCAACGTCTCCCCACTTATTCTTCTATCTTCATATCGGGATAAGACAACAGAAGGAGAGGTAAAACTTACGGCATCACTGTTGATCTTCCCCTCCGGAACTCCTCCATTAACAGGCCACTCTTTCGTTCTTGGGATATCAATAACTCCATCCTGAATGACATGTGCAACATGAATTCCCTTTGGTCCAAATTCCCTCGCAAGACTTTGAGCTGTAGCTCTGAGGGCAAATTTCCCACTTGCAAATGAAGACATAGTTGCAGATCCACGTAAGGAAGCTGTTGCGCCCGTCACAATGAGACTAGGAGGATATGGGGCGCTCTCAACAGATTGGAGAAGGAGTGGAAGTACAGCTTGGGAGAAAAGGTAGAATCCTTTGCTGTTATTGGGCCTGGCATTAGCATTGCTCTTGGAAACAGGGCACAATGATCAAGGAAGCAAAAATACATACCCATTAGCTTCGTATCCAGCTTCATACTCTTCGAGTGTCATCTCCAAGAAAGGCTTCCTCACGAATTTACCCCCAACATTGTATATCGCCGCAGCAAGCTTCTTACCCTTTAACTCCTTTTCAATCTGTGCGAACGCGTTCTTTACGTCCGAGGGAGAAGAAACATCTGTTGAAATGCCGATGGCATGGCCACCAGAGGATTTGATCTCTTTCACAATGGACTCGAAGTTGGCGGGGTTGCGGGCGAGGAGTACGACAGGATACGTCTTTGCGAATTTAAGAGCCACGGATCGACCTTTCAAGAGTGAGTTTTTTTTCTTCAAGCAGAACTCGGAATTGACTTACCTGTGCCAGCACCTACTCCAGCTACAATGCTGTAAAAGTTACTTGCGGTTGCCATATTGTTGTATTGGAGATGATTGCTGTGCGTGGTTAGGCGTTGGGAAGCTGTGCACATGCGTTTCACAAATATGGAGGGAGGAGCAGACATATATGAAGCTCAAGTGATTGATTGGTAATTCTACGAGGGGCTCGCTACTGGGAGTTTTTGTCGTGCAATAACAGGGTCCGATGAGATCACCGAGCTCCATGATGCGGGTGGGTTGGTAATGCGGGCACCACTATTCAGTGATTAGTAAACTATATGGCTACGTGCGTTGCGTGAATTGGATCACCACATGCACCGAAAGGAAGATGAAGAGGTGCTGATTTACCAAAACATCAAAATGGCCCTGTGATATTTACTAGAGATTTCGTGGGAACTGGAATATAAGATTTCATTGTCTCGCACTTTGTGGAACAATTGAGCTCTTTCTAGAAGATTATTTACTCTTAGTCTCCTTTTATCCTTAATCATATATTATATGATGCAATGCTCAAATATGACCAGGAAATCCCTTTCGTGGTCCCATGTCAAATGTGTTATGGAAATCAAGACAATGATATCTTATATTCCAATTCCTAAGCTACGATTAAACTGTCAGAATCGGGAGTCCTACAAAGATGACCCTGATTCAGTACCAGATACTTCGAGTCCGGTGATGTGGTACCACTTCTTGACCTGCTAATTCTCGTTCTTTCATCGTATCATAGAGAAAGAAATCGATCAGGATAGCATTGACCTTGGATTCAGGATGATTCCTTAAAATTTCTCTTCTAATCAATTCTACGCACCATATACTGCAACCTACAAAACGTCAATGACGAGCCTAGTGCAGCCAAGTTTTATCTCACCTCTCAACTGAATCTCCCAAGCGTGACCACTCTCTATCATCTTCTTCTTGCGTATGGCATGGTCGAGAAGAGGACTATAACCCAAACATCCCAAGCTATTCAGAATTTGAGGCACCCTGTAGTCTGCAAACATAGTGATCTTATCTATATCGTCAAACTCCCCCCAAGTCTGTCCATCAAACGCCGCCCAAAGGTCTGCCACGCATATTTGGGCACGCTTGAGAAACCGGACGCTTTTACGATTCTCAAATCGAACAGAGTCATTGAAGCACGGGAAATTGTCGGCAAGTAAGTTCACCAGACCAGCTGCTGAGTGATCCGCAGCTTCTATACATTTTGTGAAGCTGCACTGGAATTTCTGCCGGGAGATATATGTCAAAACAAGACCTCTTAGACTCTAGTTGGCATAACGTACCTCGTAGAGTATTTGTCCAGCCTCTCTCAGACATGCCATTCTCTCGTCGAGCATCGGAATCTCTTCTTCGGTCGTACTTCGGAAGATGTGTTTCAATACTTCCTTAGTACACTCGTCTTCATTTTGCCAGAAGTCCGAAGACGTAATAGGGATATCTGCAAACAAAACCGGTCATAAGCTTGTAATTGCATGCGAGATGCCTTAAACTAACCCTCATCTAGTGCCCGCTGCAGAGCAGCAACCAAGCTCCAATAACCGGTCCAGGTCTTGCCTCTATATTCGACTGCGAAACGCTCCTCATCATCCTTTTCTGACCAAAAAGAAAAGTTTAACAAATCCATAGTGAAGATGAAGGCAACTGTACTCTCATCCTGAGTCTTAGGATGTAACTCATGTGATGACCATGTCTTCATGGAATATTCTTTCTCGCGCATTTGATGATAGATCATTGCAGCAGCAGCTTTGGTTGATTGTGAATCAAGAGCCACATCAATTGAGTTGTTGTATACATATTCGGCTCCATCTAGGACATGTGTTTCTGGAACGCTGGGGGTAAGAGTGCTCTTCTGAAAATGTTGACGGAGGAGCTCTAATAGCTCAGGGTCTGCCTCGTCGTCAGACATTTTCAATTACTAGTACAGGATTGCTGGAGAGGGGCTGAATCGAGCAAAACGAGTTGTGAGAAGCCCTTTGCTTCACCTGCATGCACGAACTTTGTGGTAGAGGTAACAAGGATATCAATTCAGCCAGGCATTTTCAGATTCTTATAATATTGGTCAAGAACAGTACAAAGCATCAGTAAGAAGAAATTTCAAAGTTTCAAGTTTTGTTGGACGAGATGAAACGTCCAAATATAAAAACCTTTTTGAGCCCCGCGAATGGTCCGTGCGTTTAATCGGCGGCGCGTGAATTTAAGGTACGGTTGCAGCATCGTTCTAGCATTTGAGTTTCCATACCTTTGTTACCCAATACTGGCTTCACGGGGCTCCTTCATACGACAGACCGCTTCTGCCTCCATTTATCTTAACTCGTCTCATCTACGACTTTCTTGCGCTCTTACTGAGCGCCTTCAATGGTCTTAACCATGAAGCGCGATTCGTTCAATCATCAATCGCTCGGCTTGCCGTTGAATACCACCGTGAAAGAAGTAAGCTTCTCAGAACCCTTAGATGGAATTTCTTCCTGTGCGCTATAGTGCTCTTCGAAGGCCTCTCGAAGTTGCGAGTATAACTATGGCCCATTTTGAGAGCACTCGGCCCTTCTGAAGGGTTCTTAGGCGCACAATCCTTCACACACATTTTGTGATTATGGCGTTACATGCTAATAAGTATGGGTAGGCTCGCATATTGATGGTCGGTGCGGGCGGTATTGGATGTGAATTACTCAAGAATCTAGCCCTCACAGGCTTTGGAGAGATCCATCTCGTGGATCTTGATACAATTGACCTCAGCAATCTGAATCGCCAATTCCTCTTCAGACACGAGCATATTAAGAAATCGAAAGCTTTGGTGGGCACTTAAGATGGAAATAGTAGAAGGAGGCACTGACAAGTAGTTATAGGTGGCAAAAGAAGCAGCGCAAAGGTTCAACCCGAATGTGAAGCTCGAAGCCCATCATGCAAACATCAAGGATCCCCAGTTCAATGTGGAATGGTTCAAAGGCTTTACAATGGTATTCAATGCCTTGGACAATCTCGATGCGAGAAGACATGTCAATAAGATGTGTTTGGCAGCCGATCTTCCTCTTATAGAAAGTGGAACAACTGGATTCAATGGTCAGGTTCAGGTTATTAAGAAGGGAAAGACGGCATGTTATGATTGCACGACGAAGGAGACTCCAAAGAGCTTCCCGGTATGCACAATTAGGAGCACACCGAGTCAACCTATCCATTGCATTGTCTGGGGTAAAAGTTACTTGCTGAGGTATGTCATGCCAATATCCTGTTGTAACTTAGAAGTAAGACTAAAATTTTCAAGTGAGGTATTTGGTGCTAGCGAGGATGATTCGCCAGATCTGGATCATTCAGAAGATTCTGAGAATGCCAAAGAGATCGAGAAGTTGCGACAGGAGGCTCAAGCCCTCAAGCAGATCAAGGAAGCTATGGGCACCGAAAAATTCCCTCAATTACTCTTCGATAAAGTTTACAAGGATGACATCGAACGCTTGCGATCAATGGAGGAGATGTGGAAGACACGCCGACCACCTAAACCCCTCGAATACACCTCGGTCATTCAAGAATCAGCTGATACTGAAGAAAGGAAAGAGCAGATACTGAAAGATGGACAGAGGATCTGGGACCTGCATGAAAATGTCATTATCTTCAAGGATAGGTAAATAAACAACCTGGGATATCTTTGGACAGACAACACTGATATCCATAGTCTTAAACGATTGAGCAGGCGATTGCAGTCTATGAAATCTGCTTCTAATGGAGCTGGTGCAGAGCCCATTATCACATTCGATAAAGATGATGAGGATACTTTAGATTTTGTCACCGCGAGCGCAAATTTACGGTCGATTGTCTTCGGAATTGACACCAAATCTCGTTTTGACATAAAGCAGATGGCGGGGAACATTATTCCTGCAATTGCAACTACAAACGCCATTGTGGCAGGTCTTTGCGTTCTACAAGCCTTCAAAGTACTTCGTGGCGAATATCCGAGCACGAAAGAGGTGAGGACCAGATCAATAAGGACCATTTTGTAAAGCTAATTTTACTAGGTGTTCCTTTCACCATTCACACCAGAGCGACTTCTATCCACAGACAGATATCGTGACCCAAACCCTGACTGCCCTGTTTGTAGTCCTGCACAGACTCGAGTCCTTGTGGATCTGTCTCGGGCGACTCTTAACGATCTGGTTGAGGATTTGTTAAAATTAGAATTGGGTTATGGGGAGGAATTTGTGGTGAACAACGAAATCGGAACGTTGTATGATATTGACGAAACGGAAAATCTGACCAAGAAGCTTTCTGAACTTGGTGCGTTAAGCTTAATTGTGGCTGGTAGCCCAAACTAACTGTTTTCAGGGATCAAAGGGGATAGTTTCTTGACTGTCATAGATGATGACGAGGAAAACCCCAGAGTCAACCTCATTTTGAGCGTCCAGGAGTCGTAAGTAATATTCCCATACTTTCACTGATATGGTTATTAAGCGGAGTCTAGAACTACTGCAATGGATGACAAGCCGATTAAGAGTTTAGACATCAAACCCGCTATCGGTGACGATTCTTCGAGCTCCCTCATTCCTCGCCGAAAGAAATCTACCAAAGATTCAAAGACGAATGGAGCAAGAAAACATGGTCCCGAGGCCATGATATTCACTTCCAACAAGTTTGTGAAAACCAAGAGGACGGCATCGGAGGCAATTGGGGAGGATCAACAAATTCCGAAGCGCCCCAAGACGAATGGCACCGCTGGCAAGGATGATGATCTGATCGTGGTTGACGACGGTGCAGATGATGGTGCTATCTTGATCGAAGACGATTGATATTCCAATAATGCTTCTCATTCATCTACTTCTCCTACACACCTTATCCCGAGACCCATGGTTGGGTAGATTTGCGGCAAGATATTTTCATCTCAGGATAGAAGTCACGTGGCGCTCAATCCGCCGTCAAGGTTGAGGACACAATTATTTGCATACTTGTTTGTGGCCAAAAAGACTGCGGCGTCAGCGATTTCGGCAGCTTCTCCAAAGCGTTTTAGGGGGACGGCGTTTATGGCTTCCAGGCGTGCTTTAGGCGTCATGGCTACGGATGTATATTAGAATCATCTGGGCATCAAAAGGCAGAAGTGGAACTAGTCCCTCAGGAATTGAACTTGTATTATGAATAAACATACCTGCAGTCATATCTGTCTCGATGTACCCAGGTATAATAACGTTAACTCTGATGTCTACTTTACCGACTTCTTCTGCGAGAGCTCGGGTCAAGCCTGAAATTGTAAGCATGTGGATTGAGATTGTTTGATAACAATCTTAATTTACCAATCACCCCAGCTTTACTTGCTGCATATCCAGCACTCCCCTTTCCGCCTTTCAGACCAAGTAACGAAGCTATATTGATGATACATCCTATTTCACTCAGTCAGCTCAAGACTTACTGATAGCAGTATCAAGGTCTATACCATAAGTGACGGGATAGAGCAATACACGAAAACATATACATACCTCCCCTAGGCTTCCTAGTCATCATCCCCTTTCCCACAATCTGACAACCTAACATCGTCCCCATCAAATTCGTACCTACAAGCTTGTCCAACAATTCCGTACTCGTAACAAACAACGGCGAATAATGTGTAATCCCCGCTGCATTGACTAGAATATCAACATTCGCATGCTACTAATATCAGCTTCCCCACCCAAAAAGCCCCATCACCTGGTTTGAAAAACTACGGCGGGAAGAAAAACCAACCGACTTCGCAACCTCCCTCCAAAACCCCACCAGACTCACATCCCCTACCATAGTTTGATGAATACCTTTACTAATATCTGAGAGTTTATTTCTAGCCTCTTGTAAAGCTTCCTGGTTTCGTCCCAGTAAGATGCATTTTGCGCCTTCTGAAGCAAATCTTTCGGCGATGGCTGCGCCGATGCCGCGAGATGCACCAGTAATTAGGGCTGTTCTGCAATCTAATAACCCTTTTGATGGGGAACCGGGTGAGCTGGAAGGAGGGAGAGATTGTGGGGAGAAGTCGGTGCTGAAGGATAACTTTGAAGGTAGGAAAATTGAGGTCTTGGGGAAGGGGGAATGAAGTCCTCCTTGGAGCCTCGAGCGGTAACGCAATACGGTTAAGATGTTGAAGGAACTCATTATCTGAAGAAAGAAGAAAGATCTCGAGTTGCGAGGCGAAGCGTGAAGAGCTCTGCTTTTGTTGAATTTGGTCACGTGAACCACAATTCCGACGACGGCGCTGATGATGCCGTCCTCTTTTATTTTTGTACATTGAACGGACTTCTTGTATGAGAAGCTTTCTGTAAGCTAATCCCTTTGGTTCAAGGTGCAGTCAAGATGGTAGTCGCAGCTATGTGTTAATCCTGCTCGCTATTAATGTGTATATATACATATTTACAAAATGACCTCATCCTGCCCTGCCATGTGCTCCGCTGGGTCTTTGACTCTCCAGGTAGCGCCTAGATCATTGACCCACGCACTCTCCAGATCATTACCTCTCCCTTGACGTTCTAAGTCGCCAATGCTGGCTCTACTCTCTTCGTCGGTGCTAGAATCCATAACAATGTCGTATCCTTCTTCTGGCTTATGATCAAACACATATTGCAGTCTGGTTCCCTCAAAAAGTCGTTGCCAACCATTGCCACCGCTAACTCCAAATGCGTATGCCTTATCAATCCGGACCAAACTCCTGTAAAATATTGAAAAAACCAGGGCCGAATATACAAGACCGCCTAAGAGATCAATGCGCCAATGATGTCGCAAGTACATGGTTGAGAACCACTGCCAGAGAACATAAAACCCAAGCATGTATGCCCCTTTCCTAGAATACCTAGCAATGAAGAAGAAACAGCAGCATGAAAATGCACCGTGAAGAGAGGGAAATGCGCCAAACACCAGAGGTGAAGCTTTAAACGCGTTCTGATAGATGTGTGTGCCGAGCGCTTTATCCACCCGTACAAGACCTGCCGCAGATCCAGGCATGCTATAATTTCCAGGAGGTAGCGGGTATCCGTATTGGTCGCCATACCATGGGGCCGCCGTGGGGAATGACAGGTGTGTGATAATTCCCAAACAGTTTTGTATACCGAATGACCAGGCAAAGATCGATGTGACACCAGGTGAGGCAAAGAGCCAGAGCCAAAAGGCTGCCAGAAAGGGAGAGATAAAGTGGATTACACCATATGAGAGCCAAGCCTAGATTATCAGCCTTGTCCAGTCAGTATAGCATCGGGACACTCACAAAAACATCAAGGGCAGCGCAAAGAGTGTGTGTCCCAGCGTGGAGAAAGTTGAGGAGGACCGGAGGTAATGCCGCCAGTAAAGAGAGCTTCGTGCGCCGCGTGAGCGCGTACATCCAGGAATAACCACAAGCAGCTATTAGACATTGTGTCGAAACGCCTGGGATGGTAACATCGAAGATCTGGTGGTCCGCCCGTTCCAGGTAATTGACTCGGATTCGCGGTCTAATCGAAGAATCTATCCGATACGCTGGAAAAGGACCGTAAGAATTCAATCCAGGATTGAAAATAGGACGGGGTCAATCCAAAAGCGCGTACCATTTTTAAAAGTTGTGATCCATATCAGAATGAAAGTCAAGTTAATGAGAATATGCCTTAACAGACCAAAGAATGAGTGTCTGTAGATGCGCTACGTTAGTATTGGAGGTGCGATAAAAAGCAAAAGATGCGTCCAAGACTTGAGGGAGGTCTTACCTATTAAGTAATGTTCTGTAAACATGGAGGGAAAAACGCCCAGTGGCGTTTGAAACTTCCTGCAGCATCGCAGAAGAATGCTCTTTAACAGAAGCAAAGGAATTGAAACAAAATCATGGAATGCGAAGGAGTAAGATTTTGAACATGTTCAGGACTTCTTACGGTGTTGCCAAGAATTCAAGCATAATACTTAACTGGTGTGGTCTAAGGTAGGAGATCTGTTATGGCGCCGGGGGCGTAGTGCCCATCTACGTTAGTTGAAGCATCCATGGGTTGGGTGGAAGGGGGTACAGTAAGGCGATTGCATCTCGAGCCTGCCAAGAGGCGAATGGAAGACGAAGGATCCGTCTTTCAGGAGTGGAAAGCAGATTATTCGACCCGTCATGTTCATAAATTCTTGGGTGAGGATGCACTGATAGGAAACGTGAAGGAGTGGATAGTGGATAGTGGAGAGCGGAAAGTCCGGGCTAGAGCACCAGCACCAACACCAGCACGACCATTGGCCATGCAGGGGAGCTGCTCGAGAATCCGAAAGGTTATTGTAATGAAATAAAGATTTATGCGCAATTCGTATATCGGATTTTAGAAATGAGCCGTGTCCAGCCAGTGTCTGCATCTGTACATGTAAACAGGGCTATAAATAGGGGTATATATGACGAGCACTATATCAACTTCTATAGAATTTGTAGAACAGTGGTTGCGTGAGCACCCGCTGTCTTGAGGCATCAGCCACAAGTTTGGACCGAATAAACTTCAAAGTCGATCTTTGGGTGAAGGCATTTCTAGGTACTTTAACGTTCATTGTCTACCGTACTAAGATATATACTAGTATGGGGACCGAAGCAAACCATACACGCACCACTAGATCCTCGTGAAGAAAATAAGTTGGTTTTGCAATACAGTCCGTACATGTAGAGACTAAGAAGAATTACACAGCGAAGAGGCTGACCTCTACTCGACGGTGCAGTCGGAATCTTGAGGTCTTCTTTACACTTGCGAAGGTAAGGTTGCCTTGCTGAACCCCTCCAGACATCAAAGAGAGCAATAGCGGGAAAAATCACGTCTACCGCACTCAACGCGTAGCATCTTAAAACCAACTTACCTGAACATCACAGCATGGCGACCCTTAGTCAAGCAACCCCAGGCCTCTCCAAATATGTGACACTTGTCTCCAGCGACGGCTTCGAGTTCGTTGTTCTTCGAGAGGCTGCCTGCACAAGCGGCGCCATCAAGAGAATGTTGGATCCAAAAAGTGAGTGGTCCTTTTGCAATCTCCATGCCTTCCAGCGCCATTGCTGATACTTGAACGCTTGCAGGCAACTTCAAGGAGGCCACAACTGGTCGATGTGAATTCGAAGAAATTAAGTGCGTCTATTTATCGTTTTTCCTCTTCAGCCCATGTCAACCAACGCCTACCAATCCGCGTGCGCGAGTGTCATACAAATATATGCCAACCGCTTGGTTATTCTATGATTATATCAAATTCTCGCCCACAGAACCTCTTCGTTCTCTTGAGATCGAAGCCGTGACGCTGGATGAGGCATATACACTTGATCTGAGATACAACTTATAATTCTTTCCTTTGGCCTGGCGGTATCGAGCTTTATTATCATTACTGCGACGCAGCTGACACATTCTGTTCCACAGTGGCATCGTTCTCGAGAAGGTGGCCGAATACTTCTGCTACAATTACAAATTCCGCAACCAAGAAGATGTTCCAGATATGGAGATTCCACCTGAATTATGCCTAGAGTTGTTGATGGCTGCGGACTTTCTAGACAGTAAGTACTAGTCCCTTCGAGCGGGGCTTTTCTGATACAATATGATAGCATGACAGATTGACGAATGTTTGGCTTCGGTGATGGCGCATAATAGGGGATGGCAATGTATTCTTCACGGGTTTGGCAGGTCTAGCATGGATGGCTTTTGGAAATGATGCATACGAATACAAAAAAGAATTGTCAAAAGTCGGGCTCTTTCAACACAAGTGTTAAATCTAGGAACCAACCCCATTTGAGCATATGCGTTCTTCCTCTTTTCACTATGGGTCGAACGTCTATAGATTATGGTAGATAAATCATCCCTATTTATTCAGCCTCTTTCTGCTCCTATCAGAATCCGGCTTTATTCCAAGGGGGACATTTCTCCTTTTGATGTCAGTCATCAAGGATGGTAGACACTATGCTTTGAAAGATCTTGCCAGTATTTCGTGATTCACATTTAAATATCACAACCAAAAGTCTAACTGTGTTGATGGATATCTGTCATAATGCAGTATTTTCAAGCATGCCTCTACGAATCAGTATTGTAAACCGTATATCTTATGTCTCTTTTCGTGCGTAATCATCATCCCCAGAGGCCTGGTCGACAGCATCCTCGCCAAAAATACCTCCATTCACAAATACTCATATGTATTTAAATAAACAAAAATCATTTAAATTATAGACAGAACGATCTAGTGGTAACACGCTTGACTATCTGTACGCGTAGCTTCGGTGAAGTCAGTTTCTAAATTGCCTGCTTTAAAAATTCAGTTCCGTCTGGTTTTTCTATAAGATGCTATGTTACCTCTGGCATCTTGGAGTTTTACCATTTAAAACTTTGACACATCTTGGTCCCTGCTGGATCCGTCTTTTTGCGATTTTTGGGTGATGAGGCGCGGCGTTGTGGTTTTTTTTTGGGAAAGGGGGCGCATGTCAAGAATTTCAGAGAAGAGGAGTCGCACAGCGAAATTCTGACCAAGGGTCTTATCAAAACCCGAGTCATGAATTTTGTTTATATGGAGCCGTAGATCAAACAGTCGTTAGCAAAATTAAGCTGCAATTAACGCTTCATCCCTTCGCTTACACTTTCAAAACAGACACGGAGAACGTCTCAAGCTAAGATCGTCAAACATCGGACGACAATCTCTCAAATTTCACATTGACTCAATCGTCTGATCTATATAAACTACAGGGCCACCATATTTTCGTACTCTAAATAAATTTTCTTCGGTTTTGTGCCGATCACTTTTTCTCAGAAAATCTTGAAAATGAAATACTTCACCCCCTTAGCCATTCTTTGCTTTTTGGCAATAAGTCAAGCCTCGGTCTTGAGCACCACAAATATTGCAACTGTTCTGGCAGGTGCCACTTCTCAAAGCTCCCTTACCATCCCGGCTGCGGCAATGGCAGCTATCGCCAAGCTCGGCACAGGAGGCGCCACAGCATCGAGTCTCAGCGCAGCTGACACATCCGCCATCTCATCTTGCACTACGACTGCTCAAGCGAACAACTCTGCCAGTAAGGCTGGTTTAGGCGGAGGGACTGGGACCGCGGGGAACATCGCTTTGTGAGTGACTGCGATGGCAACGTCAAAGAGGGAGATCTTGAAACTCATATTGTGTAATAGTGTCACGAACAAAATCACGATTCACGCATGTGAAAGTGCAGGACAACAAATTGCATTGGCAACTGGAGGCGCGGCGGCGAGTGATACAGACATTAATCTCTTGATTTCGAATGTTGGCGTGTTGAACGCGAACACGGATGCTGCGGGCCTCACGTCGAGAAGGGGTTTGAGTTTTGAGTCATAGCTATAGAATATAGCTAAAAAAACAACAACAACAGATATTGAACTTGAAATGGTTGGTCAGCTTTGAATCTATGAAACGGTATAGTCTTTGAGGTTTTCATTTTGCCTCATTTTGATTGTTTCTGCGAATCCCTATTTCACTGTCACCCCAATGCCTAAGCCCTCGCAGAGCCTCGGCGACATTTGCCAAGTTTAGAATTGATTATTAAATAATTTTCGTCACTACTTCTGGAAGGATACAATTGAACTTCGTTGTTGTTTGATTTCTTTGTGTTCTTCCCAACAATAGCCGCCTTCAGGTATGGCATCAAGGATCCTGTAAAAACCCAAACAAAAAGGAAACCCCTGTAAAATCTAGTGGTCTCAACAATTTCTTGGTTATTTTGGGATTGCTCTGGGTGCATCTCGTTCCCTAATTTAATTTACGTACTAATTGATGTTTTTGATGAACTTGGTTAAGTCAATCCGATAATTCTTTCCGACACTACAGACACATACCGCCAAAACGAGATTGCGATGATGCCAACGACGACGGCTGCGATAGGTGGATGGAAGAAGATTAAAACCAAACTTGATCTCAATAGGAGAGGACGTTCGAGGGGAAAGCCTTTACCGGGAAGAAGGCCTTCGCCGGGAAGATTTCGCTCCCCGAGAGGAGGCTCCTCACGGAGAAGAAGCGCTTCACTGCGGAGACCAAGCATTTCACCGTGGAGAATAGGCGCTTCACCAAGACGAGGGACTGACAGCGAGGAAGTGGCTCATACCATTTACCGGCCGCAAGTGGAATGAAAGGTGCGTAAATTTAATTTAGATATTGGAAAATTGTCTGTTTTGTTGAGTAGCTGAGGAAGATATGTACGTGCAAAATAATTTCAGACACTGAACAATAAGCACCTCGTCCAAGGGAAAGAATTCATCTCGGGTGAAGGGATTGTTAGAGTTAAATTATTTTCCTCCTCACTTTGTTTAACGGTCATATTCGCAGTTGTGGTCAGACTATGTCCTCGGATATTGTAGAGCAGAAAAGGATTTAGGGGGGGTAAGAGTGAGCATGGACGTTATAAAAACAGGAATACTTGTAGAAGACTAAGTAATGCTCAATTCTGGACAAATTACCAAGAAATATAAACGTCAAGTAAAATTCTCGGCTGGTTTTCTCGAGGTGCGGATTGGTCGCCCTCAGCGCCATCTCATTGTACAATAAGAACTGAGCCTAGGACCATATATCTAAAAGCCAACGGAAGGTATTCAACCTAATGATAGTGAATTGAACCGCGATCCCAATTCAACTTTTAGTTTCAAACACCAAAAGTCACGAGAACACGCGACCCCTTTCTTCGCTTCACCCTTGTTGCCATGTAGCAACGCATCGTCATCGACGCACTCCACCTTCAAAACCACCAACGACATCGACCAAATCAGCAATCACCACCTCATAAACACAAATTCAACGAAAATGCCACCCGCCCGCAACACCCGCAAATCCAGCGGCCCCGCCGCAAAAGGAACCCAAAAAACCATCTCTTTTGCCAACAAAGTCTCCAAACCCTCCACCTACGACGCAAAGTCCAAATCCAAGTCCCTCACCCCCACCACTCACAACATCAAGCCGGAGAAAGATGTCGGACACATTACCTCCGAAGCAGCGATTACTCAACAAGCCGCAATCGAGCTTTCCAGAGTTGTGGATAAGAAAGAACGCAGTGCAGAGGAACAGAAGGCGGAAAAGGTGACGGATGCGCAAATCAAGAGGTATTGGAGGGACAGAGAGGTGGAGAGACGAGCGCCGAGGGTGCATCAGGAGGGGCTGGCGGTTGAGGAGAAGATTTTGAGGCTGTTTGATATGAGTTCGCAATTTGGGGTATGTTTCACTTTATTTATGTCTTCTGAAAGGGCATTCTGGTCTGGGGGTTTGAATATCATATAGATGCTAATGCTTGAAAAGCCCGCTATAGGTATAGCACGAATGAAACGATGGGTTAGGGCAAATAAGTTGGGATTAAAGCCCCCGATTGAGGTGTTGGCTGTGCTGCTTAGGGAGGAGGAGAAGGGTAATAAGGGTATTGAGAGAGCACATGTGGATGAGTTGATGAGCTCTATGTTTGTCGTTGGCGAAGCTTAGGGGATGGAGGAACTTATGAAGAATTGTATGTCTGGCTTGGCGTTGCGTGGAGTTTGTTGGTGTGGGAATTATATGGCCAGGGGCCTTTCATGGCATGTTGCTGTGCCTATAAAACGGTGTAGCACCAAAAAACAGCCATGACTTTTTCTGCGGTAATTCAATCACTAGCATTCTATAAATCGCAATACAGAGGGTATATTTGGGAATATAAATTGCATTAGAGTTTGTGCTACAGTAATTTCTCATCTACCACATATAGCCTACAAAGGCAAGTAACTCCGCTAAACCATGAAAATCATCTACATCTGAACCTCAACCCGACCTTCAGCACCTGGTGCTCCACTCGTCAGGCTTGGTAGGAGATAAGTGATATCATCCCAAGGATGTCTATAGAGACCAGTGCGTAGTCTCTTTTGATCAAGGTAATGGGCAATCAAACCGATGCTTCGTCCGAGTACGAACAGACCGTTTAAGACACCCATTTGAAGGTAATCCTCAGCCTCCTCAGCACTGAAAGCACCACAGTTGCGCATCAAATCGACGAAGCAGACAGCAACGGCACCATCAACATTCAAGATTAAGTTGTCCTTCTTAGATGTGGTGACCGACTCAACAGCAAGAGCATAATCAAGCATCTTAGAGCTAGGGAAGCGCTTCTTCACGAACTCCTTAACAAGCTCGACACGGAGATCGGGGTTATTCCGGGACTTGACCTTGTGGCCAATACCTGGGATAAGCTTGTTCTGCTTGCGCATGGAGTCGACGAAATCACGTGGACTGAGACCCTTGTCGAATGCCTTGGTGAACTCCTCAGCAGCACCATCAAGAGCACCACCAAATCTTGAACCAATGGTCAAAAGTCCACTGACAAGGGCACTGATGAGATCCTTTCCTGCTCTAGTGGTAATGATAGTGTTCATGGCACCAGAAACAGCTGGTCCGTGATCGGCAGTCAACATAAGAACCATCTCCAGGAATTTGCTCGCATAGTCTGGTAGACGACGACGGAACCAGAGCAAAGACATGACACCTCCGATACCAATATCCTCTTTGAAGACATCAGAAATCGGCATACCGGCATACAATAATTCTTGTCCTCGGTCGTCGGAAATAGTAGAGATAAAGGCAGCTGGCTTTCGGATAAGACCAAGTTCTTGAGCCCATGAGTAATCAATGGGGATCTTTGGTACAACTGGCTCGGGTTGCGGAATGATGGTTCCATTCTCAACAAGCTTTTGGTAGACTGAGGCAAGAGTTGATGGCATGTCCTCAAAGGTCTCAGGGACGTAGAAGCCAGCTTCTCTCATAGAACTGTTTTTGACGGCAGCAGTTTCGAGTTGCGAGTTGGCAAATGAACCAGCGTGTCCAAACTGGACCTCGGTCTTGAACATGCTTGCACAAGTTCCAATTGCCCATGCGACAATTGGCTTTGTGATCTTTCCGGTCTTGACAGCCTCAATGACTCGGTATTCCTCAACGCCTCCGACTTCACCCAACAGAAGTAAGATTTTACATTCCGGGTCGGCCTCGTATCGAAGGAGATGGTCGATGAAAGTTGTGCTAGGATATCTGTCACCACCAATAGCCACACCCTCGTACACGCCATCGGTGGTGTTGGCGATAATGTTGTTCAATTCGTTGGACATACCACCTGACTTGGAGACGTATCCCACAGATCCCTTGCGGTAGAGCTTGGAAGCGACAATGTTGTCCATCATACCACCGGTGTTACCAATCTTGAAGGATCCCGGCTTGATACCACCCACAGTCGCGGGGCCAATGATTGTGATACCCTTTTTCTTTGCTACGTGGAGGATCTCACGGGCACGCTGGGGCAAGAATTAGTAAAGAATATTTTGAATCGAAACAGATACTTACTCGCTCAGGGACACCTTCGGCAATGATAGCAATGCATTTGATTTGAGGGTATTCCATAAGTTCCATGGTCGAGCTATAAACACTACGGGACGAGGCAAAGTTGACAACGGTATCAACATCGCTGTGCTTGGCAACTGCCTTGTCAACCTCTTGGTAGACGGGAAGCAAAGTTTCACTGGTTCCCCAGTACATCTTGCTAACGAATTGGCCGCCGAATGTGTAGATAATACCCGCAACGGAGGGGGTTTTGCGTTTGCAGATGAAATCGAAGTCGAGCATGCCCTGCACAGCTCGGGGCTGGAGACCGTAAACGAAGCATCGTGTTTTATCGTGGAAGAGAGTATGGGCAGCACGGGGGCTCAAGGGACGGCTAGGAGCTGCGAAGCGACGAATGTTGTCGTTCGCAGAGAGACCGGCAGAAGGGGCAGCAGGAGCGGCGGCCCCATTTGTGCCATTAGATGCGAGGGGTGTACCGTTGGAAATGGCGGAAGGCATTGTGAGGAATTTAAGAATCGGGTCTGGAGGAGCAGAGAATGTCAGTAAACAATTGCAATCAATCTGACCTCAATTGAAATGTTTCGCAAGAAATATTAAGGAAGCTTGAAATCCCACCACACTCACATCAGGGAGGAAATTGAGTCGAAAGCACGCCGAAGCTGTTTCTTCGAATTGAATCGAAGGGAGGAGAGAGGGTTTGGAGGATAAAGGGTCGTAAAATGGGAAAAGGCAATCGCTGTCGCCGGGAAAGCAAACAATAAGGGTATGGAGAAGGGTGTTTGGGTTTGAGGTTCGGAAGTCGTGATGAACACCGAGAAGGTGAAGCTGAAGGTGAAGCTGAAGTCTGAACTGAACCGACGAGGATTATTTTTTGCTGCAGTAACGGAGGTCCGTGAAGGGTGCAGGTGGGTGGGTACGAGCAAATTTAGTGTGACCTTTTCTTCTTATTATTTTTTTTGATGACCCCAATCTTTCCGAGGGTCTTGTGTTGAGACGCCTGAAGAACAAGCTTTGTATGGATTTGGGTCAGACTTGGAGTGCGATCCTTGCAAATACCGAGCTCTGGCGCCCACAGCTGCCAGACTTCGGGGTCAAATGTTGGGACTTTCAACCAACGCTAGCAAATCAACCAACGAGAAGAAATTGGGATTTACCTTTAGCCTCCACAGCAGGAGCGAAGAGGTCCGGTCGCAAGTCAACATAAGCCAAGAAAACAAGGGCATCAATTCTCGCTCAGGGAAAGGCGACAAGAAAAGAGGTGAAGGTGAACCGTTTACGAAGTCCCTTTCGGTGTCCGTAATTTTCGAGCTTCCCCCCCAACCCCATCAACACCGACCGAGTATTCTACAACGCATTCCAAAAACTACTCAATCAAGTCAAATCCAAATAATCTGCCATCCGTTTTAGAAAGAAAGGTTCGGACCACTCACCTTCGATAATAAGCTCACTCCTTGGTATGTTTTTCCTCTTCTCGTCGCTTTGAACCCTTCGCATCGCTTCCATTTCCTCGCAAGAGCTGAGCGTCATACGTCTCACCGACATCAACTTGTTGAATCCGTTACACTGTTCTCCTGCCTGTTCCCGGACTCAATCAATTGCACGACTCGTCGTCGGGTCGATTGTTTGCTGCTGTATCAGACTCTTGCAAATATTGAAGGTGCCTGTGTCATTTTAAACAACGATTCGGATATTGCAGCAGGACGTCCGAGAAGTGGAAAACTTTATAACTTTTTCTTGTCAGCTCAAGCAATTTTGGGAGAGAACTTACACTGATTGAGATTTGAGTAGTAAAATAATCTTGCATCTTTCATCATGTCTGCGAAAGCTATTCTCGAAGCCGACGGAAAGGCGATCCTCAACTACCACCTCACCAGAGCCTCCGTTATCAAGCCTTCTCCTCTCCCAAAGTCCACCACACACAACCCACCACCGAAGCTTGCTTCTTTATATTTCCCAGAAGATGCTGAGGTCTCCGCTATCCTCGACCAAGCCGAAATTTCCTACCCATGGCTCCTCGTTCCTGGCAGCAAATTTGTGGCAAAGCCCGATCAACTCATCAAACGACGTGGCAAGAGCGGTCTTCTTGCATTGAATAAGACATGGCCAGAGGCAAAAGCATGGATTGCTGAGCGTGCTGGTAAGGCCCAAAAGGTCGAGACTGTAGTCGGTGTTTTGAGACAATTCTTGGTCGAACCATTTGTACCCCATCCAGAAGGAACCGAATACTATATCAACATCAATTCTCAACGAGAGGTATGTTTATCACCTTTCTTCGCTTCTTTACCTGCAATTTCTCAATGCCTGAATTGGCAGAGAACATGATGGAAAGCATTTCCATGAGAAACAGTCAAAATTTCTCTTATGAAAGTCAAGAAATCACAAATCGGGAAATTTTTATGTCAGACTTGATGGAAGAATTCTACATTTTTGGCATGTGGGCTGCAGCTATAATTTATTCGTTTTTCGGACCAAATCTCGCACTTCGGTAACGAGCGTTATCCAGCGGGCGAACGGAGGCTAGGGAATGCATTTCAGGGGTCCAACATAGCCGTTATCGACCGCCTCACCATCAATGTTCCTGCATTTGCACATCTGCACAGTTGCGCATTACTCCCGCTGTCATGGCCTGGCCCTTCCCTCCATAGTTTCAATTTTAGTGGTCTTCATCTCGTCCAGCCAATTACCAATACTCTTCCCCGAGGCATATGCTGACTGTTCTCGACAGGGTGACTGGATTCTCTTCACACATGATGGTGGTGTCGACGTTGGTGATGTTGATGCCAAAGCTATGAAGCTCCTTATCCCGGTTGATCTCGCCGAATACCCATCCAACGAGGAGATTGCTTCCACCCTCCTCAAGAAAGTACCAAAAAGTGTACACAATGTTCTCGTCGACTTCATCACAAGACTATATGCCGTCTATGTCGACTGCCAATTCACATACCTTGAGATCAATCCCTTGGTCGTTGTTCCGAATGCCGGTGCCACCTCTGCCGATGTTTACTTCTTAGATTTAGCTGCCAAGCTCGATCAAACTGCTGAGTTCGAGTGTGGTGTCAAGTGGGCTGTTGCCCGTTCACCTGCGGCTCTCGGGCTGGCAGCTGTCAAGGCTACCGATGGCAAGGTCAACATTGATGCTGGACCACCTATGGAGTTCCCTGCTCCTTTCGGCCGCGAGCTGAGCAAAGAAGAGGCTTACATTGCCGAGCTTGACGCCAAGACCGGTGCATCCCTCAAACTTACAGTTCTTAACCCCAAAGGCCGTGTATGGACTCTGGTTGCAGGAGGTGGTGCCTCAGTCGTATACGCCGATGCCATTGCCAGCAGTGGTTTCGCCGACGAGCTTGCCAACTATGGTGAATACTCCGGTGCTCCTACAGAAACTCAAACCTTCCATTATGCACGCACTGTTCTCGATCTTATGTTTCGCGCTCCTATCACTCCAGAAGGCAAGGTTCTTTTCATCGGTGGCGGTATTGCCAACTTCACCAACGTCGCCTCAACATTCAAGGGTGTCATTCGGGCCCTCCGGGAGTTCAGCAATCAATTGATCGAGCACAAGGTTCAAATCTGGGTCAGGCGTGCTGGGCCTAACTACCAAGAGGGTTTGAAGAACATTAAGTCTGTTGGACAAGAATTGAAGTTGGATATGCACGTATATGGCCCCGACATGCACGTTAGTGGTATCGTTCCTTTGGCTCTCGTACCTGGTCGGTTGGCCAAAAGCAAGGTAGAGGAATTCAAAGCCTAGAGGAGGGGTGATGACTAGATGATGATTTGTGTGATTTTGAGACGTCTAGCACTTGGTCAGCTGCAAAGGGAATTGTGGCGTAAATATCTGCTGGGACTTCACAAATAGATACTCATAATTGCCTTTAAATTTCTAGTAATCGTGCTATGCCCTTTTAAGACCTGTGGACAACTGTTTCAAGAATTCTTGAAACATCGGCCGTCGAATTTCAATATTTTAGCAACCCAAAACTTTAGCTTTATTCAACCTTGTTGAAACATTTCTTTCCTCAACTTTTGTAGAATTGAATCGCGAAGTAAGAATAGAATTTGTTAGTATCATATGTGCCGAAACATGAAAATCCCACCAGCGCCCGAGTATATGCCACAGATCGTTCCAAGCTTAAATAAATAATAGTCTTCAAATTATAAACTTGATGCACCAATCAAAATCTCAGACTGAGAAATTTGGGCTGATCTCCCGCTGCGCCCTTGCTTAGAAGAGCAAGTCCGAACAGTATCGATAGAGATTAAAGATTACCCGCCAAAAACAAACGGCAACACCAAGAGGACATGTTCCTTCCTCGAGCGTGAATTATTCTTTCCATGAAGCTTTCTCTCTTTTCCTTTTAGTCCTTCGCTGTCGCTACTGCTCATCGTCAATCGTTACATATTTTTCACCTCCAAAGCAATTAGTTGAGGAAGATTGATACGGAGCTCGGGGCCCATTTCTTCGTTGATTGACAATGTTTTCGATGGCGGTACGTTGATCCACGGCTCCCTGAATGCGCCATGCGCCTCCACATAACGTGGCTTTCAGCTTCTGTTTCAGCACGCTGTACTGACATGACGATAGCTTCATCTTCTAATCATTGCGCTCAGCGCGACTATCGCGAGCGCTGTGCCTACAATTACGATTAAGGGATCGGATTTTGTCAATTCGAAGACTGGAGATAGATTTCAACTCCTCGGTGTCGCATACCAACCAGGAGGCTCCAGCGGATACCAACCGGGTAGTGGAGTCGATCCACTTAGTTCTGGAGATGTCTGTCTGCGAGACGCAGCGCTGATGCAGCGATTGGGTGAGTCGAATTCGGGGAGATCTAGAGGTATGGAATCGTAGCTGATGAAACTAGGTGTCAACGCTATCCGAGTCTACAATGTTGATCCCGATCTTAATCATGATATGTGTGCCAGCATCTTTAACGCGGTTTGTAGCGCATGGGCGAAGTGTAGAGATTCCTAGCTGATATTTTACAGGTTGGCATATACATGTTAATTGACGTCAACTCTCCATTACCTGGCGAAAGCATTAATAGAGGTGAACCTTGGACTAGCTACGATGCTTCATACTTGAATCGGACTTTCGCTGTGGTTGAGGCATTCAAGAGCTACCCGAATACTCTACTATTCTTTGCTGGGAACGAAGTCATCAATGATCTCCCCACTGGGGGTACCGTGCCTCCATATATGCGAGTAAGTTCAGAGGCAATGGCTAGGTAATATATTCTGACAAAGCCAGGCCGTTACACGAGACTTAAAGAACTATATTAGCAATCACTCAAACCGATCTATCCCTGTTGGATATAGCGCGGCAGATGTCCGTCCTATCCTTCTTGATACATGGAACTATCTTCAGTGTACCACAACTGGAGATACTTCAGATCCCTCTCGTGTGGACTTGTTCGCCTTGAACAGCTATTCCTGGTGTGGTAACAGCTCGTTTCAGACTTCCGGATACGATGTTCTCGTATCAGATTTCAGTAATACGTCTGTCCCTGTGTTTTTCAGCGAATACGGCTGCAATAAGCCAGCTCCTCGTATCTTCACTGAGGTCCCAGTGCTTTATGGGCCCTTGATGACGCCAGTTCTCTCGGGTGGTATGGTCTACGAGTATTCGGAAGAGATCGAAGACTATGGACTTGTCAACATTAACAGAAATGGATCCGCCCAGATCCTCCCCGACTATGATTCTCTCCAAGGTCAATTCAACACGCTGAACGTTTCGATGCTTCAGTACGTACTATTTTGCCCTTGATCCTGCAGCATTTCAGGAGCCGAGCTCTTGAAACATGTCTTCAGAGCCAGTCGGCTCCTCAGCTCCCGAAACATCTGTGAGAAACCCATACTGATATACCTATAGGGGTCTTACTGCCCAAAACACATCTGTCGTGCCACCAACTTGTTCTTCATCTCTCATCACGGAATCAGGCTTTAACAACAACTTCACTTTACTGGCCGTTCCTCCGGGAGCGCAAGACTTGATAGACAATGGCATTTCCCCCGCTCCCGTTGGCAAAATTGTACCGGTGACAACTACCAAGGTCAGCCAAGTCGTTCAAGCTGCAAATGGACAGGTTATACAGGGACTTTCAATCACTCCTTTGGCAGATGACGAGAGCAATAATCCTAGTGGAAGCACCAGTTCGAGCGCCACGAGCACAGCCGCTACAGCTACAACAACTGGGAAGAAGAAGAATGCGGCTCCTACTATGAGAGGCAATTGGGCCGTTCTAACCATTGCTTCAGGGATGGTCGTCAGCTGGCTGTCTCTGATTTGAGGGGAGCTGTTAGTCACTTTGAACTTCGTTTCTTGCACATAGTTGGTCCGTTGGTTTTCTTAGCGAAGCGTGCAGTCTTTGGGTAATAGCTTCATTCACGAAGCTATCTTAGTTGTCTGGAATGGTGGGGATCATGAGAGACGTTCATAGAGAGCCTAGTACATTGAAATGAGATATGCATGATTCCTGCGGGAGTTCTCCCCTGTTGATACATACCATTTGAGGAGCCAAGCATTGACTATAAGGAGTATCACATGCACCTAGTGAGCTGTGATGGGCGTTGGGGTAAACGGGCAAGAAAGAGTCCATCATGAATTGCCCAGATGAGAGGGCATTGAAGAAAGCAAACATTGATACCCTCGAGATGGAATTCGGAGTCCGAGTCCCTGAGCTTCGCTTGAGTCAGGAGTCGAGATCGCGGATAGATCGGTACGAGATGCTTCTTTTGGATGCGCTAGTCCCAAGATTTAGAATATTGCAGATAATTAGCTTCACGAGAATTATTAGGGGCCATTTTTGAGGCAATAAGTAGATATGTTCTAGAAAAAAACCTCGAGAGTCTCTAGTGTGGCTCACCTGAAGCTACCTGTTAGTGGCAGCTGCAGAAGCGAGGTCACCTTCTTTTGGTTGAGGTTTCTTTACGTTCAAATTGGGGATACTTGAGACTAGATATTTTTCAGATATGAATTGCTTCCTATCGGTTCCCTAATTTCTGAGACAATGAGACCAAATCTTTGCCAGAGCGAAGTCGGATTTGTCCCATTGGTTTGACACAATTAGAACCTGTTAGATGCTTTATATTTCTAGAACTCTTAAATCTAGTTCTCTGTTTCGTAGGTTTGAGTCTTAATTGAGAAGAACTTTTGTTCACAAATTTCGGCTACTTTTTTATAAATCACAGCTATCTCGGAAGACGACGACCGTTCTTTCACTGACACCCAAGATCCAGGATATAACTTCAACCTTCTGACTCTCTTCACTGCACACATCACCGACTAGTATACGGCTCAACTTCGCTCGTCTGTCTCACTCCCACTCTAGGACTCCATAGCGGCATGTGTGGGAAAGCTTTTGCCAATACACGTTGTGTAGGATTTCTTAGAGAAGAGAAAACTCCTTCATATCGCTGAACCTGGCTGTTAATTGGAACGGCGAAATATCTATATCTGTATCTGGCGTGATTTTGTGAACTTTTTTTTTTACTTGTCTTGGTGAATTTCGCAAACTCTGACTTCCATTGTGTCTTCGCCCCTTGAACACGAGCCACAACCGAATCCCCAACCCATAATAGCCTCGCGGCGCATAACCCCTTTAAACCCCTCCTAGAACACACGCCGAAGATGTCACTTCCCCCCATCGCTTCATATTAACACCGTAAACGGCGCCATTACACCTCGGCCCCCGAGCATTGCGGCGCTGTGATTGGGTGACTCGAGAACTTCGCCTGCCAAATGTCGATCACCCCGCACCGTCGAATGTTGACGTCGACGCTGAGCGAGATGGCTGGAACGGACTGAAAGCTGGAATTGGATGGTGAGTTGGAAATTAGGGGGATGTTCTGGGGATTTAGTGGGTTTAGTGGAGAGGCAAAGCTTAGTCAGGTGTTGGTTACGCCGTCGCAGGTGGATACTGGATGGTGGGGTTTGCGGAGAGTACGGGGTATGTACGTATTCAGATAGAGAGGAAAAGGAAGGATTGATCGTCTTTGCTGTTGCGGGCTATTTACTCAGGGCAGTAAAATATTGTATGAAAATTAAGGAACATGGATGAACTCATATCTGGTCGGGGAAAAGAATTAGACATGACGAATGAGAGGAGCCTCATCACTAAAATAGGATTTAGACACCCATGGAATTCGAGCCTCGTACGTAGCTTTCCCGGAGGAGGCTTGCCAAAGATAGCAATTGCTATGGATTTCCCCCGCTTTGATCTACCGCATTTCCTTCCAGAGTTCGAACATTCATTCCGCGCTTCCGTGCAATGAAATAAGTAGAAGTCCATGACCCCCCAAAAAACTCCCCCGAATCCCTCTCTTTGATTACTCTTCGCCACCGTAGCCTCCTTGATCCCAGTCCCGAGGTCTTGGGATTCTGCCATATTTGCCTAAACCTTTGCTTACGTCCCGTATCAATTGATTGGCTTCCGTCATAATGGCGTCTGCCCACATTGAGGATCCTTCCCATACGACTGGCTATGATGCTCGCCGTCTGCATACCAATGAATTGGAAGTAGGTGTAACGGAAGCTGTGCAAAGGCATATGCACCGCCATGTCGTCCCTCCTAGACCAGTCACCCAGCGGAAACTCGATTTCGAACATGCTAGACCGAGATGGGTGAGAGAGATGGCTGCGGAAGCTTTGGGTGTCTTCTTCTATGTGTGAGTGTGAGCTGAAGAGAATTCATTGAGTTGAACTAAAGAAAAATTCAAGTTACCCTGGGATTGCATCTCAAGCATCATTCTTCCTGAATAACACCGAGCCGGCGTTTGCATCTATATTCCAAATTGGATGGGCGTACGCAATTGGCATTGCGTTTGCTATTATTACTTGCGCAGCAACTTCTGGTGGACATTTCAACCCCGCAATTACTATCTGCTTTGCTGTTTGGCAAGGATTCCCTTGGAAGTATGTATATTTCCCTCTTTTTTTGTTGCACGTTGCTGCACATGAAGTATTGGAGTACAAGCTCTTCTGCCCACGAGACGAGGTGGAAATCTGCCAAAAAAAAAATTGGCAACCACAAAATCACAATGCTGCAGGAGTTGTGGCACACTCATGCCGCCTGCACAAGCCATCACAATTATGCATCTTGAAAGTACGATGTTGACGGTGGAAATAGAAAAGTACCATATTATATCTTTGCACAAATCTTTGGATCCTTCCTAGCAGGCCTAGTCTTGGTGGGACAATACCACCCACAATTGACTTTACTGGCAGCAGAGTTCAGGGCAAAAGGCTTGAGCCCTAACTCATTGGGGGGCCCAGGATCGGTCTTATGCTCTTTTCCCGCAGCCACAGAGACTAACTATGGCTATTTGTTCTTCATCGAGTTCTTCGTAGACAGCTTCATTGTGAGAAACACCAATATTTGACGTCACGCGAGAACAGATATTGACAGATATTAGGGCATCGTCATCTGGGCTGTACTAGACCCAGCAAACCCTTTCGTCGCACCCTCATCTGCACCCTTTGTTATTGGCCTGGCTTATGCAAATATGGTCTGGGGTTTCGCAGATGTAACGATCTCAACGAATCTTGCTCGTGATCTCGGCACACGTATCGTTGCAGCCATATTCTATGGCGGAGACGCATTTAGCCGCTATGCTCCGATATCGATTCTAGTCAACGTTCCTGCAACTCTCTTTGCAACTCTTGTGTATGAGGTTATATTAAGAGATAGCTTTGCTATCATTGGGAAGGGCCACGCCACGCACGAAGATGGTGAGGAGGGTCTTGCACGTCACTTGACTAAGACGGGGACTTTGGAACAGGGAATGAACAGCATGCTGAGAGGCCATAGTAGCGAGGATACTTACGGGAACGGTAGAAAAGAGCAGTCTCCAGTGTGAAGAGAGCGTGCTGCTCTCAAAACTAGAGCATTTGACCCCAAGTTTCGCCTAAGAAAACGTTGAACATAGATTTGCAGAAGACTGTACATCTCTCTTCATCCTGGCTTATCTTCTGGTTCCAATTGATGGCAGTGGCAATCTTGACAATCCTAATTTGGTCCGCACTATGCTATTTAGTTTGGCTGTATTTTAAAGTTTCGAAGAGCTCAGCCAGGCATCGGGTCGGCCCGTAGCACTGTGATTTCGCTTTGGATGTCCCAAACACAAACATTCCAACAGATTTAGTCACTGTAGCTTATGTCAAAGATCTAGAAAAACGAACTTATAATTATGTGTAGAGTTGGAGTTGGATGAATCTTTTCAGAGGGTGTAGTGGGTGTAGTTTGGTTGATATTCTTTTTTTTTGGCGGGCATCAAACCTCTCAATTAGCCGAACAAGGACTCGAGAAAAATATCCCCAGCTCTTGAGCTCTGTCGTTAACATTTGCAAAAGCTCCTCCATCATGGTCTTATTTTCCAAATACTTTTGTCATGCATGATAAATGAAGTTACAGTCCCCGAACTTCTTCTTAGCGTCTATTCTCGGGCATAGCGAGGCGCGGGGTTGTTTTCACGATGACTTCTTTGCAGCAGCCTTTGGTCGGAGAAGTCGACGCTTCGCTGCCGCTTGAGGACTTCACACCAACTTTTTACGTTGGTCATCATGAATCGAAACGGCCTCTGCCAGTTACAGATTTTGTTCTGCGCCAGGCTCAGGATGTAGGAGTATGTCTGTACCAAATCCCAATAGATGGAAACTGCTAATAACTCAAGTACGATATGATCACGAGTCCTATTACGAGCCCTCATTTCCATTCGAGAGTCCTTACCCTCATTTCTTCCCACCTCTCCGAACTCACTTCCTTTGAAACCTCCGACCATGCCTCAAATAGAGGCCTACCTCCCGCGCCCATTATACCTCCTCTGACGCCTGTTGATACTCCATTGACTCCAGGAGATACTGTGTCCCAGATCATAGCATACTCTAGTCCCTGGATAGACCTGTGCTCTCCGGACCCCTTGATATCCAACATATCTCGGCAAGTTCTAAATATCGAAATAGCATATGCTTCCTTCTGCGGCGTTGGAAATGTCATTATACCAGGCCCTAGATCATACAGCAGCGGGTCTGAAGAGAGTGATGGACTTGTACAGTATGCTCGTGCAATTCAAGAAGCACTCACCATCGGCAGCTATATTCAAATTGCGCTTCACATTCCTATGTACGGTCATGAAGAGGCCAAGGACATGACTGGCGACCTTAAGCCATTCGCCCGAGACCATCTTTCTATCGGAAAGGCCAAGATCAACAAGGAGATTGATTTGTTTGAAACTTGGGATGCATGGAACTTGATTCGAGGTGTTTGTAAATACAATTCAAGACTATCCGTAGGTAAGAAACCATACTATAACATCCTATTTCCACCTCCAAATGCATGTGAGATGTGACGAATTTGAATCACAAGAGCTGAGACCCTTCGGAGCATCTTTATCACCTCTGAAGGTACTATTCCCGCTCTAGCATGAATACTTGCAACTAGCTGTAGCTTACAAATCTGTGTAGCACTTTCTCTCCCTCGTCAACTGCCAGCAGAGGCTTTACAATCTCGTTGGTTTGCGGAACCCTTGCGATTACTATCCTTTACGCCGTCTACTTTCCTCAAGAACAAAGGGGGGCATCCGGTTCTAAGCAAAAGCCACCAAAGCTTGATTACTCGATATATGCGCCTTAAGCAGCCTCCTTGGTTGTTACTTTGCGATGTTGGCCCCATTCCTGGGCTGTATGACCCATTGCAACGTACAGCTACAGCGGATGGGTTCCCATCTCCAAGTGCTGTAGCAGATGCTTCTCGATCAGTGTCTCCTACACCTGCAGAGGCTGCCGAGCGTACCAAAGAGCCTCATAAGAGCCAACCAAGACCCAAAGATGCTGCAGCGCATCTAGTGTATATTAGATACCTTCAAAGAAACCAGCCGCCTAGGACCACAATTGAGAAATTTGGTTCAGGGTACCAGGATTACTTGCAAGCACCGCTTCAGCCTCTTACAGATAACTTAGAATCTGTCACGTACGAAGTGTTCGAGAAAGATCCCGTCAAATATGATTGGTATGAGCGAGCTATTGCTCAAGCCCTCTCCGACTGGACTGAGCAGCGTAAGCCTACCTCAAGTCCAACAGGAGCCGTTGTTATTGCAGTGGCAGGCTCCGGCAGAGGGCCTCTGGTAACCCGAGCATTACGAGCAAGCGAGATGACTGGCGTTCCGGTAGAAATATGGGCCGTCGAAAAGAATCCTAATGCGTATGTCTTATTACAACGACACAACGAAGAAGACTGGGGCGGAGTCGTCAATGTTGTTAAGAGCGATATGCGAGCTTGGAAGGGTCCTTTGACAAGCACCACTGGCGCCATAGGTCAAGCAATTACTACCAGCGCAAGTGCACCCGCATCGCCGACCGGCAAAGTTGATATTCTCGTCTCAGAGCTCCTCGGGTCTTTTGCAGATAACGAGCTTTCGCCTGAATGTCTAGATGGAGTTCAACATGTTCTAGCCCCGGAATATGGCATTTCGATTCCAAGTTCTTATACAGCACACCTGACTCCAATTCTCGCTCCCAGATTACATGCTGACATCTCTCACCGTGCCGTGACTGATCCCACTGCTACGGAAACTCCCTACGTAGTAATGCTTCACGCCATCGACTATCTTGCAACAGCAGTTCCCGACCATCCTCGTATTCAACAAGCATGGGAGTTTGTCCATCCTCTTCCAAACACTACTCTAGCTATCGCAGAGGCAAGAAGAGGAGGTGGTGTTAGTGGTGGAGGGGGAGGAAGCATGTCGGGAGGTGACGGTGCGAATGAGCACAATGTCAGGTACTCACGCCTCAACTTCGTCTGTAAGGACAGAGGTGTGGTTAATGGACTGGCGGGATATTTTGAGGCGGTGTTGTATGACGGAGGAGAGGCAGGAAAGGTGGAGTTGAGCACAAGACCTGATACGATTGATGCTAAGAGTAAGGACATGATTTCTTGGTTTCCTATATTTTTTCCCTTGAAGGTATGTCTCCTCTCGCAAATTCTTAATGGGGGTTTATGAATAACTTGATTTAGATTCCTCTATATTTCCCTGACGATTCGGAGCTTGAAGTCAGTATTTGGAGACAGACAGATGATAGGAAGGTCTGGTATGAGTGGCTAGTAGAGGCATTTGTCATGGTAGGCCCTGAGAAGCGAATGAGGTTGGGCATGAGTGAAGTAGGGACAAGCCGTAAAGTAGGCTGTCTCATGTAGAGTCATTAGTATGAGATATGAGACGATGCCTAGGTCGGCGAACTGCATGGGTCAATTCTGACTACTGCGGGGAAGCTTGATCTGGGCGATTTTGGACGTCAAAATACCCATAGCAATATCTCAAGAACGCCTTCCCCTTCTGCTAGTGAACTTTTATACCAGTTATTGGACTTTTGCTTTCCCCATCGAATCCAGCCTCAAGTACCCAACTGGTAACTCTTGCTCCCTCCCGTGTGGTATCATTTTACTCAACGACCCCTTATGCACCTCACTGTTCCATTTTCGTGTCCGCGTTCCCATTGTTCTGATTCGCAGCTTGGATCCAGAGAACATTATTGCACCTACAGCAAGTCAATACATTGTTCCATCCCAGCCCAGAATTTGGAAGGGTCTGCCATACCGTATCAAGACCTGCCCCAAAACGCTCGTCATCTGTTGATCAATCCACTCCTCCGCGCCGGACAATTGGATGTTCATATAGCTGTCGATGCTCACGAGACGTCCCTTATATTCCGTTTGGCCCCATTTAAGACGGATGACGACTTCCTCGTTGACCCTATACAAATAGAAATATTAAAATGTCTTCTCCAACTGATACTGGAATTCGACGATAGGTCGTAAGGGGCTCACAGGTTTTGCAGCATAGGCCGCGGGTTGATTGGTACGAACTGCGCAAGGGTATGATTAGTATATTTTGAGTGAGAGCTTTGAGAGGATGGGAGGTAGCTTACGCTCATCTTGATGTTAAAAGGTGAGTATGTGAAGGAGGCGCGTTAATGAATTTCTGTGCGCGTCCTTGAGCTTAAGGTCTTGAGGCTGGAATAATTTCGACGTTCTCTTAAACTGGTGCCGCTTTTCTGAGCTTGCTGAAGCTAGCGAGGCGAGGCTGCGAGGTTTGGGATGAGGCTGTGATTTCTTTTCAGGAGCTGGATGCACAGCCGAAGGTGGTAAGTTCTCAATATGATTGTGATTTGCACCACTACCCTTGATCTTATAGCCAAAGCCAAACCTCTGCGATGTGGACTCATAAGACCTTTCTTTGGATTTGAGAGACGCCCATGCTTCACCATCCAGCGCCACTACTATTGTACGCTATTACTATTTCATCGCTTCAGGGTGCAGCTCAATTTCTCCTAATTTCCCATTTCAAGTCTTTGATACTGACTTCCTCTCCTGCCTTTTCATCATAGTCAAACCATTCGCCTTCGGTAAGATCAATTGCAGTGAACTTGCTGCCAGATTCGAGTCCAGTTGCAAGCCACTCTCCCTATGATTGATAAAGTCAGAAGATGTACGGAAGGTTTTTCAAGGTCCGCTCAACTTTACCTCTGGTTTGAAGTCAGTAAACTCAAGTCCTCTACAGTCAAATTCGATGATCTTTTGCCGAGTGGGAGGAGAAGCTTGTTGGTATGGAATTGGTGGTGCTTTGATAGTAGCTGAAGATTCTCTCTGTTCAAAGTTAGCTTATGAATTCATGTCCTCCTTTATGAATATGAAGAATTACTCACCTTGCATGACTTGCACTTCCAAACGAAGTTGGCTTCTCCTCTGCTTCCGCTCATGTCATTGGCTTCCTAAAACAGAAGTCAGCCGTTTCCAATTTAGAGCTCAGTTATGAGAGTATGCAACGTACAAAACGGCTGACATTCACAAGATTGGGATGAGTCTCGCGGCAAGATGTGCATTGGACTTTAAAGGTGTACCAAAATGGGTTTTCAGGCGTATCATCCGGGCGAAGCTCAGTCACGCTATTTGGGGAAATCAGCACCAGTCATACCGTCAGAATAGAAAACACCATTACCCTGATAGATCTGCGGTGAGAGTAAGAGTCAGCATGTTGGGAAGCTGCTGGTCCTCTTTTGTTTATATTTTCAAAAGGAAGGCGGGGTCATGTATAGAAGAAATTCGCTTAAAGCGGCAGTCTACCGGTAAATCGTCTGATAATTGACCTCAAGATTCGAACAAACCTCAAAGCTCAACCCATCATCTAAAGGGAGCTTAACGCAGCAATTGAAGCTCTACTCCGGACATCAATCCAGAATGAAGCGATAATGCAGAGCCTTTGGTCTCGCGCTGCGCAGACCAGATCGGCTTGCCGGTGTCGTTCTTGTTTGAACGCAGCGACAACTTTGGCTCGACGAACGACTACTGCAGCAAGCAGGCGGCGCTTGAAGATTGGAGATCTCTTCACAGCTGCTTATTCGACAATATTGGCTACAGCTGCTGTCGCAGATGCCAACACGAAGGATGCAAGGAGGAGGGAATGGGATCGACTCATTGCAGAGGCCAAAGGGGTAAAGATTCCGGAGAGGAAGGAGACCCCACTAGAAACAGCAATAGGCCTCAAATCAATATCTTCTACTCCTGTAGACCTTGAAGGAAATGGGACCTCTACTGCAGGTCCTGCATGCTGGGACGGCTCCCGCGGCACGCCCCACAATCTGAGGAAAGATACCCGATGGGCGACTCAATTGAGCATATTGGATGCTCACCTTAAGCAATCTCTTGCAGCTGCTTCTAGTCTAACGATAGAGAGCCAAATATCGCCGGCTGAGCAGATTGAAGAGTGGCTTGATGCAGACGACCCGGATAGCCTTTTACCACCACGCGAACCAAGAAAACAAATACACGTGGATAGGATAGAGGAAATGGTCGCGAAGCTTGTCAGCCGGCTGCTTCTGACTAGCAAGACATGCTCATCCCTCAAAAATGGACCCGCAACCCAGCTTTCCCTTCAAATGAAGGATATGGAAGAGCGAATTCAAGGGTTGCAGGCTGGCCACACCCAGCTCCCGATGTACACGCTCAACGACTGGGAACAAGTACAGAACGAACGTTCGGGCCTACACAGATCATTGGTCACTCTTTTCCGGAAAACAGACTCTACTGGTGCCAATATCGAGGTCATGATAGCCAAAATTTGTTATAATCTTCTCATCTGCTCTGCGCCGCCCAACATCACTACATATAACATAATGTTACAATGTCTTACAAGACTGAGGCAACACGAGTTGGGCCAGATTATTGTTGACTCGTTCCTCTACGACAGCAAATATATGCCCAATCATGCCACTATTCGTCTCATCCTGGAACACTATACTGCAAAAAAAGACAGAGCTGGGTTTAAGCAGATTGTCACTCGTATGAAAGCAATGAAAGGAGACATGCGCATCAGAAGCCGGCGAATAGACGATCTTGTTCAGCTCAGTGATCGCGACTGGGCACTCTCGGACCAGGTCGTCCTCCAAAATAGCTATCTAAGGCAAAAAGCTCCACGAAACGCCGGTACTTTCGAAGCTCTTATATTAGGTTGTCTGCAATTTTCCGATTTTCGCGCAGCCACTAGCCAAGTTCGCGCTGCAATCCGAGAAGGCCAGCAAATAAGTTCCAGAGCCCTCGTCGCTTTCGTGGTACATAGCAAGCTAGACTCTGAGAATGCGTTGAAACTTCTTTATACAATTTTATCGCAATGGCAAAATGATGCGATGAGCTCCGTCATTACTTATTGTCGCGAGGTCCGGTGGGCCATGCTCGAGCTCTTATGGATTTGCGGGCTCCATGCAAAGCCAACTCCTGGCCCATCGGTCTTGGCATTCGAGGATTCTCTACGAGGCATATATGCACTGCCGACTTCTTGTGCTGTTGGGTGGGTTGAGGAATTCAAGGAGCCCCTGCGAAGAATGCTTTTTCATATGGAATTAGAGTCAATTGGGGACGCCATTCAACGCTTCTCTGATTGCATGCATGAGGTCGAGGGTACCCTGGGGCTGCGGCCCCTTCCATATGCACGTCCTAAGCACTCACCTACGTCCGAAGAATCTCAAAAGAAGACTTCAAGATCAATTGATATGGCCATGGAAATACTAGACGGATTTTCCAGATGGCACCAGCGTTGCATTCGAAGAAGAGAAATCAATCCATTTAAGTTTCAGAGGCGGCGGCTACAATCTTTAGTTGCACGTCAGAAGCGACGTATAGATCATATCAAGAGTGATCTAATTCCTATCTCTTACAACGCTCTTTCACCGCAATATCAAACGAAATACTACGAAGCTGTGAGAGAGGCAAAGTCCACAGTGGACCGTAGTATTACCTTTCTTTTGAAGCTTCATCGAGAGATGACAATTGAGAGAAATTCAACCTCCGCTGTCATAAGTCAGCTAGACGATAGGGCACATGCTGAAGAGGCTTCTCCAGAATTGGCATACGAGCCTCACGAAGTGAGTAAGGAAGTCAGAAAAGGTGGATACGAGGATGAGAACACAGGGTCCGTCATCACTAGACCTGGTTCCATCAATAGTGATTGGAAAGGGATAACAATTCCTCAACGAAATATTTCACAGTCTCCATACCCTCTACCAATACTCCTCCCGCCACCAGCCCTTCTTCCCATCGGTACACCTAGTTAAGTTGCTTAACGAAAGAGTTTATTTGCTGTGAAATTAGATGGGCTGTGAATAGCGGAAAGGAATGATGGTTCCACATGATGATTTTAGTCAAGCATAGAACGGCGCGGGTCTGCTTTGAATTTGGTTAGATTAGCATAACGATGGAGTTTGGGCTGGCTGTATATAAACGTGGGCCTTGTGGCCCCTAGGTGGAATATACATAAGAATAAATCATGTTCCTTGTTACAACCTAGATCCCACATCAGTGTCCCATCTGATACCCTGATATGTTTTGGGTTGGATTGGGTCTGCTCGAATGTGTCGCAAATCCAGACATACTTCAAAAGCTCAAAACTGTAAAGTCCTTCGAGGACTCAAGCTCTAAAGTCACTCAAACTCCTACAACCATAAGCTAAAGATAGTCCGATCCAATGCTCAAGATCAGCCCGCTTCCACGTGATAGTCCAGTTTCAGCTCAGTTGGAAAGCCAGAGGTACTTCGTAGGGCGCTTGCTTCCAAGATCAACAGCCCACAATTTCCCCAAAAATCTGTTGCACATCGCAATTATCAAATACCTGTTTTTGTCGCTCCATAAAATATACAATAGTTCACAAAAAGTCGCTGATCTGGTCATCTCACCGAGGTTTGGGAAATGAGCTGCTGCTCGGGTGCCAGGTTTTGTTGGCGAGCTCGGCGAAGAAGAACCAGGTTTTTTGAGCCTCGAGGTTGGGGGGGAGGGGGTTGTAGGGGGTTGTAGATCTTTGTGGCTTAAATAGTAAGGTTTCTGCTTGATTAGGGATTGGGATTACATGCGATGATTGCAATAGAAGTGAGGGCCGGGGAGACGGTAGCTGGAGTTGAGTCACGTGATTGGTATGAAAGTCTCAAGTTTTGAGATCGCCTTTTGAGTCGAATTATGCCACATCATTGTTATCTAAAGGTATCCTATAATGGCAATGCCGAGTAGCAGACGGAATGGACAAAACTCACATACATTGCGGTCCGCAATGTCACGTGGCATAAACATATTAGCATCGCCTCTCCTGATAATCTGGACCGGGCCGTCAATCTCAACGCTGTACAACTCAAGGCGGAAGTACGATAAGCAACAAATAAGCCATGTTTTACTTCCACGGAGCAATTCGAATGAAGTGTCTTGACGTGATTGGGGATCGGGCAAAGCAAGAAATCACCTGCAACCATGGGGCTTGGGGATTGCAGTCACAATGTAAAAAGCGATATGTAAAGGCACGGAGATGATCCCAATCCAATCATAATGAATCATTTATCCATAACTATGTACAACCCAATGTCTGATTCCGTTGCTAGCCGGACGAAGCTCCTATCCACTCGTCTATCGCCTTTCATTAAAGTATCTTTTTCTTTCCATTTATTTTGATGTATCGACCACGTAGCGCCCTGCAATCTTGCCCTCGTGCATCAAGTCGTACACCTTCTGTAACTGACTCAAGCCGATTGTTTTGTATGGTGCGTTGATCAGACCGCGGCGGAAGAATTCAATGGCCTCAGCAGAGTCACGTCGGTTGCCGACATATGATCCCTTGATGGTGATCATCTTGATGACGGATTCAAAGACTGGTGCGCGAAGATAGGCACCTGCTGGAAGACCGATGGCAACAACTGTACCACGCGGTCGGACATACTGTTCATTGTCAGTAAATCACTCAGATGAAAGGTTCCAAGGTAGACAAACCTCAGCAGCCTGTTGGAATGGCTTCTCGTTAACAGCGACGAGAATAACAGCATGGGGTCCCAAACCATCCTGAGTGGCGGCTTTGACATCGTTGACTAGGTTCTTGCTGGTCATGAAGTCAACGTAGTGGGCAGCACCAAGCTTTGCTGTCATCGCCTTCTTCTCTTCTCCACCATCGATAGCAATAACCTCGAGACCCATGGCTTTAGCGTATTGAATTGCCAATGATCCAAGACCACCTCCAGCACCGACAATGGCGACGGTCTGACCTGGGCGAGCTCCTGATTCCTTCAATCCTTTGTAAACTGTGATACCGGCGCAGAGGACGGGCGCAATAGCCTCGAGATTGCATTCCTTGGGAATACGAGCAACGTGTGCAGCTTTGGCAATGCAGTATTCTTGGAAGGTACCATCAACTGTGTAGCCTGAAAGGAGTGCCTTGGCGCAGAGGGGTTCGTCGGATTGTTGGCAGAACGAACATTGCAAGCAGGATCCGTTAAGCCACTGTTACTCTTGTCAGATTCAAGCCGGCAATCAGCAGAGAAGCGGAACTGACCTTCACTCCGGCATAGTCACCAATTTCAATACCTTCAACAAGCGATCCGAGAGCAACAACAACACCAGCACCTTCATGTCCACCAACCAAAGGTAATTTTGTTGCCAATGGCCAGTCACCGTTGACTGCGTGGAGATCTGTGTGGCAAACGCCTGAATATTTAATGTTGACAAGCACCTTGAGAATATACAGTTAATATTTACAACTTCGCTGGATAGAGAATAGCTAGAAGAAAGAAGAAGAGATCTTCACCTCATCAGGGCCTGGCTTTTGAACTGGGATTCTCTTATAGACGACCGGCTTTCCGGTTTGTTCGACTACCTGTGCCCATTGCTCAGTTGGGATGGTTGGTGCCATTATGGATTATATGTGATTTTGTCTGCTTGTATGTTTGGAAAGTTGAGTAGAAAGTCTAGAGAACAGAATGTGCTTTTTTCTTCTTCTTTTGGATGTATGTGAGAAAGTATCTTTATGGGAATTGAATATTCAGGGTGGTAAGACGTTGGTCTTATATCTCGTGGAGAAACATACGACTTTTGGAAAATAACCTACCGTACTCCAACTTACAGGTAATCCCACCTGATGATGCTCCGTCACGCCGGCATGTCTCCTCATTCATCATCCCCGCTCTATTCATCTAGATCTCGTAAGAAACCCTTCTTCATACCAATAGTTGTTGATCCATAGTCCGTTCCGCCGTTCACTGAGTTCCAAAGAGGGGTCCTGGGAAGCTTAACTTCCCTTCCAGGAACAACCCAGTCCGATGGCGGGGGCTGGGGCTGGGGCTGGGGCTGGGCGACGGGCGTATTCCGTCTGTTGCACATCAAATACATGCAGATATTGAAGCTGCATGCAGATCAACAATTGGTGTTGGAAAGGAGTGGTGTACTTGGGGTTTCGATTGTCCAGAGCCAAGGCTCGCATGTTGAAGTGGCGTGTTTGCTGCAATCTTACCAAGATGCTCTTACTACCTCGTACTAGTACAGGGGCAAAGCACCCCAAGCACCCCCAAGCACCCCCAAGCACACGTCAATAATCTGCCATGAACTGATCCGTTTTTATTTGATTTGTATGGTGAAGGCATTTCCTATGGATGCTGGCCTTTGGTCGGTCTTGACGGGCCGATCTTACAAGTACTGGACATACTAGTAACCCGGGCGCTCGGCCGACAATGTCCATCCCATACGCTGAACCCATTGGAGTCAAGTCCATTGCGGGGAAAGCTATAGGTATTTTGACTTTTGGTTGCTCGTAGTACTGTACTGGCTGTACTGGTAGCACTGTACCTCAGACAAAGTCCCTTTTCCCCTTGGCAGCGGGGCCTAGATTTAACACGATTCATGTCTTTGCATATCGAACCTTTGATCCGGGGAAGGATCAAAAGCGTTTGGACTGACTCGTCGTTCCCAACGGATCCAGGCTTAGAAGGGTGGAAGGGCGGAAGGGCGGTCGGGCGAGCGCGAAATCACGCTCAAGTGGCGTGGTTTTCGCAGCCTGCAAAAACCTTGTGTTAGAACGGCGACGAGAAACCCCGAATGCAGTAAGGCGCCGCTCGCAACTCACCTCGCGTGCTCTTGCCTCATGAACCACCGAAACCTTCTCTCCCAAGTCCGTTGGAAAGGGAAATTTCGACCCCTTTATGCCTGACGAGGAAATCACCTGGATGGTCACTGAAAACGATTTCCGAGCACCTTGATGGCAAGTACGATGTCTGTCCTCAGATTAACGACGCTTTTCCAAACCCAAAATGCTTCATCCAAATTTCAGTATGCTTTCGTACTGTCTTGAAAGCCTTGAAACATACAACTTATGGAGTTCTTGCGACGATTCATGATATTACAGAATGTCGATATCTCGCTGGTTCAATTAATCTGCTGTAACGCCTAGAAGCAGATCTTTGAAGTATCTCAGTGTGTTGGCATTCAAGCTGTTGAGGTCTCAAGACTGGCGATATAAGCAAGGTTTGGTTGAGTTTGTGCTATTGGCGTGAATGCTCTGTCATTTCAATTAACTATCGAAACTCGCCAGTTACGTGAAGTATCCGCTCGTTCGGAAATCATTTGCTATCTAGAATTTAGTGCAAACGAAGATGCTCTCATACGTCTCACGCTCATGTCCAACGTCCCATTCATGGAATATCGTAACATGATCTTCACCAAGAGCAAATACGATCCCCGAGATTCTTTGACACCAATCTGAGCGATATCATGCAAATACCACACCCTCCGAAATGTTTCACGCAAAGAGACAGGCCATACGCAAAGTTCCACCCCCCCCCCCACACCACCTAAAAAAAACCCCCCACCCGCCCCAAAACCCGCACCCGGAAAACCCAAAGGGCGGCCCCCAAAACGATCAAAAGTGCGACGGAAAAAATGATC
>Ga0182030_10000480_pt1 | contig 75040 bp, 65 predicted proteins | sample 812S3MmetaG_FD_121299 | JGI IMG/M metagenome (GOLD analysis project Ga0182030, IMG submission 121299) | Permafrost microbial communities from Stordalen Mire, Sweden - 812S3M metaG (Illumina Assembly) | ecosystem: Environmental > Terrestrial > Soil > Wetlands > Permafrost | place: Sweden...
ACCTCGATCACCGCCAATCATCCGGAGGTGTACCTGATCGTGCTGCTGATCGACGAGCGGCCGGAAGAGGTCACCGAGATGCAGCGCACCGTGAACGGCGAGGTGGTTTCCAGCACCTTCGATGAGCCGGCAGCGCGGCACGTACAGGTCGCCGAAATGGTGATTGAAAAGGCCAAGCGCCTGGTCGAGCACAAGAAGGATGTGGTCATCCTGCTCGACTCCATCACCCGACTGGCGCGTGCCTACAATACCGTGGTGCCGTCGTCAGGCAAGGTGCTCACCGGCGGCGTCGATGCCAATGCGCTGCAGCGGCCGAAGCGATTCTTCGGCGCAGCGCGCAACATCGAGGAAGGCGGCAGCCTTACCATCCTCGCCACGGCGCTGATCGATACCGGCTCGAAGATGGACGACGTCATCTACGAGGAATTCAAGGGCACCGGCAACAGCGAAATCCACCTGGATCGGCGCATTTCCGAGAAGCGCGTATTCCCGGCGGTCAACATCAACCGCTCCGGCACGCGCAAGGAAGAGCTGATCACGGATCCGAGCGAGCTCGCCAAGATGTGGATCCTGCGCAAGCTGCTGCACCCGATGGACGAGCTGGCCGCTATCGAGTTCCTGCTCGACAAGATGAAGGATACCAAGGCGAATACGGAATTCTTCGAGGCCATGAAGCGTTGAGCGGACCGGCCCCACGGCGGCGTGGCACGGGCGGCGTTGCAAAGTGAGCGGCGCGTCACAGCGCCGGGTCGCGCTGGCGGCCGATATTGCCGACCACTGCTGATTGCCTGGCTCACGACATGCGTTCATGGTGGCTCGCTCCGGTACTGATTTCACTGGCTGCGGCGGCTCACGCCGACCCGCATCCGGACACCAGTGAGGCCAGCTATCTGCCGCCGCCGCCAGCGCCGATTGCCAGCCCGATCACCGATCACTTCGCGCTGACCGCCGGCTACTTCTGGGGCAGCGTCAGCACCTTTGGGCGCTTCGACTCCTCCTCCGGAGTCCAGGGCACCCCGTTTAGCGCCGAGCATGACCTCGGGCTCACCGATCAGGCGCGCCAGCCGTTCATCGAAATCATATTCCGCCTCGAGGAGCGCAATCGCCTGCGGGTAGATTTCATCGACCTGCGCCGCGCGGCCGACAAGGTCATCGACCGCACGGTGCAGTATGGCGATGTGACCTTCCTGGTGGACAATCCGGTGCATTCGGAATTCGACTGGCGGCAGATGGACCTGACCTATACCTATTCATTCCTGCGCAATGACCGCTTTGAGCTCGGAGCCGGTCTTGGCGTACATCTGCTCGAAGCCGAGGCCATCGCCGAGATCCCGAAGACCCCGCAGTCCGCCGATTTCAACGGCGCCGGTCCGTTCGCAACGCTGGCACTCGACGGCACGTGGCGCATCTCGCGGCACTGGGCGCTGACTGCACGCGGCAATTACCTCAAGGTCACGATCGGCTCGGTCGGCGGCCAGATGGGCCAGTTGCACACCGATCTGCAGTACCGCTGGCGGCGCAACCTGGCGTTTGGCGTCGGCTACCGGCGCCAGGAAATTGATCTTGACCTGCACGGCACCGACCCTTCCGGCGTGCTCAGATTCATCATCAGCGGCCCGGAGCTGTTCGCGCGCGCCAGTTTCTAGCACGCCGAGCAGCGGCGCAGCCGCATCAACGAGCAGCTTTAGCTTGCGGCTGCGGTGCGCTTCGGGCGCATTGTCTGCCAGCAGAACAGCAGCGCGATGACCACGAACAGTGCTGCCGCCGACAGCGACAGTGATTCGTGCACGCCGACCACGGCGCCCATGATGCCGACGGTGAATCCGCTCACGAAGCGCAGTCCCAGCGCCGCCATCACGAACACGCCGATCACGTGTCCGCGCAGCGCGGCCGGCGCGTTCAGCTGCACCAGCGCCTGTGCCATGGCGCCGAACGACAGCTCAAGGAATCCGGCGCAGAACAACGCCAGCAGCGACAGCACATATGAATGGGTCAGCGCAAAGACGGCCAGCGCACCGCACCACAGCATGCACAGCAGCAGCGCTGTCGGCACCCGCGGCAGCAGCAGGTTGCGACTCTCGAGGATCACCGCGGCGCACAGGCCGCCGGCGGCATCGGCGGCGGCCAGCGCGGCGTACGACAGCCCGGCATTGCCGTGCCCCAGATCGGTCGCGAAGTTGGGCATCTGCGCCTGGTAGGCGGTACCGATGAAGAATGACGCCGCACCGGCCATGATGGTCATCGTCAGGATGATGTGATTGCCGCGCATGCTGCGCAGGGTCGCTATCGCATCGCCCAGACCGCGCACGGGTACAGACGAGCCGGCTGCCTTGCGCTGCGCTGCGCGCCGCCCGTGCGGCGCGTTCCACAGCCAGATGAACATCGGCAGGTAGATCAGCGCGTTGCAGAAAATGCCCAGTGCCGGCCCGACCAGCAGCATCAGGCCGTTGCCGACCGCCGGCCCGAGCAGCGTTCCGAGGTAGCGCGTGGTGGCAGCCAGCCGCACGGCGCTGGGCAGCTGTGCCTCCTCGACTATGTCGTGGATCAGCAGCTGCGCCGGCGTGGTCCACATGACCCCGGCCAGCCCGTGGATGGTCAACAGCAGCATCGCATGCCACACCTTGAGCGTGCCGGTCGCGATCAGCACGCCCCAGCTGATCGACACCCCCATGAACAGCAGCATGCCGAGCTGGATCATGCGGCGTGCATCGATGCGGCTGGCGAGCGCACCGGCGTAGCCGGACAGCAGCAGGAATGGCACCCAGTGCGAGATCACGGCGAAACCGCCCAGTTCGGCGGAATGAAACTTCTGGAACATCACCCAGTAGCTGATGACGTGCTCGCAGTTGTCGGCCAGCATCGCAGTGGCATTGCCTACGAAAAAGAAGCGGAAGCCGCGGTGCTGGAGCGCGGCGAAAGACACGTGCTTCGTGGCCGGCAACGCCGCCGGTGCCGCTGACATGGCGCGCTTGCCGTGGGCGATATCGTTTGTCACGTGCACAGTATGCCGGACCACCGAGTCTGCACGGCGCTCAGCCGTGCAGCCGCTCGCTGATGAAATGCGCCATCAGCTCGATCGTGTCCGGATCGCGCAGTGGCGCGCTGTGGTTGAGCCCGGCGATCACCTCGATGCGGCCATCGCGCAGCTGCAACGCCACCTCGTGCGCGTGGGCGGGCGGTATGTACTCGTCGACTCCGCCGTGCACCAGCAGCACCGGAATGTGGATGCGCCGTGCGAGCAGCGGCGCCGCGTACTGTTCCGGATAGCCGCCGTAGCGCGCCTGAAACAGTGCGCGCAGTCGCTCGATGACGTCGGCGCGCAGGCCCATGGCGTCGTTGAAGGAATCGAACAGGTAGCCAACATCGCGCGGCAGGCCGACCAGCACCGCGGCGCGCAGTCCTGCGGCCGCACCATCCTCGGCCAACCAGCTGGCCGTGCTGATGGCGCCGAACGAGTGCGCCAGGACGGCAGCGGCGGGGCCGCAGGCGCTGCTGACGGCCGCCAGCGCAGCGCGAAAACTGGCCAGGTGCGCCTGCCGGCCGCCGGAACGACCATGCGCCGGCGCATCGAATGCGGTCACCCGCAAATGGTGCGAGCGCAGGCCTTCGATCGTCGGCCGCAGCTGTCCGGCGTGCGAGATCCAGCCGTGCAGCACCAGCACCGCGGGCCCATCTCCCGGCCACTCGTACATCTGCACCTCGCCGTGCGCCGTTGGCAGCCGCCGGGTGGCCGCGCTCGCCAGGAAGCCAGCATCCACGGTGCTGATGCTGCGGCTGCGCGGCGTGGTGAACAGCCGCAGTGCCAGGCGTGCCGCCAGTGCGGGGCTCAATACCGACAACCAGCGAAATGCGGTACGCATGCGCCGCCGGGTCGCCGGCGTCAGTCCTGGGATGTTGCGAGGCGGCGCCGCGCCGTTTTCAGCCATGGCTGCCCGGACGCGCGGCATCACGCATATCGCCGGCGCGCTCGCGGGCGATGGCCTGGTAGCCGATGTCGCGCCGGTACTGCATGCCCTCATAGCTTATGCAGTCGACCAGCGCATAGGCCGCGCGCTGTGCATCGCTGACACACTCGCCCAGGCCGACTGCGCACAGCACCCGGCCGCCGCTGGTCACGACGCGACCGGACAGGCGCTGGGTGGCGGCGTGGAATACCTTGCCTGGCAGCCGTGCCGCGCTTTCCAGCCCGTCGATGCGATCGCCGCTGCGCACCGCTTCCGGGTAGCCGGGTGCGGCCAGCACCACGCCGAGCGCGGCGCGCACATCCCAGTGCGCCGCGACGCGATCGAGCCCGCCATCGAGCGCCGCCTCGCACAGCAGCGCCAGGTCGCTCTCCAGGCGCGCCATGATCGGCTGCGTTTCCGGGTCGCCGAGCCGGCAATTGAACTCCACCACCGTCGGTGCGCCCGCGGCATCGATCATCAGGCCGGCATATAAGAATCCCGTGTAGGGCATGCCGTCGGCGGCGAGGCCGCGGATGGTCGGGTCGATGATCTCGCGCATCACGCGTGCGTGCACCGCGCCGGTCACCACCGGCGCCGGCGAATAGGCCCCCATGCCGCCGGTGTTGGGGCCGGCGTCGCCATCACGCAGCCGCTTGTGATCCTGCGAGGTGGCGAGCGGCAGCACGTGTTCACCGTCGGCCATCACGATGAAGCTGGCTTCCTCGCCGTCCAGGAACTGCTCGATCACGATTTCGGCACCGGCCTGGTGGAAGCGACCGCCGAACATGGCGCTCACGGCCGCTTCCGCCTCGGCCAGCGTGTGCGCGATGATCACCCCTTTTCCGGATGCGAGGCCGCTGGCCTTGACCACGATCGGCATGCGCTGCGCGCGCAGCCAGGCGGCGTCGTAGGTGTCGCGCCGGAACACGCGGAAAGCGGCGGTCGGAATGCCATGGCGCTGCAGAAAATCCTTGCTGAAGGCCTTCGAACCCTCGAGCTGCGCGGCCAGTCGACCGGGGCCGAAGCAGCGCAGACCGGCATGCTGAAAGGCATCGACGATGCCGGCCACCAACGGCGCCTCGGGACCTATGATAGTCAGCGCCACCGCTTCGCGGCGCGCAAGCTCGACCAGCCGCGCAACATCGCTGGTCGCAACATCGAGGTTGCGCACCCGCGGCTCGGCTTCGGTGCCGGCGTTGCCGGGCGCCACCAGTACCTCGCTGACCCGCGCCGATTGCGCGCACTTCCACGCCAGTGCGTGTTCGCGGCCGCCGCCGCCGACGATCATGACCTTCATCGATCGGTCACCGGTCGGTGGCCGTCAGTGGCGGAAATGGCGCATACCGGTGACTACCATCGCCATGGCGTGCTCGTTGGCGGCCGCAATCACCTCCTGGTCGCGTATCGATCCGCCCGGATGGATGACCGCGGAGATGCCGTAGCCGGCCGCCACGTCGATGCCGTCGCGGAACGGAAAGAAGGCGTCGGAAGCCATGACCGCGCCGTGCAGGTCCAGCTTTTCATCAGCCGCCTTCAGTGCCGCGATACGGGTGGAATACACCCGGCTCATCTGGCCGGCGCCGACACCGACAGTCGCCCCGCCGCGTGCGAACACGATGGCGTTCGATTTGACGAACTTGGCTACCTGCCAGGCGAACAGCAGGTCGGCCAGCTCGCGTGCGTCCGGACGGCGCCGACTCACGAATCCAAGCTCGGCCGCATCGACGCGGCCGGCGTCGCGCTGCTGCACCAGCAGGCCGCCGGTGACGCTGCGATATTCGAGTTGCTCGCCGACGTCGTCCCGCAGATCGCCGGTCTGCAGCAGGCGCAGATCCGACTTCGCGGCGAGCGCCGAGCGCGCCGCGGCGCTCACACTCGGGGCGGCAATCACTTCGGCGAACTGGCGCTCGAGAATGGCGTGCGCGGTGGCGGCATCGAGCTCGCGGTTGAAGGCGATGATGCCGCCGAAGGCAGAGCTCGGATCGGTGCGGTAAGCATTCAGGTAGGCGGCAAGCGTGTCGGCGGCGAGCGCCGCGCCGCACGGATTAGCGTGCTTGACGATGACGCAGGCGGGACCGGCGAACTGGCGCACGCACTCGATGGCGGTGTCTGCGTCGGCGATGTTGTTGTACGACAGCTCCTTGCCCTGCAACACGCGCGCGCTGCTCACTGATCCGCCGGCGGCGCGCGGGCTGCGATAGAAAGCCGCCTGCTGATGCGGATTCTCTCCGTAGCGCAGGTCCTGCTGCTTGTCGAAGTACAGGGCCAGCTGCTGATCGAAGCCTTCGTCCTCGAACCCGCCCCGCTGCTGCAGATAGGCGGCGACCACCGTGTCGTAGCGCGCGGTGTGCGCGAACGCCTTGGCCGCGAGACGCGAACGGGTGTCGATCGAGGTCGCGCCGAAGTCGTCGATTTCCGCCAGCACGCCGGCATAATCGTCCGGATCGCACAGCGCCGTGACGTCGGCATGGTTCTTGGCTGCTGCGCGCAGCATTGCCGGGCCGCCGATATCGATGTTCTCGATGGCCTCCTGGTAGCTGCAGTCCGGCCGCGCGATGGTAGCGGCGAACGGATACAGATTGACCACCAGCAGGTCGATCGGCTCGATGCCGTGCGCCTGCATCGCGTCCTGATCGCTGCTGCGGCGGCCCAGCAGGCCGCCGTGCACGCGCGGATGCAGCGTCTTGAGGCGCCCGCCCATCAGCTCCGGAAAGCCGGTGTATTGCGACAGCTCGCGCACCGGCAGACCGGCGTTGATCAGTACCTGCGCGCTACCGCCCGTTGCCAGCAGCTCGATCCCGTGACGCTGCAATCCGGCCGCGAACTGCGCCAGCCCACGTTTGTCCGAGACCGAGAGCAGTGCCCGCCGGATGGCTGCCGACATCAGATCCCCGTGATCACTCGGACAGGCCCAGTTCTCGCAGCTTCTTGCGCAGCGTGCCGCGATTGATGCCCAGGATCACGGCCGCGCGGCTCTGGTTGCCGGCGGCGTAGTCGAGCACCGCGCGGAACAGCGGTTCCTCGACCTCGCGCAGCACCATGTCATACACGCGCGCGGGCCGATGACCGTTGAGACTCGAAAAGTAATCGTTGAGGGCGTGTGCGGTGTGGCTGCGTAGCGGCATTTCCTTGCCGTTGAGTCGTGCAGCATTTGCAGCATTTGTTCTGATCATCGGCTCCATGCCAGTTCTGCGAGTTTTCTTCTTCAACATGCTCGCGCTTCCCTTTTCCCCGATCCCAACGCTGGCCTTCAGGCCGCTTGCAGTTCCGCCCAGTGCCCGAAGCCTTGCCGTGCTGCCAGGAACTGCGAAGCCGAGTCCTCTGCCGCCATCAATCGCTGCCGCAGTTCGCTCGCTTCGGAAAGTTGCCGGCAATACCAGCCAAGATGCTTACGCGCCATTCGTATCCCGGTGTGTTCACCATAGAACTGATACAGGGATTCGAGGTGCTGAAGAATGATCTGAGTTTTCTCCGCGCGCAAGAGTGGAGCGGTGAATTGATTGGTTGCGACATACGCATTGACATCGCGAAAAATCCATGGTGCGCCTTGCGCTGCGCGGCCGATCATTACTCCTTCTGCGCCGGTGAAATCAAGTACCGCGCGTGCGCGCTGCGGCGAATCGATGTCGCCATTGGCGATCAGCGGCATCGTGATGCGCGCGCGCACCTGCCTGATGGTGTCGTATTCTGCGTTGCCGCGAAACAGATCGCTGCGCGTACGGCCATGAATTGCAACGGCGGCTACGCCGCAAGCCTGCGCCAGCGTGGCAATGCGCGCTGCATTGCGCCGCGACGGATCGGTTCCGGTGCGGATCTTCAGCGTCACTGGTATCGATACCGCGCGCCGCACCGCCGACAGGATGCGTTCCACCAGTGCCTCATCGGCCAGCAGCGCCGAGCCGCAATGGCGGTTGTAGACTTTTTTGGCCGGACAGCCCATGTTGATATCGATTATGTGTGCACCAAGATCGACGTTGATGCGTGCGGCGACCGCAAGCTCCTGCGGCTCGCTGCCCACCAGCTGCACCACGCGCGGCTCGGGTTCTCCGGCATGGTCCATGCGCCGCTGCGACTTGTCGGAGCTCCAAAGGCGCTGGTCGGCGCTGAGCATTTCGGCGGCAGCGAGCGTCGCGCCAAAACGACGGCAGAGCTGCCTGAACGGCCGGTCAGTGACGCCCGCCATCGGCGCCAGCAACGCCTGACCGGCGAGCCGGTAGTGGCCGATCGCGAGACTCACGGTATCGGTGCCGACGCCGCGCTCGTATCGCCGGCGCAACGAACGATGCCGCGCGGGCTCGCAAGGCAGACGTCGAGCTCGAAGCTGGCGCTGTCGACGGTCGGATCGCGTACCGCGACCTCGCTGTCGATGCGCTCGTCGTGCGCCAGGAAGCCGCGCGCTGCATGGCCGGCGGGCCAATACTCGGCCGGCGTCAGATCGCGCGCCGCGATCGGCTTGCCGTAGCGGTCGAGCAGCGTCAGCCGCAGCAGCGGCACCGGCTGCGCGCGCGCATCACGGTTGGCGAGGCTCAAACGCACATCGACCACGCGGCTGTCGAGCGGATCGGAGGCGGCGCCCTGCTGGCGAACGTCATACGCCGCCAGGTTCCAGCGCGGATCGAGCGCTATGCCGAGGCTGGCATACGCCCGGGTGATCGGCGCACCCCAGGTGGGGGTCCCCGCCAGCGCATCGCGCCAGTGATTGATTCCCTGCAGCAGCAGCAGCAGCACAAGAACGGTGCAACCGGCGACCCAACGTGCGCGGCGGCGCGGCGGCTCAGCGGCGATACCGTCAACGGCATCCAGTTCAGCACCCAGTGCGGCCGCCCGTTGCAGCGGTGAGCCGCTCGGGCGTGAGCCGTCGGGCGCGTCGTCAGCCGCCCCGTCGAGCCCACTGTCGTCCGGATTGAGCACGTAGACTGGCTGATCGACCTGGCGCTGATCATCGACCGGCTGCTGCGCGGCGGCGCTCAGTCGCTGCGTCAGCGCTGCGATCTCGCTGTCGATTGACTCTTCGGGCACGAATTCTTCGGTCTGGGTGATCGCATCGCCTTCCAGCACGATGGTCTCAAAGCTTCCGGTACCGTCGGCCACGCTCGACTCATTCTCTATGGCGCCGTCGCTGGAGCTCTCGGTCGCAAGGTAAGTGCGCGCTGGCGCGGTGTCGAGCGGCACATGCACGCGCGCCTCAGGCGGAGCGTCGATGGCGTCGGCATTCTCACCGTAGGTGGCGAGTGCGCGGGTGACCTGCGAAGAGGAGGCCGGATCGGCCAGTGAATAGGCCGGGGTCGCCACATTGTGGTCGGCCGGCTCCTCGCTGAGTGCCAGCAGTGCATTGAAAACGTTAAGGCAGCGGCCGCAGCGAACGTAGCCCTGGCCGGTACGCAGGTCGGCCGCGGTGACCGCCAGTGTCAGGGTGCATTTGGGGCAGACGGTGAACATGGGCACAGGAGTATAGATCTCCGAACGATTCAGCAACGTGGCCCGGTCAGCAGCGTATACCGGTCAGCAGCGCATACCCTCAGCGGCGTATGCCGGCCAGTGCCACCCAGCCCTCGCGCTGCGCGAAGCGCCCGATATCAAACCACTTCAGGAAGGCACTCGCCACTTCCGGCTCCTGGGCGTCCAGGATGCCGGCCAGCAGGCAGCGTCCACCCGGCGGCAACAGCTCGGCGAACGGCTGTCGCAGCGATATCAGCACCTCGGCCAGTATATTGGCGAGCAGCACATCGCAACTGCGCGGCAGGTCGGCGGCGCGTTCGCACAGCTGCAGCCGGTCGGCGACACCGTTATCGATTGCGTTCTCGCCGGTGGCCAGCAGTGCCTGCGGATCGATATCGAACGCAAAAGTGCGCTGCGCGCCGAGCTTGAGCGCTGCGATAGCGAGCGCACCGGCTCCGCAGCCATAATCAATCACGACGCTGCCGGACAGCGGCGCCGCATCCAGCCACTGCAGGCACAGCGCGGTAGACGGATGGGTCCCGGTACCGAATGCGAGCCCGGGATCGAGCCGCACCACGACCGCGTCGGGATCATCGATTCGTTCATGTCGCGGGCAGATCCACAAGCGCTGGCCGAAGCGCAGCGCATGGAAATCGCGCAGCCACTCGCGTTCCCAGATCCGATCGGCAAGCGCGCGCACCGCCAGGCGCGATGCATCGATCGCAAGCGCGGCCGCGACCTGGCCGATCAAGCCTGCAGCGGCACGTTGTCCGTCGTACAGTGCCTGCAGCCGGGTCTGGCGCCACAGGCGCATTTCTCCGGGTGCGGGCTCGAGCACCGGCTCGTCGCTGGCGTCGCTGAAGGTGACGCACAGCGCGCCGGATTGCAGGCAGGCGGCTTCGGCCGTCGCCGGATCGAGCTCGCCGAGTTCGAAGCTCAGCTCCAGATGGGGCAACGCGTCCACCAGTCAAGCAGGCGGGCGTAAGTCACTTCAGACCCAGGCGCCGCTCCAGATAATGAATATCGAGGCCGCCGTTGTGAAAGGCCGCATGCGCCAGGATCTCCTGGTGCAGCGCGGTGTTGGTCTTGATGCCCTCGACCACCAGTTCGGACAACGCGTTTCGCATGCGGGCGATCGCGGTCTCGCGCGTATCGCCGTGGGCGATCAGCTTGCCGATCAGCGAGTCGTAGTACGGCGGGACGTTGTAGCCGGAGTAGACATGGCTGTCGACGCGGATGCCGGGACCGCCGGGCGGATGCCAGAGCCGGATCGGACCCGGGGAGGGCATGAAGGTGCGGGCGTCCTCGGCATTGATGCGGCACTCGATCGCATGTCCACGGATTTGCACGTCGGTCTGCGCATATTGCAGCGGCTCGCCGGCGGCAATGGTCAGTTGTGCCTTGACCAGGTCGATGTCGGTGACCAGCTCGGTCACCGGATGCTCGACCTGGATGCGGGTGTTCATCTCTATGAAGTAGAACTCGCCGTCCTGGTAGAGGAACTCGAGGGTACCGGCGCTGCGATATCCGACCGCCCGGCAGGCCTCGACGCAGCGCTCGCCCATCACCCGACGCTGCTTCGGGGTGATGCCCGGCGCCGGCGCCTCCTCGATCACCTTCTGGTGCCGGCGCTGCATCGAGCAGTCACGCTCGCCCAGGCTGATGACGTTGCCGTGGTGATCGGCGAGGATCTGGAACTCGATGTGCCGCGGCCGCTCGAGGAATTTCTCCATGTAGACCGCGTCATTACTGAAGGCGGCCAGCGCCTCGGAGCGGGTGATGGCGATCGAGCTCAGCAGTGCGCCCTCCGAATGCACCACCCGCATGCCGCGGCCACCGCCGCCGCCGGACGCCTTGATGATGATCGGATAGCCGATGTCGCGCGCCAGGCGCAGGTTCTCGTCCGCGTTGTCGGTCAGCGCACTGCCCGAGCCGGGCACGCAGGGGACGTTGTGGCTGCGCATGACATTGATGGCCGACACCTTGTCGCCCATCAGGCGGATGGTCTCCGCCTTCGGACCGATGAAGATGAAGCCGCTCTTCTCGACCCGTTCGGCAAAGTCCGCGTTTTCGGACAGGAAGCCGTAGCCCGGGTGGATCGCGACCGAGTCGGTGACTTCGGCGGCGCTGATAAGCGCCGGCATGTTGAGGTAGCTCTGGGACGAGGGCGCCGGCCCGATGCAGACCGATTCATCGGCCAGCAGCACGTGCTTCAGGTTCGCATCCGCGGTCGAGTGCGCGGCCACGGTCTTGATACCCAGCTCGCGGCAGGCGCGCAGTATGCGCAGCGCAATTTCGCCGCGATTGGCAATGACGATTTTTTCCAGCATCGGCATGATTTTTCTTCGGCGGCGGGCCCGGTCAGCGAATAATGCTTACTGAATGATGAACAGCGGCTGACCGAACTCCACCGGCTCGCCGTTCTTGACCATGATGGCCTTGACCTTGCCTGCCTTTTCCGACTCGATCTGGTTCATCATCTTCATGGCCTCGATGATGCACAGCACCTGGCCGACCTCGACCGAATCGCCGAGCTCGACGAACAGCTTCGCGCCCGGAGTCGGTGCCGAGTAATAGGTGCCCACCATCGGCGCGGTGACAATGTGCTCGCCGACCCCGGCCCGCAGTGGGCCGCTCGGCTTGGCGGCGGCTTCCGCCGGCACTGCTTCCGCGGCCACTGGCGGTGCGGCGATCATCTGCGGCGCCTGCATCGGTGCGGACACGTAGGTGGTCGACGCCTGGCCGGGCAGCACGCGCGCAATGCGCAGCGTCTCCTCGCCCTCCTTGATCTCGATCTCGGCGATGCCCGACTCCTCGAGCAGCTCGATCATTTTTTTGATTTTTCGAATGTCCATCGATCGGCTCCGAGTCTCCCCCTGTGGCGCGAGAATGTACCTAATTTCCGGCAATTTGCCTAATATTTGGCGAAATTAACGCGATCATGCAGGGATCATGCCGGCAGGGGATGCGGCAGGGGATGCGGCAGGGATGCGGGCGGGGATCCGCACCGGTTCTAAGGGTCTGTGACGGCGGATCTGGCGCGCTCGACCGCGAGCTCGCGCAGCCGCTCGCTGATGCCCGCGCGGGTGTCCGCAAGACTCACGCGCCCGGCGGCCAGCTCGTGCATGGCCGCCAGAATGGCGGCTGCCTCATCCTGATGCAGTTCGCCGATCTTGACCGCCACGATGCGCCCACCGGCATCGGCGAATACCGAAAACGGCAGCACCGTCTGCATGCCGAACTGTTCGGCCGCCGCCAGTCCAGAATCCTCGCCGACCAGCAGCGGGTAGTCGACCGGCTGGTGGCGCACATAGTCGGCAACGGCGCTGCGAAAGTCCACCGCGATGCCGACCACCTGCAGGCGATCAGCGCGATAGCTGCGGCGCAGCTGCTGCAGCAGCGGCATCTCGCGCCGGCACGGCGCACACCAGGTGGCCCAGAAATTGATGATCAGCGGATGGCCGCGATAGGCATGCAGCGATCGGGGCTGTCCGGCCAGATCCGGCAATTTCAGATCCGGCACGGTGTCAGGGATGGGGCGGCTGGGCGGCCCCGCTGCGGGTTCGCTGCTCGCCCCGCTGTCGCCGGATGCGGCGGTCGCCGCTGCATCCGGCGACTGTCCACGGCTGCTGCTGGTGGCCAGCACGGTGGCTGAGTGCGTGCGCCGGTAAGAGAGGAACCCGCCCAGCAGGCCGCCGAGCGTTACCAGCACGATCGCCAGCGCGGTGCGGGCAGCTGCCGGCACGCTAGCCGGCGGCCAGCGCCTGGTGCAGCAGCGCGGCGAACTCAGGTGCCTTCATGTAGCCGACCACACGGTATTCCTGGTGCTCATGGCCCTGGGCATCGTAGATCGCGATGGTCGGGGGCCCGTAGATCTGGAATTGGTGCAGCAGCGCCTGGTCATCGGCGCTGTTGGCGGTGACGTCGGCGCGCAGCAAGCGCACCGACTTGAGCGCGGCGCGCACGCCGGGATCATTAAAAGTGTAGCGCTGCATCTCCTTGCACGAGGTGCACCAGTCGGCGTAGAAATCCAGCATCACCGCCTGGTGTGCGGCGGCTGCCGCCTGCACCTCGCGCGTCAGCTCGGTGAGCGATGAGATACTGGTGAATGTGGGTTCATCCGCCCTGGCCGCGCGGCTCGCCAGCGGTTGCAGCGGATCCTCAGCGCCGCGCCCGGCGCCGACCAGCAGCAGCACGGCGTACAACGCAGCCAGCAGAGCGGCGCTGCGCGCCAGCCACAGCGCAGGCGTGGCACCGCCGCCGGCGCTGCCGGCGTCGCGGATCGCGCGACGCGTATGCCCGGCCGGCACGAATCCCCACAGCACGATCGCGGCGGCGATCGTCGGCACGGCAAACAGCAACAGCGTCCAGCGCTCCGGCACGATGCGCGCCAGCATCCAGGCTGCCAGCGCCAGCATCAGCGCGCCGAACAGCCGCTTGACCCTATCCATCCATGCGCCGGCGCGCGGCATCCAGCGCCCGGCCGAGCTGCCGACAATCAGCAGCGGCACACCCATGCCGAGGCTCATCGCGAACAGCGCGGCGGCGCCCCGCACGACATCCCCGCTCTGCCCGATGACGATCAGCGCAGCCACCAGTACCGGTCCGACGCAGGTGGTGACGATCAGCGCCGACAGCATGCCCATTACCGCGACGCCGCCGAAACTGCCACCGCGCTGGCGGTTGCTGATCTGCGCGACACGCGTCTGGATGAATCCGGGCATCTGCAGCGTGAACGCGCCGAACATCGACAGCGCCATGGCGATGAACAGCGCGGCAAACAACAGGATGATCCATGGCTGTTGGAACACTGCCTGCACCTGCTTGCCGGCGGCGGCGAACAGTGCGCCGGTGATGGTGTAGGTGACCGCCATGCCGAGCACATAGGTCAGCGACAGCAGGAAAGCGCGCGCGGTGGTGACGCGCTTGCCCTGGCCGACGATCAGGCCGGAGAGAATCGGCACCATCGGCAGCACGCAGGGCGTGAAAGCCAGCAGCAGGCCGCCGACGAAGAACTGCAGTAGCACTGCCGCAAGGCTGCCGGATCTGAGCAGTGCCGCCAGCCGGTCCTGTTCGGAAACGTAACTGCCGTGCGCGGTGCCAGCCGGCCCCGCGCCCGCCGGCGCCAGGCCGCTGGCAGAGCCCCCACGGCCGGAGTTGCCGCCGCCGGATGGCCCCGGCATGACAACCGAAACACTACGGGTAACGGGTGGATAGCACAGACCGGCCTCTGCGCAGCCTTGATAAGTCACTGTCAGCGGAAGGTTGCGATCGTCGCCGGCACGGTGCGTGACCGGCAGCGCGATCAGCAGCTCATTGTGGTAGACCACCTGCTTGCCGAAGTATTCGTCGGATTTTGTCTGGCCTGCGGGAAATACCGGCGCGCCGATGAGCTCGGTCCGGGTGCCGCCCTCGATCTTGATCCGGTCGCGATACAGGTAATAGCCCGGGGCGATCACCCAGTCGAGGCGCACATGCTGGGGACCGTCGGCGGTGGCGCTGAATATGAAAGCCTGCTCGGGCGGCAGGAAATCATCGCCGGACTTCGCGGCACGCGACTGGCTGACCACCGCGTCGACGTCGGCGCCGCTCGCGGCGCGGGCATCGGCAGCGCACAGCAGCCAGGCGGGGAGCGCCAGAACCGAGAACAGACCGGCCAGCAGCGCAGCGCGCAGCGTCCTTTTCATACTAATTCCCGCGTGGATGACACAGCAAGGCATTGTCTCAGACCTGCGGGCGCGACGCTGGTGCGGCAGGGCACAGTCTGAAAAAACCTGCGCCGACGTGCACTCCTTGCAGATCAGCCACTTGCGCTGCGGCAGGGGCCCCCGTCAAGGGAGGGCCGGGCCAATTCTTTTGGGTCCGAGGGCTTGAAAATCGCGCTATTGACGCTATGATTAGCACTCAACAGGGGAGAGTGCTAATTCTCTGCCGGTGCGGGCGCCCTCACGGTCGCCAGCGCGAAAATACAGTCTTCAATTTAACTTAATTTAAGGAGGCATCCATGAAGATCCGTCCTCTTCATGACCGCGTGATCGTCAAGCGTCTCGAAGAAGAGCGCACGTCACCAGGCGGCATCGTAATTCCGGACACGGCGGCTGAGAAGCCCGTACAGGGCAAGATCGTCGCGGTCGGCAAGGGAAAGATTTTGGAAGACGGGCAGGTGCGTCCGCTCGACGTCAAGGTCGGCGACAAGATTCTGTTCGGCAAGTACAGCGGCACTGAGGTGAAAGTCGAGGGCGAAGACCTCGTGGTCATGCGTGAAGAAGACGTCATGGCCATCATCGAAGGCAAGTAATTCATCCGAGGACCACGACAATGGCAGCGAAAGAAGTTCGGTTTAGTGACGATGCCCGGCAACGCATGTTCCGCGGCGTCAACATCCTGGCGAATGCCGTCAAGGCGACGCTCGGCCCCAAGGGCCGCAATGCCGTGCTCGAGAAGAGCTTCGGCGCTCCGACCGTAACCAAGGACGGCGTCTCAGTCGCAAAAGAGATTGAGCTGAAGGACAAGTTCGAGAACATGGGCGCGCAGATGGTGAAGGAAGTCGCGTCCAACACATCGGATGAAGCTGGCGACGGCACCACCACGGCGACCGTGCTGGCGCAGGCGATCATCCGCGAGGGCCTGAAGGCCGTGGCCTCGGGCCGCAACCCGATGGACATCAAGCGCGGCATCGACAAGGCTGTGACAGCGGCGATCGAGGAGCTCAAGAAGCTCAGCAAGCCGTGCAAGGACAGCAAGGCGATTGCGCAGGTCGGCACCATTTCCGCCAACTCCGACGAGAGCATCGGCAAGACCATTGCGGATGCGATGGAGAAAGTCGGCAAGGAAGGCGTGATCACGGTCGAGGAAGGCTCGGGTCTGGACAATGAGCTCGACGTGGTCGAGGGCATGCAGTTCGACCGCGGCTACCTGTCGCCGTACTTCATCAACAACCAGGCCAATCAGTCGACCGAGCTCGAAAAGCCGTACGTGCTGCTGGTCGACAAGAAGATCAGCAATATCCGTGAGCTGCTGCCGGTGCTCGAGGCCGTCGCCAAGTCGGGCCGTCCGCTGCTGGTGGTGGCCGAGGACGTCGAGGGCGAGGCGCTCGCGACGCTGGTGGTGAACAACATCCGCGGCATCCTCAAGGTCGCGGCGGTCAAGGCCCCGGGCTTCGGCGATCGCCGCAAGGCGATGCTGGCAGATATCGGCGTGCTCACCGGCGGTACCGTGATTTCGGACGAGGTCGGCTTGTCGCTGGAGAAGGTGTCGGTGAACGACCTGGGTGAGGCGAAGAAGATTCTGGTGGAGAAAGAGAACACCACCATTATCGATGGCGCCGGCAAGGCCAGCGACATCAAGGCGCGGGTCGAGTCGATCCGCCAGCAGATCGAGGAAGCCACCTCCGATTACGACAAGGAGAAGCTGCAGGAGCGTGTCGCCAAGCTCTCCGGCGGCGTGGCGCTGATCAAGGTCGGCGCTGCCACCGAGATCGAGATGAAAGAGAAGAAGGCGCGCGTCGAGGATGCGCTGCATGCCACGCGTGCTGCGGTCGAGGAAGGCGTGGTGCCGGGCGGCGGTGTGGCGCTGATCCGTGCCCAGAAGGCGCTCGACAAGCTCGAGGGCGCCAACGAGGACCAGACGATCGGCATCGCCATCCTGCGGCGCTCGATCGAGGAGCCGCTGCGTCAGATCGTTGAGAACGCCGGTGAAGACGCCGCCGTGATCCTCAACAAGGTCAAGGACGGCAAGGGCAGCTACGGCTACAACGCGGCTTCCGGCCACTTCGGCGACCTGATCGAGGCCGGCATCCTGGATCCGACCAAGGTGACCCGTCTGGCGTTGCAGAATGCGGCCTCAGTGGCCGGTTTGCTGCTGACCACCGAAGTCATGGTGGCGGAAGCCCCGAAGGACGAGGCCGAGCACGGCCATGGTCCTGGCATGGGCGGCATGGGCGGCATGGGCGGGATGGACATGTAACGCAGTCGCGTTACCGATAGTTCATCTTCGAGGGTCGCAAGACCAGGAAAGGCCGGAGGGAGACTTCCGGCCTTTTCATTTGGCGGCACAGGTACTTGGCGACGCCCGCGGCGCTTCGGAACGACATGCCATCGGGTAATGTATATGTAACGAATAGTTCACTTTACAAACCAAAATTCCGGCGTATAGTTGTCTGCAGGGTGAGGCGGACGCCAGTTCGCGTAGCCCTAAAATTCGCGAAACAAGACCCCCCCCGTTTCGCGAACACCTCAAAGCCCCGTTCTGCGGGGCTTTTTTTTGCCCGCGCTGCGCGCTTTCCGGGCGCCGCGGCGTGCTGCTGCACCCGTGATGTGCATTCGTGCGACGGCCCCTGTTATTGCGGCATCATGGCGCTGCTGCTGCCTGTCAGTACCATGCCGAGGCCCGTTGTCCCGTGTCGATCCACGTCGCGCTCAATCACGTCAGCCACTACCGCTACGACCGACCGGTGGCGCTTGGCCCGCAACTGGTGCGACTGCGACCGGCGCCGCATTGCCGTACCCGCATTCTGTCGTACTCGATGCGCGTGCTGCCGGCGCAGCACTTCATCAACTGGCAACAGGATCCGCAGGCGAACTACCTGGCGCGGCTGGTGTTCCCGGAGCACACGCGGGAGTTTCGCGTCGAGGTTGACCTGATCGCCGAGATGGCGGTGCTCAATCCGTTCGACTTCTTCCTGGCCCCGTACGCCGAGGGCACGCCATTCAAGTATGAGGCCACCGAACTGTCGGAGCTCGCGCCGTTCCTGGTGCGCGCCGAGGCGACGCCTTTATTTGCCGCATACCTGGCCCGCATCCCGCGTCAGCCGATGCGCACCATCGACTTCTTGGTGCAACTCAATCAGCGCCTGGCGCGCGATATCCGCTACCTGATTCGCATGGAGCCAGGCGTGCAGACCCCGGAGGTCACGCTGTCGAGCGCGGCCGGCTCGTGCCGCGACTCGGGCTGGCTGCTGGTGCAGCTGCTGCGGCACATGGGGCTGGCGGCACGCTTCGCCTCCGGCTACCTGATCCAGCTCAAGAGCGACGTCAAGCCGCTGGAAGGAGCAGCGGGTCCCGAACAGGATTTCACCGACCTGCATGCCTGGTGCGAGGTCTACCTGCCCGGCGCCGGGTGGATTGGCCTGGATCCGACCTCCGGGCTGATGGCGGGCGAAGGCCATATTCCGCTCGCCTGCACCCCGGAGCCATCCGCGGCCGCGCCGATCAGCGGCGAGGTGGACCAGTCCGAGGTGCAGTTCGAGCACCACATGTCGGTGGCGCGCGTCTGGGAAGCCCCGCGCGTCACCAAGCCATACACCGAGACGCAGTGGGCGGCCATCGATGCGCTCGGCGAGCGCATCGATGCCGAGCTCGAGCACGGCGATGTGCGGCTGACGATGGGCGGGGAGCCGACCTTCGTGGCGCTGGATGATCCGGACGGCGCGGAATGGAACACCAGCGCGATGGGCCCGAACAAGCGCCGGCTCGCCGCGCAGCTCTACCACCGGCTGCGCCAGCGCTACGCGCCGCACGGGCTGGTGCATTTCGGCCAGGGCAAGTGGTATCCAGGCGAGCAGTTGCCGCGCTGGTCGCTCAACTGCTACTGGCGCCGCGATGGTGAGCCGGTCTGGCGCGCGCCCGAGCTAATTGCCGATGAGAATCATGACTACGGCGCCAGCGCCGGGGACGCGCAGCAGTTCCTGCAGCAGCTAGCATCGCGGCTTGGGCTGGATGCGCGCCACGTATTCGCCGGCTTCGAGGACGTTTTCTATTACCTGTGGCGCGAACGCCGCCTGCCGGTCAATGTCGATCCGCTGGATTCGCGGCTGGACGATGAGCAGGAGCGCGCGCGGCTGATGCGCGTGTTCTCGAAGGGACTGACGCGCGTCAGTGGCTATGCGCTGCCGATTGCGCGCGATGCCAGCGGCACTCGCTGGCAGAGCGGGCGCTGGTTCCTGCGCGATGAGCGCTGTTACCTGGTTCCGGGCGACTCGCCGATGGGCTACCGGCTGCCGCTGGATTCGCAGCCCTGGGTCGCGCACAGCGACTACCCGTACGTGCACACCCCTGATCCGACGCAAGGCTTCGCGCCGCTGCCGCCCTACGCGCAGGTGCTGCAGCAGATGCGTGAGGGCGGCGGCGCCATCAAGCCCGGCGCGGGCGGTGCCGGCATGGCCGGTGGCGCGGCTGGCGCGACGCCTGCCGCAGGCGTGAGCCCCGGCACCATCGCGGTGCCCGGCCGGCCGCCGGCGCCGCATGAATCGGCGTCCTGGATCACGCGCAGCGCCATGTGCGTCGAGCCGCGCAACGGTGTGCTGTATGTGTTCCTGCCGCCGCTCGAGCGTGCCGCGGATTACCTCGCGCTGGTGGCTGCGGTCGAGGCGACCGCCGCGGCCCTGAATCAACCGGTGATGCTCGAAGGCTACGAGCCGCCGCGCGACCCGGGGCTGATTCACTTCCGCATCACGCCCGATCCGGGGGTGATCGAGGCCAATATCCATCCGGCACATGACTGGGCCGAGATGGTCGAGCGCACCACATTCCTCTACCAGGCGGCGCACGAGCTGCGGCTCGGTACGGAAAAATTCATGCTCGATGGCCGCCATACCGGCACCGGCGGCGGCAATCATTTCGTGCTCGGCGGTGCGAGCACACTCGACTCGCCGTTCCTGCGCCGGCCGGACCTGCTGGCGAGCCTGTTGGCCTACTGGCACAACCACCCGTCGCTGTCGTATCTGTTCTCGGGCCTGTTCGTCGGTCCGACCTCGCAGGCGCCGCGGGTGGACGAGGCGCGCAACGACTCGCTGTACGAATTGGAGCTGGCGTTGCAGCAGCTGCCGGCGCCAGGCAGCGAGGTACCGCCGTGGCTGACCGACCGGCTGTTCCGCAACCTGCTGATCGACGTCAGCGGCAACACCCATCGCACCGAGTTCTGCATCGACAAGCTGTACTCGCCCGACGGTCCCAACGGCCGGCTGGGACTGCTGGAGCTGCGGGCGTTCGAAATGCCGCCGCACCATCGCATGAGCCTGACGCAGCAGCTGCTGCTGCGCTCGCTGGTGGCGCGTTTCTGGCGCGCGCCGTACAAACCGGCGCGCCTGGCGCGCTGGGGCAGCGAGCTGCACGACCGCTTCATGCTGCCGCATTTCATCGAGCAGGATTTCCGCGATGTGCTCAGCGAGCAGCGCGCGGCCGGCTATGCGCTGGACGCGGCCTGGTTCGCACCGCACTTCGAGTTCCGGTTTCCGAAGTATGGTGACTTTGCGGCCATGGGCGTGGAAGTGGAGCTGCGCCAGGCGCTCGAGCCCTGGCACGTGATGGGCGAGGAGGGTGCGGCGGGCGGCGCGGTGCGCTACGTGGACTCCTCGGTCGAGCGCGTGCAGGTCAAGGCCACCGGCTTGGCGCCCGATCGGTACGCGATCGCCTGCAACGGACGGCGGTTGCCGCTGCGGCCGACCGGCGTACCAGGAGAATTCGTCGCTGGGCTGCGCTATCGTGCGTGGCAGCCCTCATCAGCCCTGCATCCGCGTCTTGGAGTCAATTCGCCTTTGACGTTTGATCTGCTGGACACCTGGATGCAGCGCTCACTCGGCGGCTGCCAGTACCACGTCGCACACCCGGGTGGCCGCAGCTACAGCACCTTTCCGGTGAACTCGTTCGAGGCCGAGAGTCGCCGGGCCGGGCGCTTTTTCCGCATCGGCTATACGCCGGCGAGCGCCGCCGGCGCGGCGTTCGCACCGCGCGAGTGGGCCAATCCCGACTTCCCGTTCACCCTCGACCTGCGTCGCTCCGGCTAGAGTGTTCGCGCCGCATATGCCCGGGTTCAAGATGGCGGAATCGAATCCCTTTCTCTATCCGGGCAGCGCGCAGCGTTACGACGAACTGCTCGAGCGCGACGGCTCGATCCGCCCGCACTGGCGGCCGCTGATCGAGCACCTGTCGCGCGGCGGCGCCGACACCGTGCGCCGCTGCGTGGACATGACGCGGCGGCTGATCATCGAGAACGGCGTCACCTACAACGTCTATGCCGACCCGCAGGGGCGCGACCGGCCCTGGCAGCTCGATCCGCTGCCGCTGCTGATCGATCACCGCGAGTGGCGCGAGCTTGAGGCGGGCCTGAAGCAGCGTGCGCAGCTGTTGAACGCGCTGCTGGCCGACCTGTATGGCCCGCAGAAGCTGATCGCCGACGGCGTGGTGCCGGCGGAACTGGCGTTCGGACACCCGAATTTCCTCTGGGCCGCGCATGGCACGCGCCCGCATGGCGACACCTGGCTGCACCTGTACGCCGCCGACCTGGCACGCGCTCCGGATGGGCGCTGGTGGGTGCTGAGTGATCGTACCCAGACCCCATCGGGGCCGGGCTACGCGCTGGAGAATCGCGCCATCATCGCGCGCGTGCTGCCGGGCCTGGTCAGCCAGCTCGGCACTCGACCGCTGACCGGATTCTTTAATACGCTGCGCCAGGGGCTCACCCGGCAGGCAGATGACGACAGCCCGCCGCTGGTGGTGGTACTGACCCCGGGCCCTTTCAACGAGACCTACTTCGAGCACGCCTACCTTGCGCGCCAGCTCGGACTGCCGCTGGTGCTGGGGCAGGACCTGACGGTGCGCGATGACAGCGTGTTCCTCAAGACGCTGTCCGGCCTGCGGCGCGTGCACGCGATCCTGCGCCGGCTTGATGATGACTTCTGCGATCCGCTCGAGCTGCGCGCCGGCTCGGCGCTCGGCGTACCCGGACTGCTGGGGGCGGTGCGCGCCGGGCGCGTGGTGCTCGCCAACGCACTCGGCAGCGGCGTGCTGGAATCGGCCGCCTGGCTCGGCTTCCTGCCGGGCGCGGCGCGCGTGCTGCTGGGCGAGTCACTGCGACTGCCGTCGGTGGCGACCTGGTGGTGCGGCGAGAAGCCGGCGCTCGAGTATGCAATTGCGCATCTGGACCGGCTGGTGGTGAAGCCGGCGTTTCCGAACCAGAAATTCGAGCCGCGCTTCGGCCGCGACCTGGGCGAGGAGGAGATCGCGGCGGTGATCCAGCGCCTGCGCAGCCGGCCCTACGCCTACGTGGCACAGGAACGCGTATCGCTGTCGCAGGCGCCGACCTGGCGCGCCGGCGCCAACGTGCGGCTGGCGCCGCGCACGCTGACCATGCGCGTGTATGCGGTGGCGACCCCGAACGGCTATGAGATCATGCCCGGCGGGCTGGCGCGCATCGCCGCCGAGGGCGTGGTCGACATCGTTTCCAGCCAGCGCGGCGGCGGCAGCAAGGATGTCTGGGTGCTGAGCGATCCGGCGGCGCCGGCGTTCAAGGCCGCACCCGCCCCGCCGCAGCGCTCCCTGCGCCACGACGATCTGCCGGCGCAGCTGGTGGAGAACCTGTACTGGCTGGGACGCTACTCGGAGCGCTGCGAGGATAAGGCGCGGTTGCTGCGCGCGACGCTGGCGATGCGCACTAACACCTCGATCTGGCGCACGGCGCGCGAGGAGTGCGTGCGCCACGGCGTGCTGACCGAGGACGGCGATCCGGCCGTGGGCGTGTACGACGATGCGCTGGAGTTCGGGCTGACCGCGGATCTGGGCCGTCTGGGATGGTGCGCGACGCAGTCACGCAGCCGCCTGTCGGCCGAGCACTGGCGTTCGATCAGCGTGATGCAGCGCCACTTCCACGAGGCCGGCGCGACACTGGCCGATCCGCTCGAGAGCCTCGACCGGCTGCTGGTATCGCTGACCGCGCTGTGCGGCTTTGCGCTCGACGACATGACGCAGGATGACGGCTGGCGCATGCTGATGCTCGGCCGCCGCCTGGAACGCATCCAGTTTCTCGCCGGCCTGGTGGCCGCGCGGCTTGCGGCGGGCGAGCCGCTGCAGCAGGGCGAGCTCGAATGGCTGCTCGACGTCGGCGGTGTCAGCATCACCTACCGCACGCGCTACGTGGCGACGCCGCAGCTGGCATCGGTGCTGCAGCTGTTGCTGTTCGAGCCGACCAGCCCGCGCGCGCTCGCATTCCAGTGGCGCGTGCTGTGCGATGCGCTGGCGGCGCTGGCCGAGTCGCTCAACGCCCCGCCCGCCGAGCAGATCGAGGATCCGATGGCGAGGCTTAGCGCAATCGGCACTACCGGCGTTGAGGATGAGGGCACGCTGGGTGCGCAACGACGCGTCCTGATCGCGGATGGGCTGACGGCGCTGGCGGCGGCCGCCAGCCGGCATTCCGATCGGCTCGCGCTGCGCCACTTCTCGCTAGTCGATGTCGACCTGCACGCGCTCGCCTCATGAGTGCCATCCACTACGCGGTGCGCCACGAAACGTTGTACCGCTATCGGCGCGATGTGGTGCACGCGCACCAGCAGCTGCACCTGACGCCGCGCAATTCCGAGCGCCAGCACTGCCTGCTACATCGCATCAGCGTCACGCCGCAGCCGGCGGTGCTGGCGGAGTACCTGGACGCGTTCGGCAATTCGGTGACCCGGGTGGAGCTGGACCGGCCGCATAACCGCCTGCAGGTGGTGGCCGAGATGGACGTGCGCCTGGACGGCGAGCCGGAGATTGAGCTCGCCGAGGGCCTGGGCTGGCAGCGGGTGCGCGATGAGCTGTGCTACAACGCACAGGCGCGCGATGCCGGCTGGATCGAGGCGATGCGCTTTCGGGGCGAGTCGCCGTACGTGCGCATCAAGGGCGTGTTCGGCGACTATGCGCGCGACTGCCTGCGGCCCGGCGCCAGCGTCGCCAGCGTCGCGGCGGCGCTGATGACCAAGATACGGCGTGATTTCAAATATGCGCCGGGCAGCACCGAGATTGCCACGCCGCTGCTGGAGGTGCTCACCAAGCGCAGTGGCGTGTGCCAGGACTTTGCCCACCTGATGATCGCCTGCCTGCGCAGCGCCGGCCTGTCGGCGCGCTACGTCAGCGGCTACCTGCGCACCCATGCGCGCGGTGCACCGCCGCCGCTGCTCGCAGCGGTCGATGACGATGATGATGACGACCAGGACTTTATCGCCACCGGCAGCGGCATTGACGGCTTGGTTGCCGCCGAGGCCGAGGCCGGAATCGACGCCGACGTCGAGGGGGTGGCACCGCGGCTGCGCGGCGCGGACGCCTCGCACGCCTGGGTGGCGGTGTTTGCGCCGCCGTTCGGCTGGCTCGGCTTCGATCCAACCAACAACGTGCGCATCAACCAGGACCACGTGGCGCTGGCCTGGGGCCGTGATTTCGGAGATGTATCGCCGCTGCGCGGGGTGATCCTTGGCGGCGGCTCGCATCGGCTGAGGGTCCGGGTCGCGGTGCGCCAGATCGAGGACCCGCCCTGAAAGTGCGCCGCGCCGCCTTAAGATCCTCAGGAGCTGTGCGCCTGCACTGCGCGCCGGAACTCCAGCGGTGAAGCGATGCCGTTGAATGGCTCGTTGGTGCCGCCGGTGCCGGTCACGACGATGTCGCCGTAACCGAAGATGCGGCCGAGGATGCCTTGGTTGACCGCCACCGCCTCGACCTTGGTGTTCAGCATCTCTAAGGTGCGCCGTCGCAGCACGCCGACCTTGATGATGACGCGCTTGTTGGTGACCGCGAACTCGGAGCTGGCGTAGTCCACGTACTTCACCAGTCCCCACAGGATCGTGACCGCCAGCACGACCTCGGCGCCCAGCGGCACGCTGTAGGCGAACAGCCAGATCGAGATCGCCAGCAGCACGAGCGGCGGAAAAAAGATGATGCGGTTCAGCCGCGCCCTGAACACCACCTGCTCATCGGGAATCAGGCTGTTATCAACGTAGCTCATGCTGCCCCCGTTGGTTGCGCAGCTTCGATTATGCCGCACGCCGGGCAGACACGGGCCGCTGCCGGCCTTACAGTTCGCCCATGGAGGCGATAGAGTCGGCGCGGAGGCACGCCCTGGCAGTGCTGGCCGAGCGGGCGCCGGCGGTGGCCGCCGCCCTGGCGCAGCTGCCGGAGGAGATCGTCGCCTCGGCGCCTGCAGTGCTCGCGGCGAGCGACTTCGTGCTCGACGCGCTGTGCCGCGACCCCGAGCTGATGGCAGCGCTGGCGAGCCGCGCCGCACAGCGCTTTGCCGGCGCAGCGCTCGCCCCGCCGCGGCTGCCGGCGCAGCTGCCCGATGCACCGCCAGGCGCGGCACAGGCCGCCGAAGAGCCAGATTTCATGGCCGCCCTGCGCCGCTGGCGGCGTGCCGAATTCACCCGCATCGCGTGGCGCGACCTGGCCGGCTGGGCGAGCCTCGACCAGACACTGACCGAGCTGTCGCGGGCCGCGGACCTGGCGCTGGTGCTGGCGCACGACTTTGCACTGCGCGCGCTGGCGGCACGTTACGGCCAGCCGCGCTCGGCGGATCAGGTGCCGCAGCGCCTGATCATCGTCGCCATGGGCAAGCTCGGCGGCGGCGAGCTGAATTTCTCCTCCGATATCGACCTGGTGCTGCTGTTTCCTGCGGCCGGGGAAACCGACGGCGCGCACCCGATCAGCAACGCGGAGTTCTTTACACGCCTGGGCCAGGCGCTGGTGCGCCTGCTCGGGCAACACACTGCCGAGGGTTTCGTGTTTCGCGTTGACCTGCGCCTGCGCCCGTATGGCGACAGCGGCCCGGTGGTGTCGAACGCGGCGGCACTGGAGGATTACCTGCAGCTGCATGGGCGAGACTGGGAGCGCTACGCCTGGGTCAAGGCGCGCGCCGTCACCAACCAGGAAGGCTACGCGGACCTGTTTCGCAGTGTGATACAGCCGTTCGTGTACCGCCGCTACCTGGACTTCGGCGTATTCGATTCATTGCGCGAGATGAAGGCGCTGATCGAACGCGAGGTACAGCGGCGCGAATTGGCCGATCACATCAAGCTCGGTGACGGCGGCATCCGCGAGATCGAATTCATCGTGCAGTCGTTCCAGCTGGTGCGCGGCGGCCAGGACCGGCGGCTGCAGACCGCCTCGCTGCGACAGGCGCTGGTGCTGCTGGTGGGCGCAAAGCTGCTGCCGGTGGATGCAGTGGCGCAGCTCGATGCGGCCTACGTGTTTCTGCGCCGGCTGGAGAACCGGCTGCAGATGCGTGCCGATCAGCAGCTGCACCAGCTGCCCGAGGAGCCGGTGGCGCGCGAGCGGCTGGCGGCGTCGATGAAATTCGACTCCTGGGCACCGCTGCGCGATGCGATCGACGCTCACAGGCACGCCGTGGCGGCCCGCTTCCGTGAAATCGTATTCGGAGCTGGCACCAGTGTCGCTGTCAGCACTGTCAGCACCGTCGGCGCTGCGGCGGATGCCGCACCCGAGCCGGCAGCGCCGCAGCTGGAGGAGACCGACCGGCCCACGTTGGCCGCGTCGCTCGAGCGCGCAGGCTTTGCCGATGGCATCGCCGCCGCGCAACTGCTGATCGATTTTCGACAACTGGCGTTCGTGCAGCGGCTCGATGCCAGCGGCAGTCGGCGCATGGGCGCGCTGCTGCCGGTGCTGGTGGCGGCGGCCGCGGCCACGCGCGAGCCGCTGCCGGCGTTGCGCCGGCTGCTGCGGGTGCTCGAGGCGATTGGCGCCCGCTCGGCCTACCTGGCGCTGCTGCTGCACAACGCCAGGGCGCGCGTGCGGCTGGTCGAGCTGGCGGCGCATGGGGATTTCCTCACCGAGCAGATCGCCGCGCATCCGTTGCTGCTCGATGAGCTGATCGACGAACGCATCTTCGACGACCCGCCGGATCGCGCCGCGCTGGCAGCGGACCTGGCACAGCGCATGGCCGGCACCGATGAGGATGACGGCGAACGGCTGGTGGAGCGGCTGTGCCAGTTCCAGCGCGCGGCGATGTTTCGCCTGGGCGTCGCCGACCTGCTGGCGCGGCTGCCGGTGATGCGGGTCAGCGACCGGCTGACCGATGTCGCCGAGCTGCTCATCGAGCGCGTACTGGCACTGGCCTGGCAGCAGCTGACCCTGCAGCTCGGCACGCCGATGTGCATCGACAATGGCGTGCGCCGGCCGGTACGACTGTGCGTGGTCGGCTACGGCAAGCTCGGCGGCATGGAACTGGGCTACAGCTCCGATCTCGACCTGGTGTTCCTGCACGACTCCACCGGCGAGCTGCAGGAAACGGCAGGTGCGAGCAGCATCGACAACCAGGTGTTCTTCGTGCGCTTCACGCAGCGGCTGGTGCACCTGCTGACGATGCATTCGGCCGCCGGCAGGCTGTACGAGGTCGATATGCGGCTGCGGCCGAGCGGCAAGGGCGGCATGCTGATGACCAGCATCGAAGCGTTCGCCGAATACCAGCGGCGCGAGGCCTGGACCTGGGAGCACCAGGCGTTGCTGCACGCGCGCAGCGTCGCCGGCGCGGCGCCCCTGCGTGAACGCTTCCAGGCCGTGCGCCTGGCCGTGCTGGCCGACAACGTGCGGCGCACGACATTGCGCGCCGATGTACGTCACATGCGCAATCGCATGCGCAACGAGCTGTCGCGCGCCGGCCCGGGTGAGTTCGACCTGAAGCAGGACCCGGGTGGCATCGCCGACATCGAATTCCTGGCGCAATACTGGGCCCTGACCTGGGCCCGGGAATATCCGCCGGTAGCGATGTACTCCGATACCATCCGGCAGCTCGAATCGGTGGCATCGGCGGACCTGGTGGCGCAGAGCCGCATCGATACCCTGGGCAGCGCCTACCGCGACTATAGAACCTGCCTGCACCACCGCGCGCTGGAAGGCAAGGGGGCAATCATCGCGGCCGGGGAATTTCAAGCCGAGCGCAGCGCCGTCGTGGAAATCTGGGACCAGGTCATGGGTTCATGATTGCGTGCCGGCTATAATGCGCGCCATGACTTCACGCGCGGCACTCAGAGAGCCGAATGCCCAGAATCACTACACCGTGACGCTGCAGGACCTGCCGCTGGCCTGTCCGATGCCGGACATGAGCCTGTGGAATTCGCATCCGCGGGTGTACCTGCCGATCGAGCCCACCGGCTTCGCCAAATGCCCCTACTGCGGGGCCGAGTACACGCTGCAGCGCTGAGCCTTCCGCCTAAGCCTTCAGCGATAGGGCTGGTAGGACTTCTCCTCGATGATCGCCGAGTCCAGCGCAAGGTTGATGCGCTGCTTGATCGCGGCGCGCTCATCGTTGCGCAGGTAGACGGCACGCGCCAGTTCGATGAAGCCGGCATCGAAGCGCTGCTGTGCCTCTCGTTCGCGGATCCGGTCCTCGATGTCCCAGAGTTCGGTGTTGACCCGATGCAGCGCCGCCTCATCGGCGGCCAGCGGCCCGGGCTCCGGCACCGCCTGGCGCCAGTGCTGCTCCAGCAGCGCCAGTTCCCGGCGCACATTGGCGAGCTTGCCGGGGTCGGCGATGCGCTCCGACTTGATGCGCAGGATCGTTATCTTGTCGAGCAGTTCACCCGCCGATACCGGCACCAGGATGGCGTCCATGTGCTTATGGTAGCAGCGGACCTAACGCCGGGCGCAGCAGCGCATCCAGTCGTTCGCGCACGTCGGCCACCTCGATCAGGTCCATCACCCCGGGACGCTCGATTTTCGCGTGCCATGGCAGCTGCTCGGCGCTGCGGCTGCGGAAGCGGCGTGCGGCCATGTCGTAGCGATCGACGCACCACTGGCGCGACAGGTACGGACCGGTGCGCTGCAGGCGCGTGGCTGCGTACAAGCCGATCACCGGCGTGCCCACCATGGTCGCCATGTGTGCCGGACCCGAATCCGGACACAGCAGCACGCTGGCCCGCGCCAGCAGCGCCAGCAGCTGCGGCAGGGTGTCGGCGCCGACCTGGTTGATGATCGGCACCCGGGCGGCGCGCTCGATCGCTGCGCCCATCTCGCGTTCCACCGCGGAGCGCGCGCCGCACAGAATGACGCGCAGGCCGTGCGAGCGCACCGCGTGCTCGGCGATCGCCGCGTAGCGTTCCGGGCGCCAGTTGCGCGCCCGGTGCGCGGAGCAGGGGCTGATGATCAACGTCGGCTGGCGCTCGGGTATCAGCGCCGCGGCGTAGCGCTGCGCCTCTGCCGGCAACGGCAGATCCCACGACACGGCGCCCTGCTGCAAGCCGAGTGCGCCGAGAAAGCCCTGGAAGCTGTCGAGCACATGTTGCCGCCGGTGCGGTGCGATCTGCGCATTGGTGAACAACCACTGCAGCTCGCGCGCGCGCGCATGATCGAAACCAAGCCGCAGCTTCGCCGGGATGAGCAGCGACAGCAGGCTGGCGCGCAGCGACAGCTGCATGTGCAGCAGCACATCGAAGCGCCGGCCGGCGAGCGCCGCGCGCAGCGTGCGCGCCGCCGCCAGACCGGCGTGCTTGTCGATGATGATAAACTCGACCCCGGGCAGCAGGTTCATCAATCCTGCCTCGACGCGGCCGATGACCCAGGTCAGCGAAGTGGCTGGCCAGAGCCGCTGCAGCGTACGTACCACCGGCACGACATGACAGGTATCGCCGATAGCCGAGAGCCGCAGGATGCACAGGCTGTCGGGTCGCTCAATGAGATTGCGCATGCGGAAGTCTTTGATCTGGCCGACCGGGGCGGAAGTGCGGCAAATACCGTTTCGCGGCGGCGCGATGCTATATGACACGTCCAGGGCCGGCAATGCGGCGGCCTCCTGGTTCGATGCCGGCTGGTGGTCGCGCCGCGGCGAGGTGCGCGCGAGCGCGGAAGGGCGCGGCGCGGCGCTGTTCATCGACGCCGACGGCCGGCAACTGGTGCTGCGCCATTACCGCCGCGGCGGCTGGATCGCGAAGCTGTCGCCGGATCGATACCTGTGGCGGGGCGCGGAGCTGACGCGCTCGTTCATCGAATGGTACCTACTTTATATGATGCATCGTGCCGGGCTGCCGGTGCCCAAGCCGATCGCCGCCTGCTACCGGCGCACCGGACGCTACAGCTACAACGCCGACCTGCTCACCGAGCAGATTCCGGAGGTCAGTTCGCTTGCCACGCGGCTCAGCGCCGGGGCCTTGCCGCTCAGCGGCTGGATTGCGATCGGGCGCTGTCTGCGTCGCTTCCACCGTGACGGCGTATGTCACGCCGACCTGAATGCGCACAACGTACTGCTGAACGATGCACAGCAGGTGTGGCTGGTGGACTTCGATCGCGGCCGCCTGCGCCGGCCAGGGATGTGGTGCGACAGTAACCTGGTACGCTTGCGCCGCTCGATCGAGAAGATCACCGCGCAGTTGCCGGCCGAGCGCTTCTCCGAGGCCGACTGGGCGTCGCTGCTGAACGGTTATTTCGTCGTGCCGACGCCGTGGGCCGCGGACCGGTAACGAGCGCAGTGCGCCGGCTGTACACCCTGCTGCTGTACCTGGCACTGCCGTGGGTATCGCTGCTGGTCGCGGTTCGCGGGCTGCGCAATCCCGGGTACTGGCACGGCTGGCAGGACCGGTTCGGCTTCGGACCGGCGGGGGCGCCCGGCGGAATCTGGGTGCATGCGGTGTCGGTTGGGGAGGTTCAGGCGGCGGCCGTGCTGATCGACGCGCTGCGTGCGCGCATGCCGGCGAGCGTGATCACGCTCAGTTGCGCGACGCCGACGGCGCGCGCGCGCGGTCGCGCATTGCTGCCCGGCCTGGACGTGCGCTATGCGCCCTACGATCTGCCTGGCAGTGTGCGCCGCTGTCTGCGCAGCCTTGCGCCGCGCATGCTGATCGTGCTGGAAACCGAGCTGTGGCCGAACCTGCTGCACCAGGCGCAACGTGCCGGAGTGCCGGTCCTGATCGCCAGTGCCAGGGTGTCGGAGCGCAGCACCCGGATCTACCGGCGCCTCCCGGGACTGCTGCGTGCCGCGCTCGCCGCCGATGTCTGGGTCGGCGCGCAGACCGACACCGACGCGCGCCGCTTTGCCACGCTCGGCGTGCCGGCGGCACGGCTGTGCGTGGTCGGCAACCTGAAGTTCGATCGCGCGCTGCCGCCGGAGCTGATGGCGCGCGGCAGGCAGCTGCGCGCGCGTTACGCCGCCGGCCGGCCGGTGTGGGCGGCCGGCAGCACGCACGCCGGCGAGGAGCAGATCGTGCTCGATGCGCACACGCGACTGCTCGCGCAACTGCCGCGTGCGCTGCTGATCCTGGCGCCGCGCCATCCGCAGCGCTTCGCCGCCGCCGCCGCGGCGATCGCCGCGCATGGTTTTGGCTGCCTGCAGCGCACTGCCGGTTCCATCGTCGCCGACTACCAGGTGCTACTGCTCGATACGCTCGGGGAACTGTCGGATTTCTACGCTGCGGCCGACGTCGCCTTCGTGGGCGGCAGCCTGGTACCGGTCGGCGGCCACAACCTGCTCGAGCCGGCCGCCCTTGGCCTGCCGGTGCTGTCGGGTCCGCAGAATTTCAACAGCCCCGAGGTCGCAAGGGCGCTGGGCCGGCAGGGGGCGCTGACCATCGTGCACGATGCGGCTGAACTTGCGGCCGCGCTGGCGAGGCTGCTGGCGGACCAGGAAGCACGCACGCGGCAGGGCGCCGCCGGCCGCGCCGCCATCGATGCCAATCGCGGTGCGCTCGAGCGGCTGCTGGGCCTGATCGATCAACTGCCGGCACGCAATGCCGCCTGAGGGCGCCGTTACGACGGTGGCGGATTGCCGCTCGCGGGGGCTGTGGACGGCTCACCCGGGGTGGCATTGCCCAGCGGCACCGCCGGCGTGGTCGCCGGCGCGTCAGGAGTTGCAGGCACGGCCGGCAGCGGCGGACGCGGCTCGATCAGCCAGCCGTTGATCAGCTCGACGGTAGCGCGATCCAGATTGCCCGCGGCCAGCCGCAGCGCCACGATGCCGTTCAGGTAGCCGTACTTGGCCTGCGCGTAGTTGGTGTCATCTTGCAGCAGTGCGGCGCGCGTGGTCAGAACATCGACCACGGTCTTGGTGCCGACCTGGTAGCCGGCCTCGGTGGCCTGCAGCGCAATGCGGTCGGATTCGACCGCCTGCCTGAGCGCCTGCACCTGAGCAATCTGGCTGATGACCCCCTGGTAGGCGTCGCGCGTCTGCTCCTCGGTCTGCCGTGAGGTGTAATCCAGTCCGGCCTTGGCCGCATCCCAGCTGTAGCGCGCCTGGCGTACCCTGGACTGCGTGAGCCCGGCGGTGAACAGCGGCACCGAGATGCCGACCGACCAGAACACATCATTGGTATCGACAATGGTTGGCAGGCCGTTGATCGATCCGATCAGCGCCGCCTGGCCGACGATTGAACCGGTGGTGTCGAAGTTGCCGTGCTCGAGCGCCCAGTTGCGCGACACATTGATATTGACGGTGGGCAGATGCCCGCCATAGGCGGTCAGCAGGCTGTCGTGGGCGATGTCGGAGCCCATGCGGCTGGCGATCAGCGCGGCGTTCTGCGCCATCGCGCTCGTCACCCAGGAGTCCTCGCTCGCCGGATCCGGGCTCAGCAGCGGCATGTCGTCGCGCGGCCCGGCCAGGCTCGAATAGCTCTCGTTGGTGATGGCACGCAGCAGGTCTTCCTGGGTCGCGAGCGTGCGCTTGGCGGCAATCACCGCCGCCGCGGTGCTATCGCGCGAGGCGCGCGCCACTGCCATATCGGTAACCGCGATCAGCCCGACACGATAGCGCTGCTCGGCCTGATCGAGCTGCGTCTGCACCGATTGTAGTGCGCTCTGCTGGGCGGTGAGCGTGTCCTGGGCCGCCAGCACCGCAAAGTACTGCTGCGAGACGCGCTGGATCAGGCTCTGCGCGGCGGCTTGGTAATTGGCTTCGGCCTGCGCCACCTGCGCGTCGGCCGACTTCAACGCCACCCAGTTGTCCCAGTTGAACACATTGAGCGACAGTGTCGCCCCCAGGTAGGCCGGGGTCTTGAGCTGCACGCTGCCGATGCCGATGAAGTTCTTGTTGGCTGAAATATCGAGCGGCAGCAGGCCGAGCACCGCCTGCGTCTTGTTCTCATGGGTCGCCAGGCGGTTGAAGTTCGCCTGGTGCCACAACGGGTCGCTGTCCAGTGCGCGCGTGTAGACGTCCAGCAGGTTGGCCGCGGGCACGCCACTGGCGCCGAAGATGCAGACCAGAGCCGTTAGCCAGCGACGCTGCATGCACCCGATCCTGATGGCCTAGTACGAGGCCAGGCTGGGATCGATATCGCGCGTCCATGCATCGATGCCACCTGCCAGATTGGCCACCCGGGCGAAGCCATGGGCGGACAGGAACTGCGCTACCCGGCGGCTGCGACTGCCCGCCTTGCACAGCACGACGATGCCCGAATCGGCGTCAAGCTCCTGCCAGCGTGCGGGAATCTCGCCCATCGGGATGTTGACGCTGCCCGGCAGCTGCGCAATCGCGCACTCCCACGGCTCGCGCACGTCGAGCAGGCGCAGCGACTCGCCGGCATCGAGCCGACGCTTGACCTGCAGCGGGGCCAGTTCCGGGACTGCCATGCCTAGAAGCCGAAAGCTGCCGGCCGCGGGGCGTGCTCGAGCGCCTCGATACAGGTCTCGAACAGCGATTCGCCGTGACAGGCGCCGTTGCCGATGCGCCGCACCAGGCTCGCCTCCTGTAGCGTCGTGGCGCCGACGACGACGAACATGCGCCCGCCGGACAGCAACGCGTGTTCGAAGCGCTCCTGGTAGATCGGCAGCGAGGCAGTCAGTACGATGACATCGTAATGCGGCTGCGCGGCCAGCTGCATCGCATCGCCGGTGACCACCTCGATCGGCAGCTCCGGCACCACCGCTCGCAGGTTGGCGCGCGCAAAATCGGCAATTTCCGGGTGCAGCTCCAGACTGCGCACCCGTCCGCCGAGCCGAGCGAGGCAGGCGGACAGGTAGCCCGAGCCAGTCCCGAGCTCCAGTATCTGCTCGCCGCCGGTGAGTGCCAGCGATTGCAGGATCTGTCCCACTAGCATCGGCCGCAGCATGCGTTTGCCGCGCGGCAGAGCGATCTCGCAGTCGGCGAACGCCAGGTCGCGCCAGCCCGCGGGCACGAAACGTTCTCGAGGAAGCGCGCGCAAGGTGTTGAGAATCCGCTCGTCGAGCACATCCGCGGCGCGCACCTGCTGCTCGATCATTTGCTCGCGTGCGGTTTCCATCAGCATTAGACTTAATCCATTGCGTCGCGGGGAACAGGACGTTAAGGGTTTTTGCCGGCCCTGCCAAGGCCGCGCACCCCGCCGCACGCGCAAGTGCTTGAATGCCACCCCGGTGCGCCGGCCGGGCAAAAGATGGGTCCACGATATGGTGAAATCCCATGGGGTCGCTGACCATACTCCGCTATGCTGCTGGTGCGGGCGATGGCAGAGCTTGGTCCTTTCACCAAGGAAAAAGCATCGCTTGAATAAACCGCTTTGATGTCGATCTTCGTTCTGCTCTGCCTGCTGTTCGGTGTCGCCGCGATACTGCTACTGGTGCTGTTCTTTCTGCAGCGGCGCCAGCTCAATGCGCTCGAACTGATTTCGCTGCAAGTGAAGCGCATCGCCCTCGGCGAATCGCTCGACAGCCACATCGAACTGCACACCGATCAGCGCGAGCTGGCCGACATGGTCGGTGCGGTGAATCACCTGCTCGGCCGCGTGGCGGCTGAAACCGATCGCGCGGCTGCGGCGAGCACGCCGATCGGCTCGCTCGGCGACCGCGTGCACGAAGCAGTGCTGATCCACGGCAAGACCATTCGCTACGTTAATCCGCAGTTCGCCAACCTGATGGGCTGCAAGGTCGAGGAACTGCTCGGGCGCCGGCTCGAAGACCTGGTGCCGCCCGACCACGCCGAACTGGTGGCCGACAACGTGCGCCGACGGCTGGCCGGGGAACCGGCGGCCGAGCGCTACGAAATCGACCTGGTGGGCCTCACCGGCCAGAGCGCGCGGCTGGAGCTGTCCACCTGGGTGGTGGACTTCGAAGGTGAGCGCGCGCTGCTGGTGGTCGGCGTCGAGGTGCTGCCGACGCAGACACTGCAGGCATTGCAGGACGCGGGCGGGCGCTCGCGCTCGCGCCGCGCGCTCGAGGCGCTGTCCGAGGCGCTGATCACCACCGACGTCGATGGCCGCGTCGACTACATCAATCCGGCCGCGGCGCGCCTGATGGGCGTGGTGGCTGATGAGGCTGCCGGCACCATGCTGGAGGACCTGGCGGTGGTGGCGGACGAGGCCGATCGCAAATTTCTGGCCGAGCCGGTGCGCCAGGCTCTGGCGGCCGGCACGCCGCTGACCCTGGGGCGGCGGGCACTGATGATCCGGCCGCCGGGTGGCGCCGAGCACCTGGTGGAGCTGTCGGCCGCGCCGATCCTCATGGAGAACGGCGAGACCATCGGCGCGGTGGTGCTGTTGCATGACGTCACCGAGATGCGCGGCATGGCACGCCAGATGTCGTACCAGGCCACGCACGATGCGCTCACCGGACTGGTCAACCGGCGCGAATTCGAACGCCGGCTGCAAGAAGCGGTCGACATCGCGCACCGCGGCGACGGTGCGCACGTGCTGTGTTACCTGGACCTGGACCGCTTCAAGAACATCAACGACACCAGCGGCCACATCGCCGGCGACGCGATGTTGCGCGAATGCGCGAAGATCCTGCGCGACGCGGTGCGCGACTCGGATACCGTGGCGCGCGTTGGCGGTGACGAGTTCGGCATGCTGCTGTTCGGCTGTCCGCTGGAGAAGGCACGCCAGATCGCCGATGACGTCTGCCGCGCGGTTCACGATTTCCGCTTCGTGTGGAAGGACAAGATCTTCAACGTCGGCGTGAGCATCGGACTGGTGGAGATCGCGCGCGACAGCGGCACCATGGAGGAGTCGTTGGCGGCGGCTGACTCGGCCTGCTATGTCGCCAAGCGCCAGGGCGGCCACGTCTCGGTGTACTCGGCGCGCGATGAGATCTACGCGCGCCAGAATGGCGAGATCCAGTGGCTGCAGACGCTACAGGCGGCGCTGCGCGACAGCCGCTTCGAACTCTACTGCCAGCCGATCGTCGCCGCCTTCGCCGCCAACGAGGAGGGACCGGCGATGGAGGTGCTGGTGCGGCTGCGCGATGATTCCGGGCAGCACATAGCGCCGATCGAATTCGTGCGCGCCGCCGAGCGCTACCGCCTGATGGTGCTGGTGGATCGCTGGGTAGTGCAGACGACGCTGACGGCGATGGGGCGCGGCGCGATCGCACTGGCCCCGAAGCGCAGCGTGGCGATCAACATCTCCGGCCAGACACTGCAGGACAGCCAGTTCCTCGAGTTCGTGGTTGAATGCTTCGACTCCACCGGCGCCAATCCGGCGCAGGTGTGCTTCGAGATCGCCGAAAACGCGGTGGTGGGAAATCTCGAGCAGGCGCGCCGTTTCGTCGGCGTGCTGCACGGCATGGGCTGTCGCTTTGCGCTCGATGACTTCGGCAGCGGCCTGGGTTCGTTCGCCAACCTGAAGAATCTGGCGGTCGACTACCTGAAGATCGATGGCTCGTTCTTCAAGAACCTGGCGCGCGACACCGTCAACCAGGCAATGGTGACGGCGATGATCCGGCTGGCACGCAGCCTGAACTTCAAGGTGATCGCCGAGCAGGTCGAGGACGCGAGCGCATTGGATGCGGCCCGGCGCATGGGCGTGGACTACCTGCAGGGCTACGCGATCGGGCGGCCGGAAAAGCTGGCCATGGCGGCCTGACGGCCGCTAGTCGTCCGGCAGCGCGAACAGCTCGTTGGCGCGTACGAACGACAGCATGAAGGTTTCCATCACCCGCAACTGCGAGCGGTGATCGCGCAGTGCCGCGAGCTTGTGCGCCCGCTCCGTGGCGCTGAGCGGTAGCTGCTGCCAGTGCAGCGCGCCGGCGGCATCCGGCGGCGCCAGTGCCAGCTGCGGTTGATAGCCGCGCGGGCGCGGCCAGTGCGCTGCATGCACGATCCAGTAGCGCAGCCGGTCGAGCTGTCCGCGCTCGAGCAGCAGGCGCCGCGCCAGCGCACCGCTGGCGTTGTGGTCGGGATGGCGGTCCTGCGGGGCCGCTGCCAGCACCAGCGTCGGCCGGAAGTCATCGATTACACGTCCCAGGTCGCGCGCCAGGTTGCTGCCGGTGTAGCTGGCGCCGGGATTGAACGCACCGGCATAGGCCACCGCGTTGAGCCCTGTGGATGCGGAACGATAGCTGTGGGTGTAGTAGTCGCCGACTAGCGCTGCCACGCCGCGATCCGGATAGTCAAGAAAGTACTGCCGCTCGGGCGGCACTCCCAGTTCAGTGGCTGCTGCCGCCGCCTCGCTGAGGCGCTGCACGCCGAGCCGGCGCAGGTCCGCCGCGGTCGGCCAGAGCGAGTGCTCGACCAGCATCGCATCGAGTGCAAAACCGTCGCCAGCGGTGATCCACACCACGGCGATGGTCGCGCCATTGCTGCGCGCGCGCTGCAGGATACCGGCGCAGCACAGGCTCTCATCATCCGGATGCGGCGCGATCACCAGTACCCGCTCCGCTCGCCCAGGGATCGGCATCGGTGCGGGCGCGGCCTGCGCCCAGGCGGGCGGCGGCGCTGCGATCAGCCCGAGCAGTGCCGACAGCGTTAGTGCAACGCAGGCGCGCGGCATTGTGACTCACGCCACCTGTTTACAGCAGCGGCACCAGCAGCAGTGCGACAATGTTGATGATCTTGATGAGCGGGTTGATCGCGGGCCCGGCAGTATCCTTGTACGGATCGCCGACGGTATCGCCGGTCACCGCGGCCTTGTGGGCGTCGGAGCCTTTGCCACCGAAGTGACCCTCTTCGATGTACTTCTTGGCGTTGTCCCAGGCGCCGCCGCCGGTGCACATCGAAATCGCGACGAACAGGCCGGTCACGATGGTGCCGATCAGCAGGCCGCCGAGCGCACGAATGCCGGCGCCAGGCCCCATCAGCGCGTTCATGCCGAAGGCGACGATCACCGGCACCAGGATCGGCAGCAGCGACGGGATGATCATCTCCTTGATCGCCGCGCGCGTCAGCAGGTCCACCGCGCGCGAGTAGTCGGGCTTGGCGCTACCGTCCATGATGCCGACGATCTCACGAAACTGGCGCCGTACCTCGGTGACCACCGAGCCGGCGGCACGTCCCACGGCCTCCATCGCCATCGCGCCAAACAGGTACGGCACCAGCCCGCCAAGGAACAGGCCGATGATCACCGCCGGATCCGACAGCGAGAAGCCGACCATCTCGCGCCCGGTGGCGGCCAGGCGTCCCTCTAGGTTGTGCGTGTAGTCCGCGAACAGCACCAGCGCGGCAAGTCCCGCCGAGCCGATGGCGTAGCCCTTGGTGACCGCCTTGGTGGTATTGCCGACCGCATCGAGCGGATCGGTGATGTTGCGGATCTCCTTCGGCAGATCGGCCATCTCGGCAATGCCGCCGGCGTTGTCGGTGATCGGACCGTAGGCGTCGAGCGCCACCACCATGCCGGTCATCGACAGCATCGCGGTGGCCGCCACGGCGATGCCGTAGATGCCGGCCAGGTCCGAGGCGCCCCAGATCGCCAGGCACACCGCGATCACCGGCAGCGCGGTGGACTTCATGCTGACACCGAGTCCGGCGATGATGTTGGTGGCGTGTCCGGTCTGTGACGCCGAGGCGACGCCGCGCACCGGGCCGTATTCGGTCGCGGTGTAGTACTCGGTGATGATGATCATCGCGGCGGTTAGCGCCAGCCCGATCAGGCTGCAGCCGAACAGCGCGTTCAACTGTCCCGGCAGCAGCGACTGGGTGATGAACCAGAACAGCACCGCGGAGATCACCCCGGAGACGATCACCCCCTTGTACAGCGCGTTCATAATCTTGCCGCCGGCGCCCACCTTGACGAAGAAGGTGCCGATGATCGAGGAGATGATCGAGGCTGCGCCCAGGGCCAGCGGATATACCAGCGCCGCAGGACCCGCATCCTTGAGCAGCAGGCCGCCGAGCAGCATGGTGGCGACGATGGTCACCGCATAGGTCTCGAACAGGTCCGCGGCCATGCCGGCACAGTCGCCGACATTGTCGCCGACGTTATCGGCGATCACCGCTGGGTTGCGCGGATCATCCTCGGGGATGCCGGCCTCGACCTTGCCGACCAGGTCGGCACCGACGTCGGCGCCCTTGGTGAAGATGCCGCCGCCCAGCCGGGCAAAGATCGAAATCAGCGAACCGCCGAAGGCCAGCCCGACCAGCGCGTGCAGCGCGCCGTCATCGCCCAGCGGACCGCGCAGCAGCGCGAAGTAGCCGGTTACACCCAGCAGGCCGAGACCGACCACCAGCATGCCGGTGATGGCGCCGCCGCGAAATGCGACCTGCAGTGCCGCATTCAGGCCCCTGCGCGCCGCCTCGGCGGTGCGCACGTTGGCGCGCACCGAGATGTTCATGCCGATGTAGCCCGCCAGACCCGACAGCAGCGAGCCGACCGCAAAGCCGCCGGCGGTGGCCCAGTTGAGCGCCAGGCCCAGCACCACGAACAGCAGCACGCCGACGATGGCGATGGTCTTGTACTGGCGGTTGAGGTAGGCCTTGGCGCCGGCCTGGATGGCGGCAGCAATCTCCTGCATGCGCGCATTGCCGGCCGGCAGCGCCAGGATCGAAACCACCGAGACCACGCCGTAGAGCACGGCGACTACGCCGGCAGCGACCGCCAGCCACAGCCAGTTAACGGCTTCCATTCAGACTCCTTAAGAAGAAGGGCAACGCGAGACCTGGGACGATGCGGCTGTCATTGGATGTCGTGCGCCCGGTCGGCGCCGTCCCGAAAAGGGGCGCGAAATATACCATAGGGTGTCTGCGCAACGGCACGCGCGGCTGCAGCTTCACAACCGGAACTTCACAGCTTGAAGTCGGTTTTCAGCTTGCGCTTGACCGCAGCACCCTTGATCCGCACGTAGGCCGGCAGGCCGTTGCGGTACGGCGGGTAGTCCTCGCCCGCGATCAGCGGCTCAAGATAACGGCGGCAAGCCGCCGTGATGCCGAAACCGTCGGCGGTGACGAATTCGCGCGGGACTTTCTTTTCAACGTTGGCGACGTCGGCCAGCGGCACCGGAACGATCTGCCAGCGATACGGGCTGGAAGAGCGCCGCTTGATCGCCGGCATCACTGCATTCATGCCCCGGACCGCATACTCCACCGCCGCCTTGCCGACCGCATAGGCCTGCTCGGCGTCGACCCGGGAGGCCACGTGGCGCGCGGCGCGCTGCAGGTAGTCGGCCACCGCCCAGTGATACTTGTAGCCGTGCGCCTGCTGCACCATGCCGGCCACCACTGGCGCGACGCCGCCGAGCTGGGTGTGGCCGAAGGCATCCCTGGTGCCGGCGTCGGCCAGGAACTTGCCGTCGGCGGTCTTGACGCCCTCCGACACCACGATCACGCAATAGCCGTAGTCGCTCACGCACTGTTTGACGCGCTCCAGGAAGCGCGCCTGGTCGAGCGGGATCTCGGGGAGCAGGATGATGTGCGGCGCATCTCCGGGCTTGCGGCCGGCCAGTCCGCCGGCGGCGGCGATCCAGCCGGCATGCCGGCCCATGACTTCCAGCACGAACACCTTGGTCGAGGTGCGCGCCATCGAGGCGACATCCATCGCCCCCTCGAGCGTGGACACCGCGATGTATTTGGCCACCGAGCCGAAGCCGGGCGAGCAATCGGTGTGCGGCAGGTCATTGTCCACGGTCTTGGGGACACCGATGCAGGTCACCGGATAATTCATTGCGGCGCCGAGCTGCGAGATCTTCAGCGCCGTGTCCATCGAATCGTTGCCGCCGTTATAGAAGAAGTAGCCGATGTCATGCGCGCGGAACACCTCGATCAGGCGCTCATACTGGGCGCGGTTTTCCCCCAGCCCCTTGAGCTTGTAGCGCGCGGAGCCGAAGGCGCCGGCCGGCGTGTAGCGCAGGCCGCGGATGGTCGCCGCGCTCTCGCGCGACAGATCGATCAGATCCTCGGTCAGCACTCCGACGATGCCGTCGCGCCCGGCGTAGATCCTGCCGATGTGGCGGCGCGCTTTCTGGGCGGCCTGGATGACACCGCAGGCCGAGGCATTGATCACGGCGGAGACGCCGCCGGACTGGGCATAGAGTGCGTTGCGGGCGGCAGGCTTATTTTTCATTAGCAACCAGCGGCGGCGGGCCTATAGGTTTGTCGAGCGGCGCGAGCATACCGTGGGGGCGCGCTTGCGTCTTTAGGCCCGGGGCGCCCGCGACGCTGGTGTTAACGCTCACCTCGCCAGGGGGACTCACTCCGGGGCGCCACGGGCGGCGGCGGCTGCCAGGAGCCAGCGGGTGCTGGCGGGGCCGTGGTTTGACCTTGGCGGCGGCGCCCGGTAGTGTTTCCTGGATGCGAATAGTGCTTATGGGTGCCCCGGGGTCGGGTAAGGGCACCCAGTCCCAACGCCTGGTCGAGCGATTTGGCATTCCGCAGATATCCACCGGTGACCTGCTGCGCAGCGCTGTGGCGCGCGGCACCGAGTATGGCATTCGTGCAAAGGCGGCGATGGACGCAGGTGCGCTGGTGGTCGATGAAATCGTGCTCGGCATCTTCCGGGAACGGCTGGCCGAGCGCGACACCGAGCGCGGCTTCATCCTGGATGGCTTCCCACGCAATTTCGCTCAGGCCCAGGCACTGTCGAGCATGCTCGCGGCCCTCGGCAAACCGCTCGACGCGGTGGTGCTGTTCGAGGTCGATTACGGCGAGATCGTCAAGCGCATCTCCGGCCGTCGCAGCTGCAAGCAATGCGGCCGGGTATTCAATATCCACAGCGCTCCGCCCGGCAGCTCACCGCACTGCAATGGCTGCGACGACCATCCGCTGCTGGTGCAGCGCGCCGATGACGAGGAAGGCACGGTGCGCAGGCGTCTGGAAATCTACGAGCAACAGACCCGCCCGTTGGCGGACTACTACACCGCCCAGGGACTGCTGCGCGCCATCGATGCCAACGCCAGCGTCGATGACGTCACGGTGCGGCTGATCAAACTGCTCGAGGCGCTGCCGGCGCAGCAGCGGCTGCGCAACGTCTCCTAGAGACGCCCTCCAATGTCCAATAACTAATAGAGGGTCGCTCTCGAGTAGCGGCGGCTGCTACAGCGCCTGCAACAGGCGTTCGCCGATCACGGCGCGGCGCCAGCCGACCAGCGGACCGCCCTCGCGGGCGCCATTCACCAGTCGCTGCATGTCGCGCCGGGTCGCGAGGATCTCCGGCGCAATGCCAAGCTCGCGTCCGGTCTGCTGCGTGAGCTGCGAGAGCTTGTGCAGCAGCTCGGTCTCCGCCACCTCCGGACGCTGCCGCCTCGGCAGCGGCGGCAGCGAGGCCGGCAGGTGCGCGGCCTCGATCAGCGCCAGGATGTCCGCGCCGCTGTTATTGCGGATACCCTCGGGCAGTTCGGCGGTCAGCGCCAGATCCGCCATGTTGTGCGGCACGCGCAGCACGATGTCGCGCAGCGCGGCGTCCGGCAGTATCCAGTTGCGCGGCCGGTCCGAGCTGATCGCACGCCGCTCACGCCACGCCGCCAGTGCGCGCGCCAGTGACTGGCGGCCGGCATCCAGCTCGGCGATTCCCTTGAGGCGGCGCCAGGAGTCCTCGGGATCGATCGCATAGGAACCAACGGCATCCAGCTGGGCCATTTCCTCCTGGAACCAGTTCCAGCGGCCAAGCTGCTGCAGTCGCGAGCTCAGCCGCTCACGCAGCGGCTGCAGGTAGCGCACGTCGTCGAGTGCGTAGGCAATCTGCGCGCTGCTGAGAGGGCGGCGCGACCAGTCGGTGCGGGTCTCGGCCTTGTGCAGGCGCTGGCCGAGCAACTGGCTGACCAGATCGCCGTAGCCGATCTGTGCCGGCAGGCCGATCAACGCTGCGGCCACCTGGGTGTCGAACAGCCCGACCAGCGGCCCGGTCGCCGGCCCCATAACCTCCAGGTCCTGGCGGGCGGCGTGCAGTACCTTACCGATGGCCGGCGTGGCCATGATCGTGCGCAGCGGGCCAAGCTCCGGCAGCGCCAGCGTGTCGATGCATACCACCTGGTCGCCGAAACTCAGCTGCAGCAGGCACAGCTGCGCGAAATAAGTGCGCTCGCGCATGAATTCGGTGTCGATTCCCAGGCTAGCGTGCTGTGCCAGTTGGCCGCATAGCTGCGCGAACGCCTGCTGGTCGCTGATGATCGCCGACATGCTCGAGACCTTGTCCTTGTTCGCCTGCCGGGCGCATTTTACCGCGTTTGATATTGCGCGCTTACGTTCTGCTGTGCGCCGCCGCCGCCGCCGGGTATGGTAACTGCCGCCATGCACATCCATATCCTGGGCGTCTGCGGTACTTTCATGGGCGGCATCGCCGCGCTCGCACGTGCGGCGGGACATCGCGTCACCGGGTCGGATCGCAATGTCTACCCGCCGATGAGCACGCAGCTGCGCGCGCTCGGCATCGAATTGATCGAGGGTTACGACGCCCAGCAGCTGCAGCTCGCTCCTGACATCATCGTCGTGGGCAATGTGATGACGCGCGGCATGCCGGTAATCGAGGCGATGCTCGATCGCGGCCTGGCATACACCTCCGGGCCGGAATGGCTCGCGAGCGCGGTACTGCGCGAGCGCTGGGTACTGGCAGTGGCCGGCACCCATGGCAAGACCACGACCAGCAGCATGCTGGCCTGGATTCTGGAGGATGCCGGTCTGGCGCCCGGTTTCCTGATTGGCGGCATCCCGGAGAATTTCGGCCTCAGCGCCCGGCTGGGCGAGCAGCCGTTCTTCGTCATTGAAGCCGACGAGTACGACACCGCATTCTTCGATAAGCGCGCGAAATTCGTGCACTACCGGCCGCGCACGCTGGTGCTGAACAATCTGGAATACGATCACGCCGACATCTACCCCGACGTGGCGGCCATCGAACGCCAGTTCCAGCACCTGGTGCGCACCGTTCCCGGCAGTGGCCGCATCATCAGCAATGGCGCGGATGCGCATCTGTCGGCGGTGCTTGCCGCCGGCTGCTGGAGCGAGCTGGAGACATTCGCGCGCGCCGGCGCTGCCGGTGTGCAGTGGAGCGCGCAGGCGCTGCCGCAGGGCGACTTCGGGCGCTTCCGGGTACTGTGCCAGGGACGCGACTGTGGCGAGCTGCAGTGGAACCTGATCGGCGCCCACAACGTTGACAATGCACTGGCCGCACTCGCGGCCGCGCGCCACGCCGGCGTGCCGATCGAGCGCGGCATCGACGCGCTGGCCCGGTTCCGGGGCGTCGCGCGGCGCATGCAACTGCGCGGCGAGGCGGCCGGGGTCAAGGTGTACGACGACTTTGCACATCATCCGACTGCGATCGCCACCACGCTCGACGGCCTGCGGCGCAGCGCCGGCAGCGGACGCATCATCGCGGTACTCGAGCCGCGCTCGGCCACCATGCGCCTGGGCGTGCATCAGGCGGCACTGGCCGGGGCGCTCGGTGCTGCGGATGAAGTCTGGCTGTACGCGCCGCCGGACCTGGGCTGGGACGTGCGCGGTGCGCTGGCGCCGCTCGGTAAGCGCGCGCATGTGGCCGAGGACCTGGAGGCACTGGTGAGCGGGGTGGCGGGTAACCTTGCCGCCGGTGACCGGGCGCTGATCATGAGCAACGGCGGCTTCGGCGGCGTGCACACGCGGCTGCTCGAGGCGCTCAGGAGCCGCAGCGCGCAGTGACGCGGGCCCGACTGCCATGGATGAGATTGCGCTGTTTCCACTCAACACCGTGCTGTTTCCGGGTGGGCTGCTGCCGTTGCGCATCTTCGAGACGCGCTATGTGGACATGGTCGGGGCCTGCATGCGCCAGGGCGCGAGCTTCGGGGTGGTGCTGATCGTCGAGGGCAGCGAGACCAGCGCGCAGGTCAGTTTCGCCGTGGTCGGCACCGCGGCGCGCATCGTTGACTTTCAGAGCCAGCCGGACGGACTGCTGGGGGTGCTATGCCGCGGCGAACGGCGCTTTCGGGTGCAGCACAGCCGCCAGCAGGCTGACGGGCTCAATCGTGCCACGGTCGAATGGCTGGTGGACGGGCCGCCCATGCCGCTGCAGCCGCAGTACCAGCCGCTGGTCGGGGTGCTGCGAAAAGTCATGGCGCGGCTGGCGAACATCGGCCGCTTCATCGAGCCGAACTATGAGGATGCCTCGTGGGTGAGTCACCGGCTGGCAGAGTTTCTGCCACTGGAGCCGGGCTGGCAGCAGCGGTTGCTGGAGATCGGGGATCCCAACGAGCGCCTGGGGCTGCTGGCGCCGCTGATCGACACCGGGCGGAGCTGAACCTACGCGCCCGACGCGCTGGCCAGCGCTGCGGCCTCATCCACCCACACCACCTCGGTGTCGAGCGTGCCGTCCGGTTGCAGAGTCAGGCGGCGGTAGGCCGGCGGGCGCGCGTCGACGGCGAATTCATTCGCCTGCGGCAGGAACTGGGCGCAGGTGGAAGGCGTGGCCAGCAGCCGTACACCGCGCCGGCGGGTATCGAAACATTGGTGTACATGACCCCAGCACACGGCGCGCAGCTGCGGATAGGCATCGAGCACCTGGAAGAATTCATCGGCATTGGCGATGCCCACGGCATCGAGCCAGCGGCTGGCCATGCTGACCGGATGGTGATGCACGAACACCATGGCGTAGTGCGCCGCGCCGCGCAGGGCCGTCGCCAGCGCCTCTAGCTCATCGGCACTGACGCGCCCGCCGGCGCGGCCCGGCTCGCAGCTGTCCACCAGTACGATGCGCCAGGCGGCCAGATCCGCGTAACCGCCGACCTGGAACGGCGCTCGTGCCAGCGCGGCGCGCAGCCGTGACGGATCGTCGTGATTTCCCGGAACGCAGTACACGGGCTTGCCGAACGCGGCCAGCTCGCGCGCGAAGTGCGCGTAGCCGCCGGGCTCGTCGTTGACGATGTCGCCGGTGCACACCAGCGCGTCGGTGTTCTGGCGTCGGCCGCGGGCGTGTGCCAATACGCGCTGCAGCGCGGCCAGCGTCGGTACCCCGCGCAATGTCGCCTGCGGATCGGCCAGCAGGTGCGGGTCGGAGAACTGCAGCAGGCGTACGGCGGCGTCCATGGGCGAATGTTACCCAATGGCGCGCGGGCGCGAGTGATGCGCATCAAGCGCTGGCAAAGTTCTGCCTGCAGGCGAGGTGACGCAGCACTCAAATCTTGCCCGCCGCCGCGGGCAGATGTTAAAAGCTGCAAGCGCGGCCGCTCCCGCAGTGACCGGGCTCAAGCCGCTCACGCTGTCGGGGATCACCGACAGCGTGAGCAGCGTCCGGCTTTTAGTAGCGGTAGTGATCGCTCTTGTAGGGACCGGCGACCGCCACATCGATGTAGCGCGCCTGTTGCTCGGTCAGCACGGTCAACTCGGCGTTGAGTTTCGCGAGTTGCAGCCGCGCGACCTTCTCATCCAGATGCTTGGGCAGGATATGAACGCCAATCGGATACTTGGCGTGATTGCTCCACAACTCGACCTGCGCCAGCACCTGGTTGGCGAACGAGGAGGACATGACATAGCTTGGATGCCCGGTGCCGCAGCCGAGGTTGACCAGCCGCCCCTGCGCCAGCAGGATGATGCGCTTGCCGTCCGGATAGACGATGTGATCGACCTGCGGCTTGATGTTCTCCCAGCGATACTGCTTGAGCGAGGCGACGTCGATCTCGTTGTCGAAGTGGCCGATGTTGCAGACGATCGCCTGGTTCTTCATGCGCCGCATGTGATCGTGCGTGATCACGTGAAAATTACCGGTGGCGGATACGAAGATGTCGGCCTTGTCGGCCGCATATTCCATGGTCACGACCCGATATCCTTCCATCGCCGCCTGCAGCGCGCAGATCGGGTCAATCTCGGTGACCCAGACCTGGGCCGAGAGCGCCCGCAGCGCCTGGGCGCAACCCTTGCCGACATCGCCGTAGCCGCACACCACGGCCACCTTGCCGGCGACCATGACGTCGGTGGCGCGCTTGATGCCATCGACCAGCGATTCGCGGCAACCGTACAGGTTGTCGAATTTCGACTTGGTGACCGAGTCGTTGACGTTGATCGACGGGAACGCAAGCGTGCCGTCGCGCGCCATCTGGTACAGGCGCTGCACGCCGGTGGTGGTCTCCTCGGACACGCCGCGGATCGCCGCCAGGCGCTTCGAATACCATTTCGGATCACGCTTGAGGGTGTCGCGGATGCTGTCGAACAGCGCCGTTTCCTCCTCGCTCGAGGGCTTGGAGATCACCGCGCTGTCGCGTTCGGCGCGCGCACCCAGGTGCAGCAGCAGCGTGGCATCGCCGCCATCGTCCAGGATCATGTTGGCGTGCGCGTCGTCCGGCCAGTCGAAGATGCGGTGCGAGAACTCCCAGTATTCCGGCAGCGTTTCGCCCTTATAGGCGAACACTCCGGTGCCGCCGGCGGCGATCGCAGCGGCAGCATGGTCCTGGGTCGAGAAAATGTTGCACGAGGCCCAGCGCACCTGGGCGCCGAGCGCCTGCAGCGTCTCGATCAGCACCGCGGTCTGGATCGTCATGTGCAGCGAGCCGGCGATGCGCGCGCCGCGCAGCGGCTGGGTCGGTACGAACTCCTCGCGGATTGCCATCAGTCCCGGCATCTCGGTCTCGGCGATCGCAATTTCCTTGCGACCCCAGTCCGCCAGCGACAGATCGGCGACGCGGAAATCCTTCCTGGCAGCGTCGGATGTAATAGTACGTGCAGTAGCAGTCATGGTGGCTCCACCTTTTCAGTCCAAGGTTGTCGAGCGCCGTTGACTTAGGGCCGGTGGCCTGAGCCTGGCAGGTCGCGGGAAGCGCAACGCTTTCCCCCTGTCGCAGCGCTCCTCAGGCACCGGGTTGCCGCACGCGCGGCAACGTCAAGTATCAGTGCGGCCGGATCAGGCCGCGCGCGCGCGGGCGCGTTTGCGACGGCGCGCATCAGCCGCCAGCAGCTCAGCCTTGTCCGTGTGTTCCCAGGAGAAAGCGGTCTCCTTGCGGCCGAAATGGCCGTAGGCCGCGGTCTGCTGGTAGATCGGGCGCGCCAGGTCGAGCATCTCGCGCAGCCCATAGGGCGTCAGGTCGAAGTGCCGCCGTACCAGCGCAGTCAGCTCCTCGCGCGACAATTCGCTGGTGCCGAAACTGTCGACCATAATCGAGGTCGGCTCGGCGACGCCGATCGCGTACGACACCTGTACCTCGCAACGATCGGCAAGGCCGGCGGCGACGATGTTCTTGGCGACATAGCGGGCCGCATAGGCGGCCGAGCGATCGACCTTGGAGGGATCCTTGCCCGAGAAGGCGCCCCCGCCATGGCGCGCAAAGCCGCCGTAGGTATCGACGATGATCTTGCGTCCGGTGAGTCCGCAGTCGCCGACCGGGCCGCCGATGACGAAACGACCGGTCGGATTGATGTGGTACCGGGTGCGTTTGTCGAGCCACTTCTTCGGCAGCACCGGCTTGATGATCTCCTCCATCACCGCTTCGCGCAGCCGCCTGGTCGAGATGTCGTCGCTGTGCTGCGTTGACAGCACCACGGCCTCGATGCCCACCGGTTTGTCATTCTCATAGCGCAGCGTCACCTGGCTCTTGGCATCTGGGCGCAGCCAGTTGAGCTTGCCCTTGCGGCGCACTTCGGATTGGCGCTTGACCAGCCGGTGCGCCAGTGTGATCGCGGCCGGCATCAGCACGTCGGTCTCATTGGTGGCATAGCCGAACATCAGGCCCTGGTCGCCGGCACCCTGCTTCTTCTTGCTGCCGCGATCCACCCCCATGGCGATGTCGGGCGACTGCTTGCCGATGATGTTGATGACCGAGCAGCTGGCACCATCGAAGCCCATGTCCGAGTGGTTGTAGCCGATGTCGAGCACCGTCTTGCGTACCAGCTTTTCCAGGTCGATCCAGGCCGAGGTGGTGACTTCGCCGGCCACGATCACGACACCGGTCTTGACCAGAGTCTCGCAGGCGACGCGGCCGGTCGGATCCGCGCTCAGGATGGCATCGAGCACCGCATCCGAGATCTGATCGGCAATCTTGTCCGGATGTCCTTCCGACACCGACTCGGAAGTAAACATGTAACCATTGGCCATGGGTGTGTGTGACGCTGATAAAAGGCGCTCGAGTATAGCAGACCGGTGCACGCCTTCCGCACCGACAAGGTGTGCGCGGCCGCGGGCAAGCTGGCGTGAATAGCCTGGAATTTGTCAGCTTTGTGACGCAGTCGAGAACAGTTCGCGGCCGCAACCGTTGCCGCCGGAGCATAGCCTGCGACGCGCTCCGGGAGCCCCCGCGAGCGGCGCCTGTTCGCCGCCACATTGCCGGGCGGCAGCCCACTGGTAGACAATGCGCGCCCCCCACGGCTTGCCTGTATGGAAGAGCAGCGACCTATGCCCACCCGACGAGAACTGGCCAATGTCCTGCGGGTGCTTGCCATGGACGCGGTCCAGCAGGCCAATTCCGGCCATCCCGGCGCGCCGATGGGCATGGCCGATATCGCCGAGGTGCTGTGGCGTGATTTCCTGAAGCACAATCCGGCCAATCCGCGCTGGTGGGATCGCGACCGTTTCATCCTGTCGAACGGTCACGCCTCGATGCTGCTGTACGGGTTGCTGAACCTGACCGGCTATCCGCTCGGCATGGACGAGATCAGGCATTTTCGCCAACTGGGTAGCCGCACCGCGGGCCACCCGGAACACGACCTCACCATCGGCATTGAGACCACGACCGGCCCGCTGGGGCAGGGACTTGCCAACAGTGTCGGCTTCGCTCTGGCGGAGAAACTGCTGGCGGCGCAGTTTAACCGCCCCGAGTATCCGGTGGTCGATCACTACACTTGGGTGTTTGCCGGCGATGGCTGCCTGATGGAGGGCATCTCGCATGAGGCCTGCTCGCTCGCCGGGACGCTCAAGCTCGGCAAGCTGATCGTGTTCTACGACAGTAATGGCATCTCGATCGACGGCGAGGTGCAGGGCTGGTTCGGTGATGACACGGCCGCACGTTTCGAGGCCTACGGCTGGCACGTGCAGAGCATCGATGGGATGGATGGTGCGGCAATCGCGCGCGCTATTCGCGCCGCCCAGGCCGAGAGCGAGCGCCCGTCGCTGATCAAATGCGAGACCGTCATCGGCTGGGGCGCACCCACCAAGGCCGGCACCGCGGCCACGCATGGTGAGGCGCTGGGCGCGGAAGAGGTGGCCGGTGCGCGCAAGAAGCTGGGCTGGACGGCGCCGCCGTTCGAGGTCCCGGCCGAGTTGCGCGCGGCCTGGAATCATGAGAAGGCCGGGCGCGCCGCCGAGGCGCGCTGGCAGGAACTGTTCGCGCGCTATCGCAATGCCCATCCGGCGCTGGCGGCCGAGTTTGAGCGCCGCATGCGCGCTGAATTGCCGGCCAGCTGGCCCGAAACCGGGCGCGCGACCCTGGCGGCCGCCAAGGCGGTCAGCGGCAGCCAGGCGACGCGACAGTCATCGCAGGCCATGCTCAATGTGATCGGGCCGGCGCTACCGGAGTTGCTGGGCGGTTCCGCCGACCTGACCACATCCAACAGCACGCTGCGCAAAGGCGCTCATGTGATCACGCCGCAGGACGTCGAGGGCGACTATCTTCATTACGGCGTGCGCGAGTTCGGCATGACCGCCGCGCTCACCGGCCTGGCACTGCACGGTGGCCTGATTCCGTTCGGCGGCACCTTCCTGACGTTCTCCGACTACGCCCGCAATGCAGTGCGCATGGCGTCGTTGATGCACCAGCGCGTGATCCTGATCTACAGCCACGACTCGATCGCGCTGGGCGAGGATGGCCCGACGCACCAGCCGATCGAGCATCTGAACGCGCTGCGGCTGATCCCGAATCTGACGCTGTGGCGGCCGGCGGATGCGACCGAGACGGCGATCGCGTGGTGCGCTGCCATTGAGCACAACAGCGGTCCATCCTGCCTGATCCTCACGCGCCAGGGCCTGCCACAGCTGGCGCGCGACGCGTCGGCGATCGAGGGCATACGCCGCGGCGGCTATGTGCTGGCCGACTGTAAGGGTGCGCCCGAGTGCGTGGTGATTGCCACCGGCTCGGAAGTCTCGATTGCGCTGGAAGCGGTGCAGCGTGCGCAGGCGGCCGGCAAGCGGGCGCGGCTGGTGTCGCTGCCGTGCACGCAACTGTTCGACGCCCAGGACGCGGCCTACCGTGAATCGGTGCTGCCGGCGGCGGTGACCGCGCGCGTCGCGGTGGAAGCCGGGTCCACCGGCCTGTGGTGGCGCTATGTCGGACTGGCCGGACGCGTCATTGGCATCGATCACTACGGCGCCTCGGGCAAGGGTCCCGAGGTGATGAAGAAATTCGGTTTCACGGCGGATAACGTCGAACGGGCAATACACGAATTGATCGGAGGGCAGCGCAAATGACACTGAAAGTCGGGATCAATGGCTATGGCCGCATCGGGCGCAACGTACTGCGCGCGCTGTACGAGGGCGGCAAGCGCTCACAGATCCAGGTGGTGGCGATCAACGATCTGGGCGATGCGAAAATCAACGCGCACCTGACGCGCCACGACACCGCGCACGGCCGCTTCGCCGGCGAAGTCAAGGTGGACGGCGATGCGATGGTGGTCAACGGCGATCGCATCAAGGTGCTGTCGGAGCGCGATCCGGCCAAGCTGCCCTGGGGCGGCCTCGGCGTGGATACGGTGTTCGAGTGCACCGGCCTGTTCACCAGCAAGGCCAAGGCCGGCAAGCACCTGGAAGGCGGCGCAAAGAAAGTCGTGATCTCGGCACCGGGCGGCGATGACGTCGACGCGACCATCGTCTACGGCGTCAATCACGGCGTGCTCAAGGCGAGCTACACGGTGATTTCGAACGCCTCCTGCACCACCAACTGCCTGGTGCCGCTGGCCAAGGTTCTCAACGACGCTATCGGCATCAGCGCCGGCGTGATGACCACGATTCACTCGTATACCAACGACCAGGTGCTGACCGACGTCTATCACACCGACCTGCGGCGCGCGCGTTCCGCCACGCACTCGATGATCCCCACCAAGACCGGCGCAGCCACCTCGGTCGGTCTGGTGTTGCCCGAACTCAAGGGCAAACTTGACGGTTTCTCGATCCGCGTGCCGACCATCAATGTGTCGCTGGTCGACCTGAGCTTCAACGCCAAGCGCGCCACCAGCGTCGAGGAAATCAACGGGCTGATGAAAACCGCGGCTGGCAGCGGCCCGCTGCAGGGCATCCTCGCTTATACCGAGGAGCAGCTGGTGTCGGTGGATTACAACCACGATGCCCACTCATCGATCTACGACGCCACCATGACCAAAGTGCTCGGCGGCACGCTGGTCAAGGTGTGCGCCTGGTACGACAATGAGTGGGGCTTCTCCAATCGCATGCTCGACACCACGCTCGCCTGGGCGCGCGCCGCTTAAGGCCGGCGGTGATGAAACTGCTGCGCATGGCGGACCTTGATCTCAAGGGCAAACGCGTGCTGATCCGCGAGGACCTGAACGTACCAGTGCACAACGGCGTCGTGACCAGCGATGCGCGCATCCGCGCCGCATTGCCGACGCTGCGGCTGGCGCTGGAAAAGGGAGCGCGGGTGGTGCTGCTGTCGCACCTGGGGCGGCCGCAGGAGGGCAAGTTCGATCCCGAGTTCTCGCTCGCCCCGGTGGCCGCGAAGCTCTCGGAGCTGCTCGGCAAGCCGGTGGCGCTGGTGGCCGACTGGCTCGGCGGCGTCAGCGTTGCGGCCGGCTCGGTGGTGCTGTGCGAGAACGTGCGCTTCAACAAGGGTGAGAAGAAGGACGCCGAGGCGCTGGCGCGCCAGATGGCGGCATTGTGCGATGTGTTCGTGATGGACGCCTTCGGTACCGCGCACCGGGCCGAGGCCAGCACCCACGGGGTGGCGAAATTCGCGCCGCTGGCCTGCGCCGGCCCGCTGCTGGTGGCGGAGCTGGAAGCGCTCGAGCGCGCGCTGGCGAAGCCAGCGCGGCCGCTGGTAGCGATCGTCGCCGGCTCCAAGGTGTCCACCAAGCTCACCATCCTGGAGAGCCTGCTCACCAAGGTAGACAAGCTGATCGTCGGCGGCGGCATCGCCAATACGTTCCTGGCCGCCACCGGCGTCAGGGTCGGCAAATCGCTGTACGAGAAGGACATGCTCGAGATCGCCAGCAAGCTGCTGCAGCAGGCGCGCGCGCGCGGGGCGGAGATCCCGCTGCCGGTGGACGTCGTCGTGGCACGTGAATTCGCCGCCACGGCGCACGCCGATGTGCGACCGGTAGACCAGGTCGGCGACGACGAGATGATTCTCGACATCGGACCCGATACCGCCGAGCAGTTCGGCGAACTGCTCAAATCCGCCGGCACCATCATCTGGAACGGCCCGGTGGGCGTGTTCGAATATGATCAGTTCGGCGAAGGCACGCGGGCGATCGCGCAGGCGATCGCGCGCAGCAAGGCGTTTTCGCTGGCCGGCGGCGGCGACACGCTGGCGGCGATCGAGAAGTATGGCGTCGGGGACGGCATCTCCTATATTTCCACCGGCGGCGGCGCATTTCTGGAATTCGTCGAGGGCAAGACTTTGCCAGCGGTCGCGGTGCTGGAGCAGCGCGCGGCCGATGCGCAGTTGCGGCCCATGAGCTGATAATGACGGGTTACTGATCGCGCCGGCTTGAGTAAAGGCGACTATGGACACGATGCGCAGAACCAAGATCGTAGCGACGCTGGGGCCGGCGACCGACGATCCCCAGGTGGTCTCCGGCATGGTGCGCGCCGGCCTGGACGTCGCCCGCATCAACTTCTCGCACGGCACGCGCGAATCGCAGATCCGGCGCGTCGAGCTGGTGCGCCAGGCTGCGCGCGAGGCCGGTCGCTACGTCGGGCTGCTGGCTGACCTCGCCGGGCCCAAGATCCGCATCGAGAGTTTTCGCGAGGGCAAGGTGCAGCTGCTCGAGGGCGCGCCATTCGCGCTCGACACCGCGCTCGATCCGGAGGCCGGCAACGTCAACGAAGTCGGCGTCGCATACAAGAACCTGACCGCCGATGTGAAGGGCGGCGACTCGCTGCTGCTGGCCGACGGCCAGATCGTGATCGAAGTGGAAAAGGTGGTGGGCACGCGCATTTCCGGCGTGGTGCGCTCGGGCGGGGAGCTGTCGAACCGCAAGGGAGTGAACCGCCAGGGTGGCGGCATCTCGGCCCCGGCGGTGACCGAGAAGGACCTGGACGATATACGGCTTGCGGCCGAGATCGGCATCGACTACCTGGCAGTATCGTTCGCGCGCGATGCCGATGACATCCGCCGGGCGCAGTCGGAACTGCGCAAGTGGAAGGGTGACGCGCGCGTGGTGGCGAAAATCGAGCGCCACGAGGCGCTCGACAATCTGGCCGGCATCCTGTCGGTGACCGATGCCGTGATGGTCGCGCGCGGCGACCTCGGCGTGGAGATGGGTTACGCCGAGCTGACCGGACTGCAGAAGACCATCATCCGCCAGTCGCTGGCAAGCAATCGCGTGGTGATCACCGCGACGCAGATGATGGAATCGATGATCCAGAACCCGATTCCAACGCGCGCCGAAGTCAGCGATGTCGCCAACGCGGTGCTCGACGGCACCGATGCGGTGATGCTGTCGGCCGAATCCGCGGCCGGCAAGTTTCCGGTCAAGGCGGTGCAGGCGATGGCGGATGTGATCCGCGGCGCGGAGAAGTACCAGCTCGGCTCGCCGCGCGCGCTCGGGCGCGCGGATGAGGAATTCGGCAATACCGAGGAGGCGATTGCGATGGCCGTCATCTACACGGCCAATCACATGCGGGTGCGGGCAATCGTGGCGCTGACCGAATCCGGCATGACCCCGCTTTGGATGTCGCGCATCCGCTCGGATATCCCGGTGTATGCCTTTACCCGGCACGAGGCCACCCGCCGCCGGGTGACGCTGTATCGGGGCGTCTACGCGGTACCGTTCGACATCGTATCCAGCGACATCGAGACCCTGTACAGCTCGATCTTCGACCGGCTGCTGGAACTCGGGCTGGTGGAGGTGAATGACCTGGTGATCCTCACCAAGGGCGAGCTGTCCGGGGTCTCCGGCGGCACCAACTCAATGCAGATCCTGCGCGTCACAAAGCGCTAGCGGACGGCGGTTCGTTGCTGTAATGCCACGAATGCGAGCGCTGGCGCCGGTCCGGGCGGCGGACCGGGATGCGCTTGGCAGAACGAGACCCCGGTACATATGGCGTTCATCCGCGCTCCGCTATGCTTGATTGCATGGCCGCCGACGCCTTATCCAGTGGCCGCGCACCGATCGGTCCGACGGTCGGACTGGTATTGCCCGGGGGCGGCGCACGCGCGGCCTACCAGGTCGGCGTGCTCAAGGCGATTGCCGAGTTGCTGCCGTTCTCGCCCAATCCGTTCCCGATCATCGTCGGCACCTCGGCCGGCGCGGTGTCCGCTGCCGTGCTCGGTACCCAGGCCTGGCGCTGGCAGCGTGCGATCGAGGGACTCGAGCACGTGTGGATGAACTTCCACGTGCAGCAGGTGTTTCGCGTCGACGCCGGCAGCATGCTGCGCTCCGGCCTGCACTGGCTGCTGTCGCTGATCTCCGGCGGCCTGCTGCTGCCGCCGCCGCTGGCGCTGTTCGACAACTCGCCATTGCGCGCGTTGCTGGCAGGCCAGCTTGACTGGCGCGGCGTCCAGCGCAGCATCGACGGCGGCGACCTGCGCTCGTTGGCGCTGTGCGCGACCAGCTACAGCTCGGCATCCTCGGTGGCGTTTTTCCAGGGCACCGCGGACACGCATGAATGGGTACGGCAGCAGCGCATGGGCCGGCGTACCGAACTGCAGCTCGAGCACGTGATGGCGAGCCTCGGGGTGCCGTTGCTGTTTCCGCCGGTGCAGCTGGGGGATGAATATTTCGGCGACGGTGCGCAGCGCCAGCTGTGGCCGCTCAGCCCGGCAATCCACATGGGCGCCGACCGCCTGCTGGTGATCGGCGTGCGCGCCGCGCACGGCGCTGGCGTCAATGCGCGGCCGCGCACCGTGGTGCTGCCGCCGACCCCGGGGCAGCTTTTCGGCTTCATGCTCGATACCCTGTTCATGGACCAGATCTACGCCAATGTCGAGCACATGCAGCGCCTCAACAGCGTGGTCGAGGTGGCGCCGGCCGCGGTGCCGGGCATGCGCAAGGTGGCGACGCTGGTGATCGCACCGAGCGCCGACATGCGCGTCATTGCGACCCAGCACATGCGCAGCCTGCCGCGCGGACTGCGCGCGCTGCTGCGCGTTATGGGTGCGCGCGGATCGGCCGGCGCGCAGCTTGCCAGTTACCTGATGTTCGAAGCGAGCTTCACGCGTGAGCTGATCGCGCTTGGCTACAGCGATACGATGCAGCAGCGCGACGCCGTGGTCGCATTCCTGGGCGGCGGGCCGCTGGCATCGACCACGGTGCTTCCGGCCTTGCAGCTGACGCCCGACGAGGCGGCCCGCGTCGAGGCCGGCTAGGTCTCAGCGCCGAGCCAGCCGCGCATCGCTACCACAGGTCCGGGTGTTCGATGGACTCGTTCAGGTTGCCGCTGTTGTCGCGCAAGAAGATGTTCGACGGCATGCCCAATATCACTGCGGTATCGTTGCCGCACGGCAGGAGTCGATTCGATGAGTATTGTCTACAGCACCGGCGTCGGCCGGATTTGTCCCGGCTGTCGCCGCCCCCAGGCCCAGTGCGCCTGCAAGACCGCCGCGGCTAGCGCGGCGCGGGCGAATGCCGGCAAGGTGCGCGTCAGCCGTCAGACACAAGGTCGTGCCGGCAAAGCGGTGACGTTGATCACCGGCCTGCCGCTGGATGCCACGCAGCTGGCGACGCTGGCACGCGAGCTCAAGCGCCAGTGCGGCAGCGGCGGCACGCTCAAGCATGGCGCGATTGAAATCCAGGGCGAGCATCGTGATGCCGTGCTCGCGGAGCTGCAGCGCCGCGGCTTTGACGCCAGGCGTTCCGGCGGCTAGTGGATTTACCCGGCTAGTCGCGGGCGCTGAGCGCGCGCATGCTGCGCGCCGGTTCGGCCAGGCCGGAATGGCGCACCCCAACCTGCGGCCAGTGCGCCGCGATACGCCTGGCCAGTTGCTCGGCGATATAAACCGATCGATGCTGTCCACCGGTGCAGCCGATCGCGACCGTCAGGTAGCGGCGGTTGGCGGCCTGATGTTCGGGTATCCGTCCCTCGATGAAGCGCGCGACGTCGTCGGTAAAGGTCGCGACCCCTGGCTGGACCTCGAGGAAACGTATCACCGGCTCGTCCCGACCAGTGAGTGACCTGAGAGCCGGCTCCCAGTAGGGATTGGGCAGTGAGCGCGCGTCGAATACGAAGTCGGCGTCGCCCGGGATGCCGTGCTTGAAGCCGAAGGATTCGACCAGCACCGACATGCGGTCGCGCGGCCGCTGGCCGACTCGCCGGTTGATGAGTTCGCGCAGGTCGTGTACCCCCATGCGCGAGGTGTCGACCACCAGATCGGCCGCATTCACCAGCGGCTCGAGCACGCCGCGCTCGATCGCGATGGCCTCGTGCAGGTTTTCGCCGCGGCGGCTCAGCGGGTGCTTGCGACGCGTCTCGGCAAAACGGCGCAGCAGTTCCTCGTCGCTCGCCACCAGGAACACCAGCTCGCACTGAATGCCGCTGCGCTTGAGTTCATCGAGCAGCATCGGCACGGTGGCGATCTCATCGCCCGGGTTGCGGGCGTCGATGCCGATCGCGGTACGCTGGTAGACGGTGGAGCTGCTGCGCACCGTATGGGAAATGAACGGCTTGAGCAATGCCGCGGGGATGTTGTCGACACAGTAGAAGTCCAGGTCCTCGAGCATGTGCAGCGCCACGCTCTTGCCGGAACCCGACAGGCCGCTCAGGAAGATCAGGCGCACCGGCGCATCACCTGGCTGCGCGCCAGCCGCGCCGCCGCAGCGGCGCTGCCGCGCGGCCGCAGCGGCCGGCCGCAGCGGCGCCGGTCCGGACGCGCTGCGGCCATGCGGCTAGAGTCGGGGGCTCTTCTGCGCTTCCTGGGCATGGTGGTCCGTGAGCTTTTCCTTGTGCTTGCGCACGCGCCGCTCGAGCTTGTCGGCCAAGGCGTCGATGGCGGCATACATGTTGCCATCGACCGCCAGGCAATGAATCGTCTCGCGGGGCACGCGCAGCGTCGCCTCCGCCTTGTGCTGCAGCTTCTCGACCGTCAGCACGAAATGATTGTCAATCAGCTGGTCGAAGTGACGCATGATGCGACCTAGTTTTTTCTCGACATAGCCGCGCAGTGCGGTGGTGATCTCGACATGATGCCCGGTGACGTTCAATTGCATGGCCTGATCTCCTTGTGGATGTCATTTGCCGTTGACTCGCCTGCGTTCATTGGATGGCGCGAGACCCATCGTTTCCCGGTATTTCGCTACTGTGCGGCGCGCAACCGGTATGCCTTCGCCGGACAGGATCTCCGCGATCCGGCTGTCGCTGAGCGGGGCCGCCGCATCCTCCTCGCGAATGAGCTTGCGGATCTTGGCCCGAATCGCGGTCGACGATGTGCCCGAGCCGTCGTTGCCTTCGACTTGGCTGGAGAAAAAATAGCGCAGTTCGAACACGCCGCGCGGCGTGTGCATGTACTTGCCCGAGGTGACACGCGACACCGTCGACTCATGCATGCTGATGGCCTCGGCGATATCGCGCAGGATCATGGGCCGCATGAACTCCTCGCCCTGGTCGAGGAATTCGGCCTGGCGCTCGACGATCGAGCGCGCCACCTTGGTCAGCGTGTCGTTCCTGATCTCCAGGCTCTTGAGCAGCCAGCGCGCCTCCTGCAGCTGCGCCCGCATGCTGGCGTGGCTGGTGCCGCGGCCGACCAGGCTCGCATACGACTGGTTCAGCCGCACGCGCGGCAGCGTTGCGGCGTTGATCTCCACCGACCAGCCGCGCGGCGTGCGCCGCACGAACACATCCGGCACCACGTATTCCGGGGAGCTGCCGCTGACGATCGAGCCCGGCCGCGGATGACAGGCGCGCACCAGCGCCACGGCGGTTTCCAGGTCTTCATCCGAGGCGCGCAGCTCGCGCCGCAGTGCCGTCAGTTCGCGTTCCGCGAGCAGCTCCAGATGATTGCGGGCGATGGCCTTGGCGCAGGCAAGCCCGCCGGTTCCCGGCTCCAGCTGGTCGAGCTGCAGCAACAGGCACTCGCTGACTGAACGGGCACCGATGCCGGGAGGGTCGAACATCTGCACGATCGCCAGCACGCGTTCCACGTCGGCCACGCTCGGGTCGAGTTCCGGCTTCAGGCTGGCGCCGATCACATCCAGCGGCTCGCTCAGGTAACCATCATCGTTGATCGCATCGATCACCGCCCGGCCGATGGCCACATCACGCGCATTGAGCCGCGCCAGCTCGAGCTGCCACAGCAGGTGGTCGCGCAGCGACTGGCCGGTGGCGTCGGCAAATTCCTGCTGGCGATCCTCGTCGCCGCTGCCGCCGCCGCTCCAGGGGTTCTCCGCCGCACCGACCGACTGGTCGGACCAGCCATCATCGACCACCTCGACCGGCGGCTCCTCGGCCGGTGCGGCCGTCTCGGGCGCAGTCTCGGCACCCGACAGGCTCTCGTAGGTGGCGCTCTCGGTGTCCTCGTCCTGCTCCAGCATGACATTCGACTCGAGCAGTTCGCGGATGTGTGCCTGCAGCTCGATGGTGGGCAATTGCAGCAGCCGGATGGCCTGCTGCAGCTGCGGCGTCATCGTCAGCTGCTGGCCGAGCTTGAGTTGCAGGGAGGGCTTAAGCATAAAACGTGCCGGCGGCGCTCGATGCCGCTCCCAGAGATCTCATAAGTCGCTGAAAACTAAGAACTAACAGGACCGCTCCGATTTATCACATGCGGAATGCCTGGCCCAAGTACACCTCACGGACTTGGGGGTTGGCAAGGACTTGCTCGGCAGTGCCGGAAGCGATCACGATGCCGCGGTCGACGATGTAGGCGCGGCCGCAGACGCCCAGCGTCTCACGCACATTATGATCGGTCACGAGCACGCCGATGCCACGTGCCGCCAGTTCACGGATGATGCGCTGGATGTCCAGCAACGACAGCGGATCGACGCCGGCAAATGGCTCATCCAGCAAAATAAAGCGCGGCTCGGTGGCCAGCGCCCGCGCCATCTCGACCCGGCGCCGCTCGCCGCCGGACAGTGACAGTCCGCGGGTATTGCGCACATGGGCGATGCGCAGCTCCTCGAGCAGCTCCTCCAGCCGCCGCTCGCGCGCGGCGCGGTCGAGCTCATCGCGCAGCTCCAGGATTGCCATGATGTTGTCGGCGACCGAGAGCTTGCGGAACACCGAGGCTTCCTGCGGCAGATAGCCCAGCCCCAGCCGCGCGCGCTGATCGATGCTGAGGGCGGTCAGGTCGCGATCGTCGAGCAGGATCTGGCCGCCATCCGCCGCCACCAATCCGACGATCATGTAGAATGCGGTGGTCTTGCCGGCGCCATTGGGTCCCAGCAGCCCGACCACCTCGCCGGTGTTGATCTCGAGCGACAGGTCGCGCACCACCTGGCGCGAGCGGTAGCTCTTCTGCAGCGACTGGGCCGACAGGCGCGTCATGGCGTCATGGCCAGCTGACTCCGGGTCCGCATTGCGGGCCGGTGCGGGCGTGCAGCGTCCCATGCACCTGCGTATCCCCGCCCGGCGCGGCGTCGGCCCGCACCTTCTGGTTGGCGATGTCGTAGACGATCAACTGGCTGTTGATCTCGTTGCAGCCATCCGACAGCCAGCTGTCGCCGTTCAGCTTGAGCAGATCGTGCTCCATGTCGTAGTCGATGTCGCGCGCATGTCCGTGCGCGCCGTCGATCGGGCTGCGGCCGCGACTGGCGGCATCGGCCGCGCTGCCATCCTGGCCCACAGGCGCGCCGCTGTGTTCGAATTCCGCCGGCGCGCCCTGCGCGCTCATCGAGGTGATGCGCTTGTTGACGAATAGCACCGTAGCTTTGTCGGCGCTGAGCTTGCCCTGCGGCATCAACACCTGCACGTGACCGGTCAGCACCCATTCGCTATTGCCGAGATCCGGGCCGTTGGCCTCCGCCTGGTCGGCCCGGATGCGGGTGATGCCGCGCGTCGTGTCGACGATATGGATATCCTGCAGCACAATGTGATTGCGTTCGGCCTGCAGGCTCGAGGCGGTGTAGCACAGCGGTTCATTGCAGCCCTCGTGATCCGCGCCTGAAGCGGCGCCCGCAGTGGCGCCCGCAGTGGCGCCGGACGATGGCGCGACGGCAGGTGCAGCCGCCCACGCAGTCACACTGGCCGCTGCCAGCAGCCATGGCAGTACTCGCGTCGCCGGCCGCGTCCGGGTATCAGTGCGCCAGCACACCGCGCACTTCTCCGGCCAGCTGCAGGCGGTCGTTCCTGATGTCGGCGATCATGCCGCGGCCGCGCAGCGTGTTGCCGGCCCAATCAACGCGCACTCTCGCGTTCGTGGTGGCGAGCTGCTGCTTCATGTCCACATGCAGCTGCTCGGTAGCGATGTGCATCAGCTCGGTCGAACCAGTGGGCCTGCCGTCGGCGTGCACCGCGCCGGCCAGCTCGGCCGTGCGCGCGTCCTGCGGCAGCTGGCCGCGCTGCGCGATAATGCTCCAGTGATTGCCGGTGTCGGGCTGATAGTCGAGCTTGGGTGCCGTCAGGAAGATGATCCCCTGCGGGGTCGGCTGTTCGATGCGTTCGGCATCGAGCCGAAACAGCGGCTGGCCGTCATCGCCGGTTTCGATCAGCTCCGCATTATTGGCAATGTAGCCTGGTTCGGTGCTCTCGACATCGGCGGCGGGCGCCTCGATGCCGCCGCTGTCGGATTGCTGCAGGTAGAACAGCGCTCCCAGGGCGCCGAGCGCCAGAACCGCGAACAGCATGCGCCGCATCATGGGCGCGGCCGGCGCCGCCGCGCGGCGAGCAGCCAGTCGCACACTTCCCGCACCGCGCCGCCGCCGCCGGGCAGGCGCGTTCGCCGATGCGCGACCGCCAGGGCGTCGGGGTGCGCGTCGGCAACCGCCACCGCCAGGCCGGCCTGTGCCAGTAGCGCTACATCGGGCTGATCGTCGCCGACACAGGCGCAGCGCCGCGCCGGAATGCCCAGCGCCGCGAGCAGCTGCGCCAGAACCGGCGTCTTGTCGTCCACACCCTGATGCAGGTGACGGATGCCCAGTTCCCTGCAGCGGCGTGTCACCGCCGCCGACGTGCGCCCCGAGATTACCGCTACCGCGATGCCGGCAGCCAGCACCGCCTTGATACCGTACCCGTCGCGCACATGGAAGCTCTTGCAGCTCTCACCGGCGCTGCCGTAGTGCAATCGCCCGTCGGTCAGCACTCCGTCCACATCCAGCACCAGCAGGCGGATCCGCGACAGCGGCGCCGGCCGTGTGCGAATGCCGCGCGCTGCCATCAAACCACACCCGCACGCAGCAGGTCATGGACGTTGAGGGCACCGATCAGCCGCCGTTCGGCATCGATCACCAGCAGCGCCGTTACCCGATACAGCTCCATCAGCTGCGCGGCGGCAGCGGCGAATTCGCGCGCACCAATGCTGTGCCCGCCCTGCGTCATGACCTGGCGCATGGTCGCGCTGTGCATATCGACCCGGCGATCGAGCGCCCGCCGCAGGTCGCCGTCGGTAAATATTCCAACTACGCGCTGCTCATCGTCGAGCACCGCGGTCATGCCCAGGCCCTTGCGGGTCATCTCCAGCAGCCCCTCGGCCACCGGCGTGTCCACGCCCACCCGCGGCAGCGCATCGCCGCGGCGCATGATGTCCTCGACGTGTAGCAGCAGGCGCCGTCCGAGACTGCCGCCCGGATGCGTGCGTGCAAAGTCATCGGCGGAGAAGCCGCGCGCCTCGAGCAGTGCCACCGCCAGCGCATCTCCCATCACCAGCGCCGCAGTGGTGCTGGCGGTCGGGGCCAGGTTGTGCGGGCAGGCTTCCTGTGCCACACCGACATCCAGATGCACATCGGCAGCCAGTGCCAGCGTCGATGCGGCATTGCCTGTCAGCGCGATCAGCGGGATCGCAAGACGCTTGAGCGGCGGCAACAGCGCCAGCACCTCCGGGCTTTCGCCGGAGTTCGACAGCGCCAGCAGCACATCGCCACGCGTGATCATGCCGATATCGCCGTGGCTGGCCTCGCCCGGGTGCAGGAAGAACGCCGGGGTGCCGGTGCTGGCGAGCGTGGCGGCGATCTTGCGGGCGATATGCCCCGACTTGCCCATGCCGGTGACGATGGCCCGGCCGCGGCAACCAAGGCAGATGCGGCAGGCGGCGGCGAAAGCGCCGTCCAGCCGGGCTCGCAGCGCCGCAAGGGCGGCAGCTTCGATGTCGAAGGTGCGGCGGGCCGACTCGAGCGCCTGGCCTTCGCTCGCGGCGGTATGTTCTGCGGCAATCATGCGACGGGCGTAATCCTGCGGGTCGAGCGCAGCATGATAACGCCTTAGTCGGGCGCAGATCGCCCCTTCAGCGCGGGCGTAATTGACTTAAGATCGCTCCCCCATATGAACCCGCAGCAAATCGCAGATCTGATCCGCCAGTCGATCCCCGATGCACAGGTCGATGTGCAGTCGGACGACAACACCCACTTCACCGCGCTGCTGATCGGCGCGGCATTCGAGGGCCTGAGGCCGCTGGCACGTCACCAGCTTGTGTATCGGGCCCTCGGCGAGCGCGTGGGGCGCGAGATCCACGCGCTGTCGATCGAGGCCTACACGCCGGCCGAGTGGGCCGCGCGCGGCGGCGGGAGCGGCCATGGATAGGCTGCAGATCACCGGCGGTATCGCCCTCGAAGGCGAGGTCAGGATCTCCGGCGCCAAGAATGCAACGCTGCCGATCCTGGCCGGTGCGCTGCTGGCGCAGGGGCCGGTGACCATCGGCAACGTGCCGCATCTGCGCGACGTGACCACCACCATCGAGCTGCTCGGCCGCATGGGTGTGACCGTGACCATCGATGAGCGCATGCGCATCGAGGTCGATCCGAGCACGATCCGCGAATGTTTCGCCCCCTACGATCTGGTCAAGACCATGCGTGCCTCGATACTGGTGCTCGGCCCGCTGCTGGCGCGCTTTGGTCGCGCTGACGTGTCGCTGCCGGGGGGCTGTGCGATCGGCGCGCGGCCGGTGAACATCCACGTCGCCGGACTGCAGGCCATGGGAGCGGACATCCGCATCGAAGGCGGCTACATCCGCGCCCGCGCGGCGCGCCTCAAGGGTGCGCGACTGGTGCTCGACACCGTCACCGTGACCGGTACCGAGAACCTGATGATGGCCGCGGTGCTGGCTGAGGGTGAGACGGTGCTCGAGAACACCGCGCGCGAACCCGAGGTCGTCGATCTAGCAAATTTCCTGATCGCAATGGGCGCCAGGATCGCCGGCGCCGGCACCGATCGGATCGTGATCGAAGGGGTGCGCGAACTGCACGGCGTGCACTACGACGTGCTGCCCGATCGCATCGAGGCAGGCACCTATCTGGTCGCCGGCGCAATTACGGCCGGCCATGTACGCATCAAGAATGCCAGGCCCGAGCACCTGGACGCGGTGATGGTCAAACTGCGCGAGGCGGGTGCGACCGTGAACAGTGGTGACAACTGGGTCGAGGTGGACATGCGCGGGCGACGGCCGCGTTCGGTCGACGTGCGCACCGCGCCCTATCCTGCGTTCCCCACCGACATGCAGGCACAGTTCGCCGCGCTCGATACCGTGGCCGACGGGGTCGGCACCGTGGTCGAGACCATCTTCGAGAACCGCTTCATGCACATGCTGGAGATGCGGCGCATGGGCGCTGAAATCAGGCTCGAGGGCAACACCGCGATCATCCACGGCATCCAGCACCTGACCGCGGCGCCGGTGATGGCGACCGATCTGCGCGCCTCGGCAAGTCTGGTGCTGGCAGGCCTGGTGGCCGAGGGCCGCACCGAGATCGAGCGCATCTATCACATCGATCGCGGCTACGAGACCATCGAGGAGAAGCTGGAGCAGCTCGGGGCGCGCATCAAGCGCGTGCCAAACTAGCCGTTCAGGTTCCCTGGATCGCGCTCGGCCGCTCAGTCACGTTCACTTTGGAATCCAGCTCGCTGTGTCCGCGCAGCAGGCGCAGCGTGATGTTGACGCCCGGCTTCTTGGCGGCGATCTGCGACAGCGTATCGCGTGCGCTGCGCACTGCCTTGCCATCGATGGCGGTGACGATATCCCCGATCCGCAGCTGTGCGGTGACCGCCGGACTGGTGCGGTACATGTTGGTGATCACCACCCCGCTGCGCGGCAGCCCGAGCTGCTTGGCCTGCTCGTCGTCGACGTCCTCGGGCAGGATGCCGATCCAGCCGCGGATAACCCGACCGTGATCGAGGATGTCCTTCATGACACCGCGCGCAAGATTGACCGGGATCGCGAAACCGATGCCCTCGACGCTCAGGTTGTCGCTGTTGCTCTTGTTAAGGACGGCGGTGTTGATGCCGATCAGCTCACCGCGGGTGTTGATCAGCGCGCCGCCGGAGTTGCCGGCGTTGATGGCGGCGTCGGTCTGAATAAAATTCTCGAACGTCGCAACTCCCAGCTGCTGGCGACCGGTGGCGCTAACGATGCCATGGGTCACGGTCTGCGACAGGCCGAGCGGATCGCCGATGGCGAGTACCACGTCGCCCACCTGGATCTCATCCGAGCGGCCGAGCGGCATCACCGGCAGGTCCTTGAGCTTGATCGACAGCAGTGCAAGATCAGTGTCCGGATCGCGGCCTACGACCGTGGCCGGGGCAACGCGGTTATCGGCCAGGCCGACGTTGATGGTCTCGGCATTCGCGATCACGTGATTGTTGGTGATGATGTGGCCGGCGCTGTCGACAATGACGCCGGATCCGAGGGCGCGCTCGACCCGGTGGCGGTACAACGGCTGCAGGTCGCCGAACAGTTGATCAAATACTGACGGCTGGAACTGTTCGGTCACTAGGCGCTGGGTCGAGATGTTGACCACCGCCGGTGCGGCGCGCATCACCGCCGCAGCGTATGACTCGGTGGGCCCGCGCGGCCGGCTGGTGCTGGTGGTGGCGGGGCCGGCAGTGGCCGCTGTGTCGGCAGCACCAGGCAGGGCAAGCCCGGGTTTGAGCTGCGTGTCCGATCCCGCGGGTGCCGGCGGCGACGGCGCGGGTTGCGGCACCGCGGCCGGCGCTGCAGCCGACGGCGCTGCCGCTGCCCGTGGCTGCTGCAGCAACTGCGGACGCAGGAACACGATCACGAACGCCAGTGCCAGGCCGCCGACGATGCTGCCGGCGACGAAAGCCGCCGCTCGCCCCAAGCGATGCAAGTTCATGGGATTCCGGATGACTCAGGGTGCGAAAAGTGGGCCCGATCGGTTGTGTATAATGCGATACTTCCCGGCGTTTTACGTAGCCTTACAAGCTTGGCGGCCGAGATTTAGCGCGCGCCGCACAATATAGTTAGAGTGAGTATCCAATGACTGAAGTCGGTGCGATTGCCGGTCAACCACAGCTTGAGATAGACGAAAGCCGCAGAAAGTTTCTCACCGTGGCCACCAGCGCTACCGCTGGCGTCGGCGTTGTGCTGGCAGCCGCGCCGTTCGTCGCCTCGTGGGCGCCCTCCGAGCGTGCCCGCGCCCTGGGCGCACCGGTGGAAGTCGATCTCGCCAAGCTGCAGGTCGGCCAGATGATCACACCCACCTGGCGGCTGAAGCCGATCTACATCGTGCGCCGTGATCCGGCGATGGTGGACAAGCTGGTGCAGCACGACGGCCAGCTAAAAGATGCCAAGTCCGAGGATTCGATCCAGCCGGACTATGCGCGCAACGAAATGCGTGCGCGCCGTGCCGATATGCTGGTGCTGATCGGCATTTGCACCCACCTGGGCTGCCTGCCGAAGCAGTTCTTTGATGCCGGCGATCCGGTGCTGGGCGCCGACTGGCCGGGCGGATTCCGCTGTCCGTGCCACGGCTCGCGCTTCGATCTGGCCGGCCGCGTGTTCAACGGTTCCCCGGCCCCGACCAACCTTACGGTGCCGCCGTACGCCTTTCGCGACCAGGACACACTGGTCATCGGCGTCGATGACGCCAGCAAACAAGGAGCTGCCTGATGACGCCAGAGGCTGCGAACGGGCCCGGCCAGCGGGCTGCCGCCCAGGGCGGGCTGTGGGGTTGGATCAATCAGCGCCTGCCGGTGGACGTCTTCTGGCGCTCGCAGTTGTCCGAGTACTTCGCGCCCAAGAACTTCAACGTCTGGTATTACTTCGGCTCGCTGGCGCTGCTGGTGCTGGTGATGCAGCTGCTGACCGGCATCTTCTTGACCATGTTCTACAAGGTCGGGGCCGCGACCTCGTTCGACTCGGTCGAGTTCATTATGCGCGAGGTGCCGTACGGCTGGCTGCTCCGCTACCTGCATTCGACCGGCGCCTCGGCGTTTTTCATCGTGATCTATCTGCACATGTATCGCGCGCTGCTGTATGGCTCGTACAAGGCGCCGCGTGAGCTGCTGTGGCTGTTCGGCATGATCATCTACCTGGCGCTGATGGCGGAGGCGTTCCTGGGCTACGTGCTGCCGTGGGGCAACATGTCGTTCTGGGCGGCGACCGTGATCATCAATCTGTTTGGCACCATACCCGGCATCGGACCGGGGCTGGTGGAGTGGATCCGGGGCGATTACGGCATCGCCGATGCGACCCTGAACCGCTTCTTCTCGCTGCACGTGGCGGCGGTGCCGCTGGTGCTGCTGCTGCTGGTGGCGCTGCACCTGGTGGCGCTGCACGAGGTCGGCTCGAACAACCCCGATGGCGTCGAGATCAAGGATAAGAAGGACGCCCGCGGCCGGCCGCTCGATGGCATACCGTTTCATCCGTACTACACGGTCAAGGACATCGTCGGGGTGTGCGTGTTCCTGACGCTGCTGGCAATCGTGGTGTTCTTCGTACCCACATTCGGCGATCTGTTCCTGGAGAAGGCCAACTTCGAGCCGGCCGATCCGCTGTCAACACCTGATCCGATCTCCCCGTCGTGGTACTTCACGCCGTATTACGCCATCCTGCGCGCGGTACCGAATCAGCGCATCGGTGCGCTGCTGATGCTGCTCGCGGTGGTGTCGTTCTTCTTCCTGCCGTGGCTCGACCGCTCGCCGGTCAAGTCGATGCGCTATCGCGGCTGGATCTCCAAGACCTTCCTGGGCCTGTTCACGATTTCGTTCCTGGTGCTGATGTACCTGGGCATGCAGCCGGCGCAGGAGCCCTACGTGACGATGGCGCGGATCTTCGCGGTGCCGTACTTCGCGTACTTCTGGCTGATGCCGTTCTATTCGCGCATCGATGCGGTCAAGCCTGTGCCCGAGAGAGTCACGTTCCATGGGTAAATTCGCCAGCATTATTCTGATCCTGTTGACCGCGCCGTTGGCGCGGGCGGCTGACGCGCCGGCGGCTGCCGAGGCTGCGGCCGGGGGCGCGGAGGCCAGTGCTCCGGTGCGCTGGGAGAGCTGGCGCGCGGGCAATTCGGTGGCCGATCGTGCCTCGCTGCAGCGCGGGGCGCGCAATTTCATGAACTACTGCAACGGTTGCCACTCGCTCAAATACATGCGCTACCAGCGCATGGCCGACGATATGCAGATCCCGCTGGACACGCTCAGCGCCAACCTCGTGGCCCCCGGCAGCGGCGTGCTCGACTACATCAGCACCGCAATGCCGGCCGCTGATGCCGCCAACTGGTTCGGCAAGACGCCGCCGGACCTGTCACTGATCGCGCGCTCGCGCAGCCCGGACTACCTGTACCGCTTCCTGAAGACCTTTTACGCCGACCCGAGCCGCCTGAGCGGCAGCGACAACCTGGCCTATCCGCTCACGGCAATGCCGGCGGTGCTGTCCGACCTCGAGGGAGTGAAGGCGGCGGTGTATCGGGACGTCAAGACCGGCTCGGGTTCGACTGAGAAGGTATTTGATCACTTCGACACCATCTCGCCGGGCAATCTGACGCCGGTGGAGTTCGACGGCTTTGTGCGCGATACGGTCAACTTCCTGGACTACGTGGGCGATCCGGCGCAGGTCGAGCGGCAATCGATCGGCCTGTGGGTGGTGCTGTTCCTGTTGCTGCTGACAGCGCTCGCCATGATGCTGAAGAAAGAGTATTGGAAAGACGTGCATTGAGAGCGCATTCCGCGCGCGCCAACCTGACGCCTGGAGCTGCTGCCGCTCCCGACGGGGAGATCTGATCCGTGTCTAGCCGCCGCTCGATCATGACGCTGTTCTCAGCGCCCGATCAGCCCTACAGCCATCGCACGCGCATCGTGCTGGCGGAGAAGGGCGTCGAGATCGACATCATCAACGTGGTGCCCGGACGCTACCCCGAGGACCTGCTCGACCTGAATCCCTACCACAGCTTGCCGACGCTGGTGGATCGTGACCTGGTGCTGTACGACTCGCGCGTCATCATCGAATACCTGGACGAGCGCTTTCCGCACCCGCCGCTGATGCCGGTGGACCCGATACTGCGGGCGCAGTTCCGGCTGGCGTTGTACCGCATCGAGCGCGACTGGTATGGGCTGGCGCAGATGATCGATGAGGATCACGACAAGAAGCACGTCGCCAAGAATCGCAAGATCCTGCGCGATGCCATTCTCCAGAGCGCTGACGTGTTCAAAGTCAAGCCGTTCTTCCTGAGCGATGAATTCTCGCTGGTCGACGCCAGCGTCGCGCCGATTCTGTGGCGGCTGCAGCACTACGAGATCGACCTGCCGCCGCAGGCGCAGGCGCTGGCGCGCTACGCCGCCGCGATGTTCGCGCGGCCGGCGTTTCGCGCCAGCCTGTCAGATGTCGAATTGCAGATGAGGAGCGCCTGATGTCGGCAAAGAATGCCGATGAGGGCAGCGGACTGTCGCGACGGCCCTATCTGCTGCGTGCGATGCACGAGTGGATCATCGACAGCGGCCACACGCCGCACGTGATAGTCGACGCGCTGCGCACCGGCGTTGAGGTGCCGGCGGCATACGTGAAGGACGGCAAGATCGTGCTCAACCTGTCCACCACGGCGACGCAGCGGCTGCAGCTGACGAACGAATCCATCCAGTTCGACGCCCGCTTTGCTGGCGTCGTGCATCGGGTGCGCGTGCCGATGCAGGCGGTGCTCGGGGTGTATGCGCGCGAGACCGGCGAGGGCATGGTGTTCTCGGAAGGCGACAGCGAGCCGGCGCCGCCGGAGTCGCCGGGCCCGAAGAGCCCGACGCCGGCGCCCGGCGACAGCCGCCGCGCCAAGCTGACCGTGGTCAAGTAGCATCACCTAGCACGTCAACTAGTCAACTCGTACGAAAGGCGTCCTGGATCCATTCGACCGGTCCGGCGCTGGTGCTCAGCAGCAGCGTGTCGAAGCGCACCACCATTCCCGCCAGCTCCGGCCGCAGCATCAGCAGGTAGCGTGCGGCGCGCACCACGCGCGCGCGCTTGGCGGCGCTGATGCTGGCCGCCGGGCCGCCATACGCGGCGCTGCTGCGCAAGCGCACCTCGGCAATCACCAGCTCGCGCCCGCGGCGCGCGATGATATCCAGCTCCCCCATGCGACAGCGGAAGTTGCGCGCCATGATCCGGTAACCGGCCTGCAGCAGCAGTTGCACCGCCCGCTCTTCAGCATCTGCTCCGAGGCGTTGCCGGTCGATACGCGGTCGCCTGTCGTGCAGCCGGTACATGGCGGCCAGTGTGCGATGCGCACCGGCGATGCAGCCAGGCGCCTGCGTGCGGCGTTAGCGCCGAAATGCGCTCAGGGGGAAATCACCCAGGGAGGAATCAAGGTGGGATCAGGGTGCATCGCCGGCGCCGATAACCAGGCGCTTGGGCTCGCCGTCGCGCACTTGTACCCAGATCAAGTCGCGCTGTACGCGGCCCTTGGCGTCGATATGCAGCTGGCCGCTCAGGCCCGCCACCTGCAGGTCGGCCAGCTTCTGGTGGCCGCCCGAGATCCCCAGCATCAGCTGGCAGGCATCGTAGCCGAATGCGAACAGCCGGCTGCGCCAGGCGACGCCATTGCCCCAGGCCTGTTCAACCGCGGTACGGATGCTGTCAAGGGCGGCATCGTCGCTGATCATCCATGGCATGTCCGGATACATCAGGCCGTCGATGTCGCGGTTGGCATCGGTGGAATCGGCCTCGTAGGCATTGGAGAGCGAATAGCTCGGGATGTCGCCGGCGTAGAAGAACTTCAGCTGCGGCTCGATCAGGCGCGCATTGGTGGCGCTCTCCGGAACGATGAACACGAATTCAATATCGCCGCGATGCCGCGGCTCGAAATTGAGCTTCGCCCCGAGTACGTTCTGCAGCCGCGCGTGCCGCGCCTCGCTGTCCTCGATGCGCAGGATGGTCTTGAGTTCGTAGCTGTAATCGAGCTCTGCCGGGTCGTAGACGGTCTGGCTGATCAGGCTGCCGCCCGCGGCCGTCAGCTCACGTGTGAACGCGTCGATCACCCGGCTGCCCCAGTCACCGCGCGGCACCAGCGCGACGCCGCGGTGATGGCCGTCCGCCAGGATGCGGCGCGCGACCTGCTGCGCCTCGTCTTCCGGCGATAGCGCGAACTGGTACAGGCCGGATGGGGCCGCCCGGTCGGCGGGCAGGAAATTAAGCGCCAGCACCGGTACCGGCTGCGAGCCCAGGGCGGCGACTGCGGCGACATCTTCGCGGATCAGCGGGCCGACGATGAAACTGCTGCCAGCCGCGCGCGCCTGCGAGACGGCCTCGGCCGGCGTGACGGCGCCGGTGTCGTACAGCTGTAGCGCCGGCCGGGTGGCAGCCGGCAACTGATAGTAGGCGCTCAGGAAACCATCGCGTACCGTGGCGGCCTGGCCCGATGCCGGACCGGTGAGCGGCAGCAGCAGCGCGATGCTGCCACCGGGCGCGGCGGCCACCAGCGGCGTCGGCAGCGCCTGGGCCAGCACCTCGAGTGCCGGGTGGTTTGGATATTTGGCGCGCCAGCTGGCCGCCTCGGATTCACCGTTCAGCGACGCTGCCTGAGTATCGGTGGCGATCGCGCCCAGTTCCAGCCAGCCGCGCACGATCGGGTCCTGGCTGGCCGCCGCCTCAAGCTTCACGCCATGCGCGCGCGCGTCGCGCAGTGCGGCCAGCAGCCGGGTGCGCAGCTGCGTGCGCTCGGCGGGGGTGCTGGTGAACGCTTCGGCTGCCATTTCGGCCTGCACGCCATCGATCGGGCGTGCCACGGCCAGTGCGATGCGCATCTTGAGCATGTAATAGCGCTGCGCTGCATCCCTGGCGCCGGCGGTGCCGGTGGCGCCAGCGGCCGCAGCGGGTTCGGCAATCGCACCGATCTTCTGCCACGCCTCCTGCGCGTGGCTGGCAACCAGTGAGGTTTCCGCGTCCAGCAACGAGCGCTCGCGGCTCTGCTCTGCGCTCAGCGTTGCGGTGATGGCGGCGAGCACGCGCGCGGCATCGGCCGGGTGGCCGGCGGCGAGCCACTCGCGCGCGGCCGCGAGCTGCAGATCGATCCGCTCCGGCGGCACGTGGGTGGCGGCCAGGCTCTCGTACTGGGTGGCGGCCTGGGCGTGATCCCCCTTGTGCGCCGCGCTGTCTGCAGCCGCCGCGCTGCCGTAGCGCTGCGCGACTGGCGGCGGCAGCGCGGAGCACCCCGCCAGCGCCAGCGCGGCCGCAAGCGCACCGAGGGCCACCAGTCGGCGAGGGTTTGGGATCGGCATTCTCATTTGAACCATGTCATCTGAACCATCGACACCCGGCCCCCCAGGCTTGAAACTGCAGACGGGGCGGCATCGAATGCGCACCGCCACGCCCAGAAACGGAGAATTATAGTGGCTCTCACTGACCAGCTCCCATCCGCCGGCAGGCTCGAGGTGGTCGCGACGCCGATCGGCAATCTCGGCGACCTGAGCTCCCGGGCGCGCGCTGTGCTGGCCGCGGCCGACCTGATCGCGGCCGAGGATACGCGACGCACGGGGCAATTGCTGCATGCGATCGGCATCTCGGGTCAGCTGATATCGCTGCACGATCACAACGAAGTAGCCCGTATCGAGCCGCTGGTGCAGCAGCTTCGGGCGGGCAAAGTGATCGCGCTGGTGAGCGATGCGGGGACGCCGCTGCTGTCAGACCCCGGATTCGGGCTGGTACGGGCGGCCGCGGTGGCCGGCATCGAAGTGCGCGCAGTCCCTGGGCCCTCGGCCATTACGGCGGCACTTAGCATCGCCGGAGTTGCCACCGACCGTTTCCTGTTCGAGGGCTTTCTGCCAGCGCGCGCCGCCGAGCGGCGCGCGCTGCTGGCACGGCTGGCGAGTGAAACGCGCACGCTGGTGCTGTTCGAAGCCCCGCACCGCATCGGCGCCACGCTCGACGATCTGGCGCAGAACTTCGGCGCTGAGCGCGCCGCGGTGGTGACGCGCGAGCTCACCAAGATGCATGAAAGCGTCTATCGCGGCACGCTCGCAGAACTGCGTGCACGGGCGCGCGATGATGCTGATTTCGCCCGCGGCGAGATCACCGTGGTGGTCGCTGGTGCCGCCCCGCAGCGCGCCATCAACGGCGATAGCGAGCTCTTGACCCGCGCGCTGCGACTGCTACTGCCGGAGCTGCCCCCGGCGCGCGCCGCCGCGATTGCCGCGCAGCTGGCCGGGGTCAAACGCAGTGCAGCCTACGAGCTGGCGCTGCGGCTGCAACGCGGTGCGCTGGCCGATTGAAGGGCGGTGGCCGATTGAGGGTCATGGCGCCAAGCGGCATGCTAAGGTGCGGCGGCGGAGAGTCGGCTGGGCAGTCGCTGCGCTTCATCCTGTTGAAGCGTGGAGGAAAGTCCGGGCTCGGCGGGCAGGGTGCCAGGTAATCCCTGGGGGGCGTGAGCCCACGGAAAGTGCAACAGAGAGTAGACCGCCTAAGCGCTCGCAAGAGTGCCGGTAAGGGTGAAACGGTGCGGTAAGAGCGCACCGCGTCAGTGGTAACACGCGACGGCATGGCAAACCCCACCTGGAGCAAGGCCAAATAGGGAAGTCGCAGCCTCTAAACAGGGCTGCAGCGCGTGCCCGCGCGTGCTTCCGGGTAGGCCGCTTGAGGCGTGCGGTGACGCACGTCCCAGAGGAATGACTGTTCACGACAGAACCCGGCTTACAGGCCGGCTCTCCGCCTGTCCTGGGCAGTCCGCGAGGCCGCCTCATATCGAATGTCAGCGAGCTTTACAGCACAAGCTTCTGATCCCTAAAGACTATCGCTCGAACATCGTGTCCGGAGTGTGATCCGGATCACGTAAGTGCCTACTGCGCCTCAAAAATTTCCCCTTTAGGCGTTGACATAGTCCGGTTGTCGTTCCTATAGTGGCGGCAAGTGGGAGAATGTGGGGAAGAATGGGCGATCCCGCCCCTAACCGATGTTCCGCGGCGCAGCAAAAGTCACCCTGGACGACAAGGGACGCATGGTCGTCCCGACGCGTTACCGCGAGCGGCTGCTGGAGCGCTCCGCTGGCCAGCTGGTGGTCACGGTCGACCGGGACGGGGAGTGCCTCCTGATTTATCCGCAGGGCGACTGGGAACAGGTCGAGCGCCAGCTGATGCAGCTGCCGAGCCTGCACGCGCAGTCACGGCGGCTGCAGCGCCTGATGGTCGGCCACGCGACCGATCTCGCCCTCGACGGGCACGGACGCATGCTGCTGCCCCCGGAATTGCGTGAATTTGCCGGGCTGGACCGACGCGCGATGCTGATCGGGCAGGGCAATCGCTGTGAATTATGGGACGAGGCTCGCTGGATGGAACGGCGCGATTTCTGGCTGAAGAGCGAGGCATCGGCGACTGACCTACCGGCGGAACTTGATTCGCTGTCGCTTTGAGGCGGCGTCGAACGGTTGCGGGGATAAGGGGAGTTGGATGAGCACACGCCGGTGCTTGTCGAGGAGGCGCTTGAGGCGCTGGCGCTGCGCCCGGGCGGCCTGTATGTCGACGCGACATTCGGCCGCGGCGG
>Ga0182030_10000481_pt1 | contig 74982 bp, 64 predicted proteins | sample 812S3MmetaG_FD_121299 | JGI IMG/M metagenome (GOLD analysis project Ga0182030, IMG submission 121299) | Permafrost microbial communities from Stordalen Mire, Sweden - 812S3M metaG (Illumina Assembly) | ecosystem: Environmental > Terrestrial > Soil > Wetlands > Permafrost | place: Sweden...
ATACTTATCGGAATTCTGAAAAGGGGACTGCCAGATAAAGAACGTCGCCGATTGGCAGGATTTGGCGCAAACTGAAATGTGGCTGCCTCGCTAGGACTCGAACCTAGACAAACTGATCCAGAGTCAGTTGTGCTACCATTACACTACGAGGCAAAAACTCCTGTAAACATTGGTGTTTTTTAGCATTCTGGCAACCGTACTTTTTGTGTTGCAATGATTCGTTGCAAAGGTTAGGCTGTTTTCACCATGAAAACCATCCCAACGATCCGCAAGCAGCAAAAACTCATTCATGTTGGCGATTGCCTTTATCGTTCAAGTACCACCGATGTTTACTATGCCATTTTTACCCGCGACGACAGGCAAGTCAAGCGCAGCCTCAGAACCAAAGACCCCGAACTCGCCAAACGCCGCCGCGAAGAACACCGACGCAAGGTTGAACGACTCAATGCCGATGATGCCAAGACCCTGCGCTTTGCCGAGTACAAGCGCAATGACCAAACCGGCGAAATGATCGATGAATTGATCGGCGGTGTGTCGAAGCGGTGGTTTGATTCCGTGTCCGTGTCGATCAAGCCCAAAACCGTCCTCATGTACTTGAACTCGATCAAAATGCTGTCACTGCACTTCGGCAGTCTAACCGTCCGTAGCCTCGCCTTGCGCGAGGTTGAGCGGTGGGCCACAAAGCGCAGCGGCGAGGTGTCGGCGCGCACCTACAACGTCGATCTGGATGTGTTGCGGCGCATCCTCGACTACGCCTGCAAACATGGTCTGCTTTTGGAGAACCCGGCTATCGGGATTGGCCGCCGCAAGCTCAGCAGGGAGAAATTGGTGATTCCCACCAAACAGCAGTTTTGCCGTCTGTTACAGACGATGCGAGCGAATGAAGGGGACGATTCTGCCGACCTAGTGGAGTTTCTAGGCTACAGCGGCTGTCGTGTGGCCGAAGCGGTGGGCGACAGCAGAGAAGGGAAACCACCGATACCCTGGGGCGACGTGGATTTTGCACTCAAGACATTTACCGTGGCCGGTAAAGGCACCGGCGAGCTTGGCAAGAGCCGCACCGTGCCGCTGTTCCCCCCGCTGGAGCGATTCCTTCTGGATCTCAAGGGGACCCTGCCGAAGGTACCGAAACCCACGGATAGGATTTTTCAGGTCGTGTCCGCACGCAAGGCTCTCACGACCGCCTGCCGCCAATTAGGATTTCCGCATTTCACCCACCATACTTTCCGCCATTTCTTCTGCTCCAACTGTATCGAGGCGGGGGCTGACTTCAAAGTGATTGCTGGCTGGCTGGGGCACACTGACGGCGGTGTCTTGGTTGCCAAAACTTACGGACATCTCCGTGACGTTCACAGCAGGGAAATGGCGAAGCTGATCACGTTTGACGCGACGGCTGAGGAACCTGCCAACGTCGTGCCAATGGCGTCGCGAGCGTAAGACAAGGATTGCATGACTCGCCCCCGCTACCCGGTGGTCGAACCGATTCACGCAAGCCGACTGAAGGATGTGATTCGAATGCGTTGACGTGACCGTTTATCTTGCCCGCCCCCCTCTGCGCTGCTAGATTTACATTCATTCTCATGGCGAGGCCTGCATAGTGGAGCAAATTGGCTCCTCCGATGACGAAGAACAAAATCACCCTGCTGAAAAACGCCGGGGTCAGCGACACGATTGCCCGCGAAATCATCGGCCACGACTCCGAAGCCCTGAACCATGTTTACACGCATATCGAACCGGAGACGTTGAGGGCGGCAGCCGTCAAGATGCCGCACTTCACCAGCGCCACCGCACCGCAGAGAGTCCCGAAATGAATAAGTCCAAACCAAAAAGCGCTGGTGCCTCAGCATTACAGGCAACTAACCCGGGAGGAAGGACAATGAACGATGTGCACGGACAGAAGGCATTGCTATCCCTCTCGCAAAAAGTCGGCAGATCAAGTGGTGCCGAGAAGATTCCCCCCCTGCCGAGTGAAGAGTGGAACTTCTCTGATTGCCCAGAAGAGCAATTGGTACCGTGCTTGTGCTACGAAACATGGAGGGAACAGAAGGAAGTCTTCCGTAAGATATCTAAGTACCGCGAAAACCCGACGAAGTTCATTAGAGAGCACGAGCATCGTTACCGCGGTGAGTGGTGGATGGAAAAAGCGATCGGCTGTGGTCGTTGCTGCCCATCTTGGCTTTGGAGTGCGTTCCCGGAATTTCCCCAGACCCCGTGGCTCGCAATTCATAAGGAAACGAGAGTGGAAAGGATTTCCAATCGGTGGAATGCTTATCTTAAACGCCGGAAAAGTCTTGAGGCGTCGGTGGAGAATCTGAAGGATGCGGAAGGCAACTACCAGAGCTTTGTAATTGACCGACAGATGGGTCGACAGCGTTTTCCCATACTTCTTGCCTATGCTGTTATTAAGGTCGATTGGTCGAAATCCGACTCAGAGTTGATGGACAGGTTTGCCCTGTTTCTGAAAGCTTGGCGTCCAGAAACGGCGCAAGTCAAAGAAAGACGGGGAAAGACTTCAGAACGGGATCGTCTCAAGCAGCTTGGCGCGTGGCGACTATTGCGTCATTGTGGAGGCAATTGGGAACTGGCTGCTCAGATGTCGATTGCCGCCTACCCAGATGATCCTGACGCAGAATCCTTATACTCTAACCAATCGGCATGGCTCCGGGCTGCGGCAAAGGCTAAACGGATGAAGCCCGTTAAATTAAGACTTTAGCGGCCAAAGAAAGATTTTAGCGGGATAGAACTGGCCGTATGTGCGCGCCTACGATGGGCGCGCAATGAACGCAATACATCAAGCGGCATCAGTGGGCCAACTGGCCGCGGAGCCGGTGGTGTCCCTTCCGGTGGCACTCATCGAGTGCGATTCCGAACCCAGCCGTATTCCAGAGCATGGCCCTGATTCTCACTTCAGCAATCTCCATCATTCCACACTGAATAATCAGTTTTGTGGCTTGGATAACTCGGGCCACATCCGCTGGGCATTTCAGTTTCTCGCCGGAGTTTATTGGTATCAATGCGTCGCCCGGCACGTTACCCCCGTTGGCGGTATGCAAAGAAGGGAAGCTTAAAGTCGGAATGAGTCAAAACGAGATATACAATGAATTGCTTGCACTGCTCGTGTCGCAGTATCCGGGACGGGCCGCACTGACCAGAACAGAGACTGCCTGTGCGCTCGGCTACAAGAATGCCATCACCGTCGATCGGCTCCGAGAGAGACATTTGCTCCGACCATCACTGGCGACGCGAAAGCCCACCTATTCGCTGGTGGAGATTGCTCGATTTCAGTGTGAAACCACGGAGGGTGTCTAAAAATGAACGCACACACCGACACGCGGATACCCCACCCGGGTGTTTGCCGGTTTTCTCTTCCGCCAACATTGATTTGGAATCGGACATTTTCAACACCGATGAGGCTCTACCCACAAGATCGGAGAGCAGCACCAATATGCAGCATCAATTAACAACACGCATGGAACGCTTCGTCGATGCGTTGACCCGGTCTGGCGAAGAATAGGATGCAAGCGCCGAATAACCCGGGGCACATCAGGAGCCGCAGCGTAGGAGATTTTTTTGGCATGGATTCGACAACCTTAACGCCAACGCCGCCAGTGACACCAGACGCGCAGCTATACCGTCCGGCGGACGTAGCGCATCGGGCGGGCTGTCACGCGTCCACGGTCAAGGCCATTTCGGATTTTCTCAAGCTGGACGTGGCGCGGTGTCCAGACGGGTCACGTCTGTGGAACGCAATACAAGTTGGGCGGATTTGCGCTGAGGTTACTCGCCGCCAACAGGAGCGAACCCACCGATGAACACCATCGCCACAAACCTACGCATCGCGGAGCAAGAGCTTGCCACTATCAATGCGGCGAAGGAGCGGTTGCCGAAAAGCCTGGCGTGTTATCCAACCTTGGCCGCGAACGATCAAGCTGCGGTGATTCGGGAAATGACGGGAGACCTTCTGGTTGTCACGATGGCGGATGCTTTGGACGGTGAAACGTGGTTATTACGAGTGGCGGAAACCACCGGTCTGGATAAACGCACCTTGCGCAGAGCGGTAAGAGACCGGGTCACGGGTTATCAGGAGATCACGAAGCCCAACGGCCCGAAGAGAGATAGACGCAAGGCGAGAGGCACACCCGCCAGTCACGGACAGAACGGACGAGCTTTGTTCACACCATCACAATGGTTCGCCGGGAAGTTTCCTTCTCTCGTGGATCGGTTCGGCAACGCCATTTTAGAGGAAACCGACAAAGTCGGCGTGGTATCGGCGCGGGATATTGGAGAGGACTTTCTCGCCGCTACACTCGGCCCTGAAGGCTGTCCAAACTCGCCGACAGTGTTCGCTGAAACTGAGGAAAAATTCTGGACGTACTCGCCCAACAAGGGCGTTTTTATCCATGAACGCGAACCTACGTTGCAAACCCGGCTTAGTTCCATGCTTCTGGAGTGTGCTCGCGCCTGTCGTGGCGGTGAATGTGACACAAAAGCCTTGGAGTTCCGTTTCCGTGACTCCGCCAACCTGGCGGGCGTTCTCAAAAAGGCGCGGGGCCTATTGGCTGTGCCGCATGACTACTTCTCGACCAACCTGACAGAGTTCATTCCCTGCGCAAACGGCATGTTGCGATTGAGCGACATGGCTCTCTTGCCATTTAGTCCAACGTATCGGCGGCGCAACAAACTAGCAGTGCCATACGACCCGGTAGCTAAATGTCCGCTGTTTCTCGATACCTTAATGCGCCCAGCGCTTGAACCTGATGACTTGGAGTTGGTGCAGCGCCATTCTGGTCTCATGCTAATCGGTGAGAACGTGGCGCAAAAGATAATGATCCTGACTGGAACTGCGGGCGGCGGTAAGGGGACCTATATTCGGGTGATCTGTGGTGTGATCGGGCAAGTCAACCTCGCGACGTTGCGTCCCCAGCTCTTGGGCGAACGATTTGAGCTTAGCCGATTTCTCGGCAAAACACTGCTCTACGGCGCGGACGTGCCGGAGAATTTCTTGAATCAACGCGGAGCGTCTGTGCTGAAAGCGCTCACGGGAGGCGACCCGGTCACATTGGAGTTCAAGAATTCCAATGAAACGCCGGGCATCATCTGCAAGTTCAATGTTATTGCGACCTGCAATTCCCGGCTGACGGTTCAGCTCGAAGGCGACAGCGAAGCTTGGAGGAGGCGGTTGGCGATGGCGGATTACCACAAACCGAAGCCGCCGAAGGCCATTGCAGATCTCGATCAACTGATTCTGACCAAGGAGGGCAGCGGGGTCCTCAACTGGATGCTTGAAGGCCTGGCCAAGCTCCGGGCTGATGGCTACCAATTGCACTTAACCACTGGCCAACAGGCGGTCGTAGACAATCTGCTGCTCGAATCCGATGGCCATACAGTGTTTGCTCGCGAAGCACTGACGCGCGCCGACGGTCAAGAGTTGACCGTATCGGACTGCTTTGGGGCCTACGTCGAATTCTGCACTCAGCGGGGCTGGACTGCCCTGACGAAGAACAAGTTCGGTGCGCTGATTGGTGACGTAGCGGTTCGCCAATTTGGACTCACCCAACGCCATGACATCCGTGGCGCAGATGGCAAACCACAACGCGGCTGGCGCGGCATAACTCTCGCGGAAAAATCTACCGAACTGACTGACGGAAGGGTGTCCGAAGTGTCCGAAACGGCTCCTTCGGACGAATCGGACACCCTTTTCCCAGTCCATCCGGTGAAAAACCCGCACGAAGCGTCCGAACTGGCCCCAATGACTGCAACCGAAGAGAAAGGCCATGCTGACACCCTTGAAGTTTGACCCCGGCTTTCTCATCGGCGTACTCCGCGAGCGTGGCGTAAGTGTCTGGTACGACCGCGACCGGGACAAGCTGTGTGTCTGGCCTTCGCTCGTGTCAGAGGCGGAAGTCAGCGACCTGCGGGCGCACAAGGACGAAATCATCATGTGGTTGCAACGATACCTTGCCGAACGGCTGCCCGACGAAGCCACGAGTCAACGCTGGCAGTCTGGGGCTCGCGCCGGCAGGAACAGGAGCATCGAGCCATGACCACCGTGTTGTCACTCCGACCAGCGAGCCGCGCCGCGACACCAGACTTGGCTGTGCATTCGGCAGGCACCGTGTTGGCTTCGTTTGGAAAAGAGGCCGAAACCAATGCCCAGAATCGATAATAAGGAACACATAGACATGAGGAGAAAAAGATGAAAAGAGCCAAACCAACGCCAAGGAAGTTGCTGAAGAAATACAAGCGAGGAAGATTAGGAACATTCCTGCAGCTTGAGGGGTGGCGTGAGTACCCACCGCGGATGGGGTTCCCGAACTGGAATGACCGAAATGGCAGAGTCATTCAAGGCCGATTCGTCTGGGATTTCAAGGATCCCGATACCCCGCTCCGCATCATGATTCCTGAAGGCGCAAAAAAAGAGGAAGTCCTCATCCTGATGAAGAAGATGATCCGTCGCTTGCGAAGTGGGTGGTGGGAAGAGCTTTGGAACGATTTGAGGGTAACAGTTCCTAGGACAGGGCCTGACGAACCTGTTGGAGAAAGCATACGAAAACGAGGATGAATGCAAATGAACTACGTCTTTCGAGCATATTCAATTATGGAGATGGAGCCAATCAAAGGACTGGTGAGGCTCTGCTTCTATTGTTCGTCGCGCAAAACCCCCATTCTGCCATACCAACTAATGATCCGTGGCTATGACCGGATGGATCGAGAAGAGAAACTCTATGCCAGGATCTATGCAAATGAGTTTTTAACCTCTTCTGAGGTGGAGGAGTTGAGTGAGTTCCTTGCGCGCAGATACGGCACGGATGTCGCGATAAATGAGTTCAATAGTGATTCTGCACTGGAATATCCAGACGATTACGACGACGAAAAGCTGCATGCATTTCTTTCGCGAACACACCCGCAGTATAAGATTACAACCAGAAGAGTGAGCCTCCCCCTAAAGGCGGACTCCGCCGGAATAGGGATAGTTCCCATTGGTGGAACGTTCACCATAGGTGAAGCCGCTTACACTTTACAGAATGGCCATTACGATGTGTATCGAGAGAAGGGCTACAATCTGAGTGTGCCGATCGTGGGGTACTGGGATGTCAGAGATCTTCCTGAAAGCGCGCGAACGGTAAGAGTACAGTCACCCGGCAGGGATGAACTCAAATGCCCTTAGGTTCTATCGCAGCCACAAGCGACCGGAGCGAGCCATGGATGCGATTTGAAAACAACCTACGCCGCGAAGACGGCAGGAAAAGGAGAGAGTACGAAATGAATAAAACCAGCTATAAATCCGTGTTCTTTGTAGAAACCGGGGGACGCCTAGAGTGGTCGACGAATCCGATTTTGGTGAACGTCGATGGCAAGAAAGAAAGGGTAGAAGCCGGCCATTATTGTCTGGGCGCATTTCGTTCCGGTGACGGGCCGTTGCATTTTTGCCCCAAGCCGGGCGCTGAATTTGAGCCCCAAGAACTGCGCGATATCGCCAGCTTCATGGAGCAGGTAGAGAAGTACCGGGGCGTAGTTGCCCGCTTAGCGAAACCGGAAGATGAACTGCATCGACCTGCGACAAAGCTACTAAACCTATACTCTGCTTTACCCGAACGGATGAGACAGGACCCCAACATTTCAGACCTCGGGTGTCTGGTCTACTTCGCGATCGCGGCGACGGAAGACGTGATGGGAAATTGTGGTGGCCTCGATATCACTCGTCGCCTTGCTCAGCAGTTGCAGGCTAAAGAATTGGAAGTTGAACAATGCCTCCGCGACCTTGATGAGGCTGGATACATAAACATTCCAACCCATCCGAGGTTGGAAGAGCAAATATTCCTGGCTGACCAGCAGAGGCGCTGTCTCACCGATCATGGAAAACTGCGCGCCTGACGGATATCAGCTTGGTGACCTACGCCGACCTCCGTGCGGAGTTTGGGACGGCTTCATCTTGGTGATGAATGCGATCACCAATCAGATTGAACGTCTTTTAAGCGGTGTAGAAAAATACTTGTACGCCGAGGTTTACGAGCAGATACCGTGACTTCAGCAACGGCGTGTGCATGACCACTCACCACCTTAGCTTGACCGTGGACACCCGCGAGCCGTGGCGACATGACTGAGGCGAGCTTACTCGGGACGGCGGCCGCATGGTCATGACGGTACCGTCCGATTGTCTTTGCTGGCGCGGAGCAGTATGCGGCAGAGATTAACTGGCGTTTCCTCGCCGGCCAACTGATCCGGCGCGGCGAAAGGTAGAAGAACGTGGGGCGAACGGCGTTCGGCCGCGCGGAGACGGCGGCACGCATTACAATGGTTGTGAAACTCGTTCGGCTTATGAACCGTGGATTGTTCCGCCCAACCCTCGGGCAGTTAGAAGACAAAAGTATGTGGGACAGGGTGACACTAGGAGTGCGGCGAACGGTTAGGGATTTCACCTTCGATGGCAAAAACGCCCGGTCGTGCTGGGGAAAAGTACCCAAAAATGGCAGGCTCCGTTCAGATTGTCTCAAGTACCAGAACATCAAGCACTCTCGTCGGAATTCCACCGAAAGGCGACTTAACAAATCCCAATTGATTTAGGAAAAAGTTATGGGCGGTTTTGGAAGCACACGTTGGGAATGGCATCAAAGGGCGCGGACGGTCGAGAATTGCCTTTGCGTTAGCACAAGTTGTCCACGTGAGCACCTGCTGAACAAACACGCTGGTGTCATGAGGCCAGACCCGATCAGTCGCTGGGTTATCCGCTGCTTCGACGGCGGAAGGGAAGTGTTGTTCGAGGTCCTGGCCCAGAAGGGTATACAGCCGATGCTACGGATCACCCTTTCAGCCGTTGGCGGCAGGTTGGCGGACGGCAGCGTCCAGACGATTGCCTTTGTAAGCACGAGACCGCATCTCGGCGGGATACGGTGGTGGTTCCAGTGCCCATCCTGCAGTCGGCGCGCGTCGTTCCTATACCTGCCCCCGAGGAGCACTCGTTTTGCCTGTCGACTCTGTTGCCACTTGACCTTCCGAAGTTCCCAAGAGAGCCATCCCATTGACATCAATGCATCGTTGCAGCGTTTTTATGAGCGCTGCGGTAAACTGATGGGGAAATAGTCGGAGGTGTTTGATGCATGACTAAACGTGAGTCACTAGGGTATTGGACTTCGACCCAACCCGGTTTCACTGACTGACGAGGCCACAACCAACACCGCATCTCAGCCATCGAGGACGGTTTCCACCCAAAGCTTGGTACGCGCCCAATGCCGATGCGGTCGAGGAGTTGGTGGGCGATGCCTCAGCAGAATGTTTGCTCAGCCGGCGAGCCGCCTGTGGCATCCTTAGCGTGGACGAATTGCGCAACTGCTTGGTCGTCCGGTGAATCAGATCATCGAACGGAGTTGCGCCAACACCTAAATGATCTCCGCATTCTGGTAAGAACTGCCATGATTCCTACGGCAATTTCTTACATGCTCTGCCGTTAATGCCAAGAGATTGTGCCACAGCACCCATTATACAGTAGTGGCCATCGACTTCGGGCAGATTGAGTCGGTCGTACTTGCAGTGACTGCCCTTCCTGAAATTGCATATCCGCGTGTGGAGGAACGAACACTCAGCGATCAGGCCATCGCGGTAGAGGCCGTCGATAAGCTCAAATGCAGCATGGCCGAGAAAGCAAAATGAACGAAGATCCGCGTGGCCGGCCAACCCGAACCCAGAATCAATGTTCCGCGTGAATAGTGGGGGAAAACCCAGCGTTTGGGCGAGGTCAACAAGAGCTCGTCCAGTGGGATTAAAGACGCACAACAACTCAGGCTGACTCCGCTGCATCTCAATCCCCGTCCGCATGGTGTTCGCCATCGCGTTCCATACTGGAGTCAGTGCATTGACGGGACGCGCTCTCTGTTGGTCGATGAACTCGTTGACCCTAGCACTAGCGAAGTCCACTCCTTCCTTTACATAACCCAACTCTCCATACCTCCGCCGCAAGTCCAGCCATTGATCAGGCGCCGAAGGCACACCGTTCTGTTGATGTTGCTCAAAGACGTACCGAAAGAAATGCCCGGGACTTCTTGTCAGCAGGCACAGATTGCCGAGCGCAACCATCGGATAGCACGGATTTGTGTTGGGAAAATGATGCCGGAAAAATCTGATGAGCCCATGGTAATACACGTCCTTGTCGGCGACGTTTCGCGCCTGCAAAAGCGTGTCATCCCACACTACGTGCCCTTCTGCCAACCATTGTGTCGCCTGCGATATTCCCTCGAAAAAGGCGTCTCCTATCAGCGGCACCCCCACCTTCTTTCCCGATTCTTCAGCCAAGCAAAGAAACACGTCGGCAGCAAATGAGTCTTCTCCATACAAACTGAAAGGAACTGCGGATGCAGGGGGATTCGTGTCCAGTTCGACCTGTAGCCCGATGAGCTCGTTTACCTGGTCGAGGAAAGACTTGTACTGCGCATTAAACGGGTTTGTTGGGTCCTTGAATGTTGGCACGATCAGCGTGTTTCCATTGGCGTGGGCTTTCGCAAACTGAACCATCACCGCAACCCAGTTGATCGTGATGCTGATGCCAATTGTGGTGCAGAAGTTCTGCAGATAATGGCTGTACTCATGCCATATGTACGGATACCAACGACCATCTTGTTTGAGGGTGTTGGAGCCGTTGACAAACACATCTTGACGCTCACAGTCCACCTCGATCCGCATTTTTAGGAAGTGATAGAGCGCAGCAGCAGCTTGAGCCTCACCGGCTGGAGAGCCTGCTGCGGTTGAATTGTCTGGCGCGGTGAACACTTGAAATCCTCTCAAGCCATCGACAGGTGCAGGTGGGCCTCGCCGAAGTCTGCGTCCGGTTGGACGACACCCAGCCACTTTTCCCGCAGTTGTGCGCAAACCTTGCGGATTGCCGTCCGTTTCGCGGTGTCCTTCGGCAGCCGCACAAGGAGGCCATCAGCGATTTGGCCACCGGCCTTGTTGTCGCAGATGTCCGGTACGATCACCTCGCGCGCACCGGCGCGGTAAAGCTGCTCGATGAATCGCGCGGCGTCGGTTTCGCGTTTGAAACAACCAAGCGAGCGGGCGGCCTTCTTGCCGGTCACCGTTCGCAACCACGCGCGGGCTTCGCGCCGATTCGGTTTCTCCAAAAGGCCGGCGACGAAAACCCGATGCAGGTGTTTTTCTTTGGCGATTCCCTCGGGGAGAGGTTTTCCCGGCCTGCCTCGGGATTTCGGCAGCCTGTCATCCTTGGCCGCCGCCGCGCGATAGGCGTCGAGGCTGACGTCTTGACCGTCGAGGCAGAAGTGCTCCGAGATCAGCGTGCCGTCGCGCAGCCACATGCGGTTGCGTCCGTAGAACCGGCCGCCGACCGTGGAAACCTCGGCTTGAAGATGGCCGTTGTCGTGCCAAGCCCGCTGAATGCCGGTGCCGTGGATCATTCTGTACCGGCCAAGCAGCCGGCCTGATTCATCCCACTGCCGGCAGATGCCGTGCGGCAGATTATTCTCGAAGGGTTCTTCGGACGCGAGCACACCGTTCCTGTGCCAGGTGCGGATGACACCCTGTTTGTGGCCATTCCGCAGCGGCACTTCTTGGCGGACTTGTCCGTTCCGGTAAAAGTCGCGTTGCACTGTTGTTTTCAAAGCGCTCGTCTTCGTGGCCGGGCGCGGGGCTGAATCGAGCTTTGCACCTCATTAAACACCCGGCGGTTGGGTCAATACAAACCACAACTATGTTACAGCCAGAAGGATTTCCTGCAAGCGCAGCCAGAGATGTACGAGATGAAATCTTAGAGGCCAAGGTGTCGGAAGGAGGCGCGGGGGTCAAGGAGGAACGGAAGCCACGAACCGTAGTATCCTTGTACGCCAGCGCCGCCGACGTACAATCGAACCGGTCCTCATCGCGCTGTGTCGGCGACGAGCCGAATGGCCTGCCAACCGCAATCGGCGATCCGCCACTGTGTTCGCGGGTGCGACTAAGTGGGCTTCGGTCTGCGTGTCGGCGGGCGAAAAGTGGAGCGGAGCCGGAGAGAAGCGTCTAGCGGAATGGAGCCGAAGCGCAAAGACGCTGCCGAGCCGCAGACGGAAGCCGCCGCGTCTGCGGTGAATGAATTGATTAGCGCTTGTGACGAACGCGCACGAAGCGCAGCAGAACGGGCGTGGTCGGAAGGGAAACAGGGGAAACGACCAATGGCCCGGTCAGCGGAACGCAGGGCGCGTTGGTCACGGCGACATGGAGTGGGGTTGCAGATGCTCAAGATCGGATGTCCAATATCGAGTCCCAAAGGTGAAAAGGCGAGATGCGCCTGTGCGGCCAATGGCCGGGTGGTGCAAACAGCTTCGGTCTGCGGGCGGCGGGCGGAAGTGGAGCGGCGGCGGAACGGAGTGTCTTGCGAAGCGGAGCCAGAGCGCAACGGCACCGCCGAGCCACAGACGGAAGCGACAACGTGTGCGGTGAACCAAGAAAGTTCAGCTCGTGAAGAGCGCGGGCTTTGCGGAGCGGAACAAGCGTGGTCGAGGAGGGAGGCAGGACCGAGACCGGTGGCGCGTGGAGCGGAGCAAAGCCCGCGTTGGTCACGGCGGGGCGTAGGTGAATAAAGCGTGCAACTAGGCAATCGGATGCCCCTTTATCACTGCTGTTTGGTGCGCACCTTTTCCCTGATTTGGGCGGCAAAATCTCGTGCGTCGTTCTCGACAGGCTGCGCCGCATACCGCTCTGGATCTTCTTCAAACGACGCGTATTTTCCTTGCTGGAGATTCTCCGACCATCGTTTTGCCTCGATTTCGTCATGACACAGATGTCGGAACGTTGAATTGTAACGGCTTGCCATCTCATGTTGGTACGCATGGCGAAATTCATGGCAGTAAGTTTCCAGCGCGCGGTGAGGGTCGTTCATCTTCAGCACTTCGTGGTCCAGCTTGATGAGGTAATCAGAGTCAGAGTGTTCGCCAAGGGTAATGCCGCGATCATCCTCGTTTAGGCGGCTGCCAATAGATGGCGGAGCCGGACATTCGTATGCTTCCGACAACCTTTGTCCAACCTGTCGCAGGCACCATTCTCGATTTGTCTCTGACATTTTGGACCACACCTCGGGGCGTAGTTGCTCCATTCGGCTGATGTGCTCTGCCGCGCTCTCCAATCGTTCCGGCTCGACATGCTCTTTGATGGTAGTGGCGTGAAGATTCTCCGGGTCATCCGATCGCAGGTCTTGGGAATGCAGTTCCTTCATGAAAGGGCTCCTTGCCTGTGGTTGGCGCGCAACCGCGCCATGTTCCGCCTAAGAACGCGGATGTCCCCGTTCACCATGCCCATCCGGCTGGCGACGGTCATTATTGCGCAAAGTGGCTCGTCATCATTGCGCGGGCGATTCTGCCTAATCGCGCCGGCGATATTGCTTCCGAGCTGCCACAGTGCTTCAAACCCATCGGCTACGGCTCTCTTGAAACCGGACTCGATCTCCCCGATGTGCTGGCTAACATATTCATCAACGGCCTCTTTTTGCGCGTAGGTTTCCGCCGGGCACACTTGTATGCACAGAAGTGATGGAATTGCGGGTACGGCGGCTGCCACTGTCATGTTGGGGGAAATAGGCGGGTGTACCTCCTGCGGAATGCGCACCTGCATGTGTGCTCTGACTTCCCTACTCGATACGTTTTCCCGGAGATAGCCTTCCTGACCCGCATGGTCTGGGACGCAGACGCGACAGGCGTTTGCACTCCCGTCTGAATATACAACGGCTTGGCCTGCCGGCAGAGAAGCGAGATAACGCGTCTGAGGCTCATCCAGGGACATGGCACCTCCCACGATCAGTCTCTCCTCCTCTGCGGTAAGGCGATGTACGATCTTGAGTCCTGTATTGCGGATCACGTCAGGCACGAGCTTCGATGGCATCTGATCCACTACTACGAGTCCCTCCCCGAACGCGCGGAGTTCAGCCAGCATATTCGAGAATGCTTCAATGGCTCGATGCCGGGGATTGGCCACAGCCGTTCCCGCCGTCTCTGGCACGTTCCGGAGCAGTCGGTGGGCTTCCTCGATTAAGGTGACGTGTCGCAGGCCGGTTGTAGTAAGACCTTCGGCTTGCCGGTGCTGAGCGAGCTTCAACAGAAGACAACCAAGCAAAAACGCTTTCTCGTCGTCATCCCCAATAGTTGAAAGTTCGATCACTGTGGGGGTCGAAAGAAGGCGGCCCATTGGAACTGACTCTCTGACGTTGAGCATGCGTCCTTTCGCGCCGCGCATCAAACTGGAAAGCCGTGTTCTGAGCGCGGCTTGGAGATTCCCCTTGATCTCGCTGTCGTATCCGAGATTTCGCACCACCTTGTTGCACGTGTCCAAAAGGTCTCCGAGGGTTGGCTGGCACTCTGGACTACGGTTGGGGTGGGTGCCCGACACCAAGTCCCACCCATGGTCCTCGTAGACTCGATGGATGGCTTCATCCAAGACATAAGGCATTGGGGCTTCCATGGCAAAAGCCGCCTTGAAGATTGTCGCCAACTCTCCGATGTGCGTCTGCACATGAATGCTTTCCGGAACTTCCAATGGATTGATTCGCAACGGAGCCACGGACTCGTCTCCTGCTGTGAACACTTTCAAATCAGGTCCGATGGATGAACGTAGTAGTGCTCGATATTCACTTTTCATCGAAGGTTCCAGTACCAGCCAAGGCACTTGCTGTTCCCGCCAGAGCTGTGACAATAGGTACAGACAGGTTCGGGTTTTACCCCCGCCCGGAACTCCCGCCACGAACACGTGCTTAGTCAGGTTGTCTTTAGGAATCTCGAACCAGAGCGGTGTGCTAGCACCGCCAGACATGAGCCTCCCAACCGCTATGTCACCGTGGCCACCATCGCCGCCTGCCATGCCAAAGGTGACGTAGTCGGTTACCTGAAGCCCCGCCACTTCACGCCGTGGTAGGCTCGCTAGCACAGTGACCTCGGACGTGTTCAGTCGTGTGGCCATTCGTGTACCAGAGTTCCCGCCAGACCGGCTTCCCGCCTTGATGCGCAGCGGCTGTGGACCACTGTTGGGACCGCCGAAAGCTGCGTACAAGGCATGGACCCCCCGTTCGCAGTCGGCGGCGGTGTCTGTCATCAGGTACGATTGAATCTCCCACATGCCCTGTCGCTGTCCCTGCCGGAGTTTCTGAAGCGAGGACTCCAATAGGGAGACATAGCGGGCAACCAAGGGGTTGTTGTTCTCCTCCGCGGATCCACGACGCTGGTAAGCGCTGTTGACTTCCAGCATCTCAGCTTCGGCGTTCTGAAGATCACTGGTCAGTTCCTGATCGAACAGAGGGCGTGCCAACACAACGTATGCCCACCGGGGGCCAGCCATCGTCTCGAAAAGTGCTTCGAGGCCGGGCACATCGCGATCCGGCGTGGACGGTTGATCACATGAATTCTCAGTGGACGGATTTCCTGAAATCGCTGCCACAATTGGAAGGTTCGCCAGATTAGCCATTATCTGTGTGTGAGATTGATGCACCCGCCACGAACTTCCAGGGAGTTGTGCGGAGAGGCGCTGTTCCCATGATCTTGCACCGCCGTCTCGGCAGGGAACGCCCAGAAAGACCGATGTACGGCCGCCCGCGCCAAGAGCAACATACGCCCAAGGACTTTGAAGGCCGTACAAACCCGTGATGAGCCGCTGTTGGCGGTCGGCCAGTGAGTCGTGTCCCGTTTGTGGGTGATCCCAAAAACGCGCCAGTTCAGTGATCTGGAAAAAGGCGATCTGCGTCGGCAACTGACGTTCCGGGAACTCAGGATGGTCGATGGCGTCATAGTCTGCTCGCACAATACGCCGAATGCGTTCCTCAATGCCCATTCTTGTTGCTTTCATCGGGCACCTCGAATTGAGTTGATGGTTCTTGTGACTCTTACGGTTGGTTCGTGGAACTTGACCACTAAAGTAAAAATAAAGAGGAGAGTCAGGACCAGACCCACCCACGAATAGGATCGAGCCAATCTGATGGTTGACGCTGTCCTGTGATTGTAGCCATGCGTGGCACGCAGCGTCCCTCCTCGGGAACGGCCCGAGAGCGTCACGAGATCCTCCAGCCCGATATTCCCGTGAGTATACTGACCTTTCATGCGCACCATAACTTCAGCATCCGATCCATCTTCCCGTACCCTAAAGAACCGTACAGGGACTTGTGGCTTGTTCCGCGCCACGGGATTCAGGAACTTAAAAACACCCAGCATAACGAACAGATTGATAGGCGCGAAGCGGCGGAACAACAGACAGATCACCGCTGCGCAAATGAGGAATGGGAGCAGCATGATAATCCAGAGTATTCGAGTGATAATCTGGCAGACATCCAGATTCGGCTCCTCAGAGGAAGGGGCTTCCGCAATGATCACTCGCCCGTGGACCGATCTCTTGACTGGGATTACACACGCGAACGCGGATTGCATGGCCGATGCCGCACCCGCAACCACGTATCCTGTCTGTTGAAGCAACACTTGCCCGCGCGATGAGGGCATCGCCACATCGTATTGCTCTTGGTTTGCCATTGCGACCGATGAATCGCCGTGTGCTGCGGTCGGCAGCGAAGCTGGCGTATTCAGCACAGCAGGGCCAGCCGCCCAAAAGGCCGTATGACACGTTGGACATTCTCTCTGCCCGTCCGCAACTCTATTTCCGCATTCATAGCACCGCACGTGTTGTCCTTCTTTTCTGCGAATTACCATCCGTAGGCCGTGGCCAAGCGCATTGCGGCTTCACCGATAACCCACAATCCGCAAGTGCAAACGACCGCCCAGATCCATCCTGCTCTCGAAAGAATGACGCCATCTGGTTTAGCGGTTGAGTATCGCTTGCCGATCAGATGCACGACCAGTACCATCAGCATCCCTATGAGTGTCCCGAAGTACACCCATGCTCGCAAGTTGCAGGGATAACTCAGCTGATAGCTGAAGCGCGCCGCGATCTGGGCGGAGTCAATGTGACGATGCGTACCCAGTACAAGCGCGATGCTGATGCCCGCGAACATGATAATGTATCCAAGCGCGTAATTACGCGCGGTTTGTCCAACACCCGGCGTGGTCACCCGTGTTGAACCAAAGCTTGTTCGTTGGAGGATGTGTGAACGGCTGCAATGCGCTTGAATTTTGTTCGTACCTGCAGACGTGCGGGCTTTCATGGTTGCATCCCTCAAATGGCAGTTTCAATCCGTCCTGAAATGCGCTTCATCGCGACCCCATGTTTGCGTTCTGGCCAGAGAATGTTTTTTGGAACATGTCTGTGAGCCGAATCTGTTGCCAGTAGGGGCTGTGCGAACGCGCTGCGAGATTAGCATCGCGCCCGCGATTACCTCGTGTGACGTTAAAGAAGAATGGACGATCTACAATACGTCCGTCGAACTGCACACGCACAATCCCTTTCACTGGTCCCTTCGCGGCATAAACGTTCAGCCACACCGTTGGCTCCATAAGCTCCGCCTGTTCGACCTCGGCGTATTCCCACAGGGCGCTCCACTGGGCGTTCTCGTTCATTGGTTGCGCGGTGCGGATGTCCCGGAAATAACGCACACGCGACACGCGCGGCTCGTTCCAGTATGCTTCGGGCATCCCGGGTTTGGCCGCGACCCAAAGATCGATGTCCGTGCCGGGTTCTGCAATCCAAACTGCGGCAATTCCGATGTTGCCTCTTGCCGGCTTTGGAATCTCCAACGGCACCGACATCGCGACGGTTTCTTCGGCTGGCTTGGCGGGCGGTTCGGGCTTTGTCGCGATAGGCAGGCCTTCCACGCGGGTTGACGGTGTCACCGCCGGTGCTGGCGGCGGCGGCGGCACAACTGACGGAGCGGCGGCGTTGGTGATAGACAGCGCAGGAGTCAGTGGCGGCGGTGCGGGCAATGGTGTCTCGCTAGCAGGTTTCGCGGCAACCGCTGCACGTACAGGCGGCGGCACCGGAATGGTCTCTCGCTTGAATGCGAGCGGCGGACGCATGATCAAGCCTAGATCATTCGGATCAATCTTCGCCGATACGAGTCCGCGATTTTCGCCGCGCACGGCCTGGTCAAACACCGCCGCTGTGTCGCTGCTGAACGTAACCAGCTCCGCTCCTTGCTCGCCCATGAAGACCGTCCAGAACCTGAGCACGGCGCTGCGATGCATTTCAGAAGTTGCCCAAGTGTCAGACGGGGTCAGCCAGTGAATTACTACACCGTTCAACTGTCCTTTCCGTTCTGCTGTGCCGAAGAGTGACTTCGAGCTGGAACATGCCACCATGCCATCGCCAGGCGTGAGACTGCCCTCCATGTTGAACGCCATCTCTTTCGGATACGTTGTGATAAAAAGCGGTGCGCCGACAAGAATCACGGTGATCCGTTGACTGGGCTCGCATGTCTTCGCCAGCGTGTCCAACAATTGCGGCACGCGCAGTTGTCCGGCGAGTTGCGGATTGTCCACCGTCGGTTCCGTAAGGAACTTTTTGAGCGCGCCGAACTTCGCCGCGAATTCTTGGCTATTCGCCCTCTCCCTAGCGGAACCGGTAGGGACTACGACATCGGCAAGTTTCGTCAACTTCGGGGCATCGTAGAACTCGATGCGGTCGCCGGCTTGGGCACGGTTGAGGAGCAGGTCGAAACTCTGTTTCAACACCTCGGCACCTTTCTCTTTGCTCAATCCAGGGCCGATTGCGATCACGTAGTGGTTCGGAGAACCGCCCTGGGTCACTGCATTCGCGGTGGCGTTCAGTCCCAACGCAATGGCGATAACGATATTTAGCATTTTCATTTCTGACCTCCGTGGATACTTTGTTCCGCTAGTTTGTACAGTTCGACGGCGCGGGTAACGAGTTCACGCCGTTCGGCATCAATCCGGACCAAGCCAGCCTGAACCAGCCCCAACTTTTCACGCTCTTGGCGCATCAGGTTACTGATGACATCCAAGTCGTTCTTCACGCGGCGACAAGCCGGGTTCTCGATCCGGATTGAGGGGCGATGCCGTTCTATGAACAATGACGCTGTTAGCCACATGGTCCCGGCAATCAGATTGCCGGTGAAGATTTGAAGCGCGAACGTCAGTGCACTGTTGACACTACCCGCACTGCCCGCCTCACCCGTCATAAGCGCGATGGGATCGATGGTCATGCGCGCATACATGCGCGCGAACACAGGGAGTGCCACGATCAGTGACACGATAGCCGAAGACGCCACAACCAGCGTGTAGCGCCGCCGCGCTTGATCACTTGTGAGCCAAGCACTGATCGCTTTGATCAAGAACGCGCCGCCGATGATGAGGGCCAAGTTGAACAGCGCTGCTTTCCAATAGTGTTCCCTGAAACCATCCAGTCCTGAGTTCATTAGGATGAGCGCGGTCGAGTTGATGTCCACCGCGAGCAGGACAATGCTGAACAGCAGCATGGCGGCAAGTTGTACTCGGTCCCAAATCGTCCACGGCTTGGTTTCGCGCTGCTCATACACGTACGGATCAGTGGAGTTCAAAACTGAGCTGAGGTTCCTCTCGTGCGCCTCGCCACTCTGAACGTTTTCCGAAATATCGTGCGCGACTTGACGCAACACGTGTTCATCGCCCGCCCACTCGGCGTCGAATTTCGCGACATGATGGGCACGAACGACCTGCTCCCCACTGCGGTTCCACGCAGCACCAAGGATCACCTCGCGCTCCGGTGTCAGGGCCGGGTGCTCTTTGGAAAAGACCCTGTATTCGTTGTCTGATGCGACAAAGGCGCTCGGTGGGGTTTCGACCGACGGTGGTGTGGCTTTCCCGTCACCGTTTCCGCCATATTCCGATGAAATGGCAGGCGTCGGAATGGGAGGCGTATCGTGACCGTTCCCACCGTTGCGGCCCGGTTTCAGCAGCCTATTCTTGTTGTTGGTATTGTCTTTCATAACACTCTTATATGCACTGCTTCGGCTATGCCCCTGACAAGGATCTGATTAGCCCCATGGCACCCACCACCGACGTTCTCTCCGACCATTTATCAGACACACGCTTGACAACAATATATGTTGAACGCGCAGCCGGCAGCAGACATGGACCTGCAAATGAGAGATTCGCCACCGCAAGGGATATGAGAATGCCAACCAACAGGTTGCGTCCCAAGAACACGCGAAGAAAGCAATGTGCAGGCAACAGGATTCATCCAGTGGATACCTGTGCAGCAGGAAACACATTTACTGACAGGAACTGACAGAAGAGACTCGACTTACGGCACTTGAGGAGACTAACGCTAAGTGGGACTCGGCTCCCTGAAACCCGGCATCACTCTTGCCTTATGTCGGCATAGCGTATACGCAACATTCTTCGTAACCAGCCAGCCTGCCACTCCGGTGGAGCAAACACAGCACCTACGCTTGTCTCTTCCTTACAACTGTCGCGATGCCGTGTTGGAGCTTGCGACTGCAAAAACTCTTCGAGCGGATCGCGTGCAGTTGTGGCCCTAGCCGCAGCCTTACGCAATTCAGAGATTTTGACAAACCGGTCCAGTTTTGAAAGATCACTCTGTGCCCGGCCCCGAGAGGGACGGGTAATTACTCTCGACTGTTCCGCCTCCTGCCACTGGACTATCGGATCCTCATTCCAGCCTGCATCGGCCGTATTTTGGCCTATCTCTGATTCCAGAATCCTCTCTCGACCACCCTGCTTGCTGGGTCGAGTGTTCTTATTCGTAAAATTCGTAATCTCTCGGATCCGTTCGATCATTCCCCCAAACACATGCCGGTAGGCAAACCCCAAAAGCCCGGAATTACCCCTGCGTTTGACCGGGTCATATGTGTTTATCGCCTTGGTCAGACCTCTGGCCCCAGCAGCCACCATTTCTCGCAACGTAACGCTGCCCACAACAATCTGCTTTGCTCCATGTGCGCATTTCACTAAATAGCGACTATGGAAATCAACAAGTAGCTCGCGAACATCCGTCGCAAAGAGAATCCAGTTTGCGATCTCAAGTAAATCCTTATTTATGCATTTGCACAATACCGGCACTGATGCGTTACCCTGAAGAAGGTTGGCCAGACGGTGCCTCGCATAATTGTACGCCACAAACAATTCTTGCTCCTCCCTCTCTAGCAACACTTCTGTTGACCCAACCGCCTCCTCCCACTCGCTGCCACCACTGATGTCGGTGGTTGCTTTCTGTATTACCTTGGCGATCAACTTTACCTTGGCGATCAACTCTTCACTACCATAACTCGTGGTTTGGTCGTCTTCCTCGAATGCAACGTCAGATACAGTGGAGTCGGATTCACGAAGGACAGCCCTGCGCCACTCCCGTACTTTCGCATGCCTGGAGGCAAAGTCCTGCAACAAGCGCTTGTACACGCACATTTGGTCCTCCGGATTAGCAGTGTCATAAATTGCATTGTGGACACGTTTGTCTAAGCGGAGTTGATGCAGTTCGCTAACTAAGACCTGATACTCTACCTCGCTGAGGGAGTGAGACGTTGTTAGCCGTTGATGAATGCTATCAAGTGATGGTTGGGACATTGGCATGGGGTCTCCCGTGATGTACGGTCATTACTAGGCACCACCAAGCAAGATCCGTTGCGCTTGTTGATCCCATTGAGATCTAGAGAATTGTGGGGTCAGCGAAAGTGCATACCAATGTAAAAGTTCCCGCTCTCCGGGCTTCATACCATAGCTTTCGTTTGTTATATCCCACCCACGCCCATGAAGTAGATCATTGATATCTAGAGATGCATCCAATAGGTCGCGATGCAAAAAATGCCACCATGCTTCAGTATTCTTAAGGTCGACCGGTGTGTCTGAGACCGGGAACCATGACAAATAAACATCGTGAGCTTCCAATTCATACTTTAGCAGCTCCTCCATCAACGAATGCAGGTGTGCGTGATGCTGATTGGCAAATTGCAATGCTGCACATCGCAGTTGCAGTAAGCGAACGAGAATCATGAGGCACGCCCACCGCCGGGACAAGTTCGTACCGCTGCCGCTACGAACATCAACAACATTCTTGTCCAGGATAGGCCGTTTGCCGGTTATGTAGGCTTCATCATACGTCTTGGTTGAAAATTGACTCCACAGGTTCCCCAACCGGGACAAATCAACTGTCGCAGATCTCGTTGGATCCTTGAGGGCTTGAACCAGATTCCCCAACTCAAGTCGGTCATGTACCAACGCGTCATCAAGATATTTATCCCAGACCGACTTCGCCAATGTAAGCGCATCCTTCAGATTAGGAAAGTGATTCTTGACTTCCAACTCACCCAGAAGCCCGGACAGAAGCTGTCCGGCCCACTCCTGCGCGGCTGCGTCAATATCCTTGAGGGGTTTGTCGCAAAAAAGTCCCCTAATTGGCAATCGCCGAACGCCATACTTTGATTCAATTGGCAGCGCCACAATGTCGTGACCTTCCGCCAGCGTCAGTAAATCTTCCAGCGATAGGGAGATGGCGCGGATACGAGCCAGTTCTTGTATGCGGTCCCGAAGTCTTGGTGCAGCTTCCTTTGCTATTTGTGCCCAACCCATGCCCTTTTGTTCGTCAGCATAAAGGGCAGCGCTGGTATCTTCCCTGAGCAGCCATTCGAAGAATCCAGTCATTCTGAGGCGGACTGAACTTTGGCTGTGCGCTGTCGTCGTGACTGGAACAATAGGATGGTCTGAGAACAGAGATAGAATCATACCACCTACGAAACACCCATAATCAGCCTCGCCTTCGAGTATCTCGGTTACCCCGTCGAACGGCATCAGTTTCTGACTGAGTTTTAGCCCCTTGCTCGCCGCACATTCTCGAAGCGAAGGATTGGGGCAGAGATCGCGTTTAGGTGTAGAACGCAGTCGTTCTTCCGCAGTTCCGTGCTTATCGAGCAACATATAGTCAATCACCACTATTTCTGGAAGCCAAGGTATTCTGGTGGGATCTTGCTGCGCGATGAGGCGTGACAAGTCGCGATATTCTCGTGCTTCCATTGCCGTCGCGACCCAGCGCAAATCGAATAGGTCGCTGAAACCAGCAGGACCGTCAGGGGGATCGTTGATCCACGGATAATCCTTACGGGTCTCCCGGTTATAGAGCCCACTCGGCTGGTCGTCTATTAACAGCACCCTCAATTTATCATGTCCCGCATTCATATTTACACTAGGGATTTTGGTTAAACGTTAAACCGCGCAAAACGACTCTCACATTAAAGGTGGTGTTCATATCGTTGTGGTCCGCCCGGCATTCGACGTAGCCGGTATCGGTTAAGCTGAGATGCTCGGCGAAAAAGCGCAATCCTCCTTCTCTTCCCGTCCCCCATTTGTGCCATTGGCCTGCCGGCATATTGGCGGGTAGTGAGCTTCGGTTGCACTGATTCGTAAAAAGTAAAGCCGGCTCATTTGGCTTAGCGCGGTCAATTGCTATGTGTAGTGTGCAGTCATTCGGTACTCCGTAGTGCGCTGTATTCAAGAGTAATTCATAAAACAGTTCGTCATACAGTGAATTAAATGGCCGCATGTTGTTCCACAATGAAGTCGTGAAAGGCTCGATTCTCAAGTCGCATTGCTTAAGCTGGTCGACACTGTTCGGACCAATAGAAACGCACCCCTTGCGGCTGTCAAAATAGCGAATAAAGGGTGAGTCGCAATACTTAGTGATGTGTTCAACAAACCTATATGGCACATCGACGAGATATTTCCCTTTAAGTTGTGTGAATGAATTAGCCTTTCGAAGTGACGCAATGAAGTTCATCAGTTCAGAAACCCTGCGACATGTCTGCGCATTGGCATAGACAAATTCCCGAATTTCGAGGAGGTCCTTTCGTTCTTCTGCAAATCGACTCGCATCAGGAGTTCCTGCAAACAAGCGATCGAACTTTGTAACGCTTCCGTATAATTCGTCCACACTGCCCTGTAAGTCGTTAAACCGGTGTTTGAATGGGTGCCCGATGCTGTAAGCCGCTTCCACAAAATCCTGTTGCTTCGCCAGGTCCAATATTTCCCGCTCCAAGAGTGGACGCAACAACACGCCCGCGATGAGCCTCCAATCACGATATTCCATAGAACTCAGGGGGCGCAGTGTACATATTGAAAACACTGCCGTATGAGAAAACCCAGCAGTTCCAATCACCACTGGTATGCTGATAAATGCGCTTCCACCCCAGATGGCATACGATCTAATCAGATGGAAGACTTTGCGAGCTACACCGCTGGGTGTGCGAGTTTCAAGTCCGCTTCCGTCGACTTCATCGAAAATTGCCTTGAGATGTGACAACTCCGTCCAAGAGGTCGTGCCTTCCTTAATTGGCACCTCGCCGAACGCTACTGGGAGTTTCAATAGGCTGCGAATCCAGTCCTCTGTGTTGTGGCTTCCGACACCGATTTGTTCCAAGGCGCTTTTTGAGACAGGAAAGTATGGAAGCACGTCACCAGTAGAATGAAGACTGGGATTCCAACAAATCCCAATGGGAAGGGGCCGCGCACCTTCTTTTAACAGAAGATGATTCCATGTGTAAATGCCCGCACGGGCTACCTCTTCCTGCGTTATGTCCCAGTACTCATTCCACTTATGAATCCAGAGCCGCTCCGCTGAGTCAAGCAACTGCTGGTCCTCGACATCATCGTCTGTGACGATAAGCACCCTACAGCCTTCTGTTTGGGAAATGGACTTATCCAATTCAAGCCCTTGATGCAGGCTCTCCTTTGTTATCCTAGACACATTCTTCCAGTTAATCGCGGCTACGAAATGTCTGTTCCCGCCCCGAAATGAAAAGGGTGGGTGGTTTAGCACAACATAAACGACATTGTTCCAGTGGTGTTCTCTAATAAAGCTCCCCTTACGCAACGCTTCCTTTAGAATTGCCTCAAGCAATTGTGGCGCTGGTGTCCCGTCGCGCTTATTAAGGACCTCAAACCGAATTGCGTTCCCTAACTTCGCGTATGGGTCAACTAAGTCTGGTGGTGTGTTATTTGCCATGATCCCAGGCCACCCTCTATGCTGATGCCGTGCAGACCAGCCTCCGTGTTTCTAATGACGAGTTCAAATGGGAACCGAAATACTTATTGAACACTTCGATGGCTCGCTTTTGATCCATTCCCTTTCGGTAAAGGACAGGCGTAATACCGCCCTCGCCGCCCTCGGAAGCGTCCTGAAAACGCACCTTTTTGCAATTCAATACCAACTCGCGTGGGATTTTGAGCTTTTGCAGGTCGCGTTCGAACGTGTGCAGAAAGAGGCCTGGCTTGCCGCCAATTTGTCTCAAGACCTCCGGTGGAATGGCGATCATGCTCCGTAGGATCTCGCGTTCGTAGTAGGGAGATTCGAGGCAAAGACCGTGATAATGGAACGGCTTGTACATACGCGAGCCGGCATGTTTCGCTAGGCCAGTGCCTAACTGTTTGTTGTACAATCCCGCATCGGCGCTCTTGCCCCAAGTGTATGCGATTCGTTCTTCGACTTGCTCCAGACGTTCGAAATTCACTTTCTGGAGCACGATCTCACGTTGAGTCTGCGATTCTTGAATCGTCCAGTCGTGGTAATCTCCAACGGCTTCGTTCACCGCTTCACCGCAAAACGCAACGCCAAAGCCACGATCCTGCATCCTCTTACCAAGTAGATGCATTCCCACTGCACAGTACACATTGTAAATGTGGTAACATTCCGAGATGTGGACTGCCTCTTCGAATGCGCCAATCACGTCTTTCGGCTCAACCGAAAACACGTGATGTTGAATGCCTAAATGCTTCGCGAACTCCTTGGCGACCGCCACATCACCGCCACCGCCGTTGACTGACAGTGTAACAGCCTCGAACGGCGTCCCGGCGTTCTTCAGAGCCAGAGCAACAGAGAAACTGTCAAGCCCACCGGAAAGCAGAAGGTAAACGTCTCGGCCTTTATGAAGAGCCAGTCGTTCCGAAACAGACGTCTGAAGCATGGCGCGGAGATGTTCGGAAGTTGTTGCAAGCAGAGCGCCCGCGTTGCTATTGCGGGCTGATTCGACATCCCTAGCGAAGTCATAGTACAGAATTGGAGGTTTGAGGTGAATTGTACTGGATACAGATCCCGGGCGGGCGTCCTTGAGATCGATCCGCTGGTAGTGTGCTTGGGGAAAGGCACGCACGTAGGCATAGGCGTAATCAACGCCCGCAGCAACTTTTAGATCGGCGATGGTGTTTCCGACAATAAAAGCATCCAATGTGGCGATGAAATGAAACGGCTGCTCGCCCATCCAATCCCTTGCAATGAACAATTCACCGCTTCCGCTGTCAACGTAAGCGACAGCGAATCGCCCGTGAAGCGCTGAGAGAAATTGTTCGCCGTGAGCCAAGAAACCCTCGTAAACGAATTCGTCAATCCAATCTTCTTCGGTGATCGCATTCGCTTTGTTCCATGGTGCATGAGGAGCACCGAAAGGATATTTCTTCAAAACGTCACGGACGTTCCAAATCGTTCCGCGCCGTTTGCGCACATCTTTCAATAAAGTCCGGTAGCTCATGAATAAACAACACTTTTCTGATTTGAGGTGGTGTTAAGGAGTTCTTGAGGGGGGCCAGCCAAGGTAATCCGTCCTTGGCTCATCAAACATGCCTCGCTGGCAAAGGCGGCAGCGACCACAAGTGTTTCTTCGGTCACGATCACAGTTCGACCTTCACGTGAGATTTGAGCCAACGTCGAATAAACGTCATTCACTGTTTGGGCAGCAAGCCCCAACGATGGTTCCTCCAGAATAAGAAGCGAAGGATTTGCCATCAGAGCGCGGCCAATCGCCACCATTTGTTGCTCTCCGCCAGACAGCGTTCCCGCGCTTTGCTGGAAACGATCCTTAAGGTGCGGGAGTAGTTGCATCACAATGTCCAGTTGTTGTTTCCTCGCGCCATTACGCCAAGTCGCCGGCGCACACAGTAAATTATCCAGCACGGACATTTCTGGAAACACCTTATCTCCTTGGAGAACAACCATCATTCCAACGGCCGGCAATCCTTCCGTCTGATCAGGCAAAACTCGCCCATCAACGAGAATGCATCCTTGATTCTCCTTCCAGAGGCGCGCCAAGCAGCGGCAGAAAGTTCCTTTTGCACTACCATTAGCCCCCACGATTGCCAAAAAGCTGCCATGCGAAACGTCCAGATTCACACCACGCAATGCCGGCCGTGCCGGAGGACTGCAATGAACATCTTGGACTTCGAGATGCGCATTTGTTTTGGCGACAGCAGTCGTCATGGGTTTACCTTGGAATTCAACCACAGTCCCAATGAGGAGCTTGTCTTCAGCTGTCCGCGCTCAAAATAGTGAACCATTGGTTCGTGAGAACAATTCCGCGCAAGACCGTCCAGCAAGGCACGGTCATGTGTGACCAAGCCAATGGCGAGGTCAGGATAGCGATACTGGCCTTTCTCGAACAGTGATCGGATCATCTCGGGGAGTTTATACGCGATCAGTTCGATCAGAAAGTTCGTTTCCGACTCGTCAGCACCAGCCGATGGCTCATCAAGAAAGAGGACCCTCGGTTGAACCGCAAGCGCACGCGCAAGCTCGGCTCGACGCAGCATCGAAAATGGCAATTCGTCCATGCGTGCGGTCACGACGGAGTGCAAGGCGAATTCCTTGACCAATAATTCAACGAGATCAGGGGCAGCCCCGTGGAACTTTGGATGGCGGAAAAGTGAAACAAGCCGCCGCGACAAACTGGCTGGTCGTCCTAAAACGGCAGGCAGCAGCAACGACTCCTCAAGAGTCAGCGACGGAAACAGTGCTGGCGTTTGAAATGTTCTGGCAATGCCCATCCGCACAATTCTGTCGCGCGACAGTCCGGACAGTTCGCACTGGATCCCATTTTCGAAGGTGACTTTGCCGGGAGCTTGAACTGTGACATAGCCAGTTGCTGCGTTGATTAGCGAGCTTTTCCCTGCTCCATTTGGTCCCAAAAAGATTGCCACGCGAGACTTATCAAACACGTCCAACTCCGCCAAATCGAGGGCGGTGACTCCGTCAAATCGCACTTTCACACCTCTAAATCGCAGTGTCGGAGAGGATCCAAGTGTCATGTCGTGTTTCATATCACTTCATGATTGGTGGGGCGCTGCCTGCGCGGCACATGCGGGCGAAGATGTCTCCCCGCGAATTCCAGCATAATGTAAGGATTGCCAAGGCAGATACGATAACCATCTGCCATCCCCCGAACGATCTGAGGAACTCGCTCACAATAACGGCAAATACTCCCGCAATGATTATCGCCCTGAACCTTCCCAGACCACCGATTACGAGAAAGCAGAGGTATGAAACCGAATGAGAAACCCCATAGCTTTCAGGACCGACGAACCCGTCCATGTGGGCCGCGATTCCACCGGCCAGTCCAGCAAGTGCCCCTCCAATTCCAAAAGCAAGGAGCCGCAGAATATCACGACGCACACCAAAGGATTCAACCAACATCTCAGCGTCTCCGACTGCGCGGAGCGATTTACCGAAGACCGACCTCTCCAGAATCAAGATGAGACAGATCGCTGCGACCGCCGCCAACGTGCATATAATAAAATAGCGGTGTGGCGCAGCTAATGATATGTGCAGAATGGATAATGGCGGAACGCCAATCAGACCGTTGGCACCGCCGGTCACTGTGGTCCAAGCCCGAAAAAGGTTACTGAGGATTTCGCTTGCAGCCAACGTGGCGAGCGTCAGGTAGAGGTCTTCCAAGGAAAGTGTAATCCAAGCGAGAACCAAGGATACCGTCCCGGCGATTGCTGCACCGCAAATAACAGATAGAAGCGGTGGCATTCCGGCGGTCAATGTAAGCCTGCCAGCCGCATACGCCCCGACGCCACATAACGCGATATGACATAGGGATATGACCCGAGCCATTCCTGTTATCAAGTGCAGGCCTGATGCTATTACCAGCGCGAGCATGAAAAGGCTCGCGACACGCCAGAAGTACGGCTGCGCCGACATGACGCATGGCAGAAGTGCCAAGCAGGCACCCACTGCAACGCAAAGGAATAGTGGCTTGCGATTCATGCGATTCGCCGTGTTACAGCCTTGTGCAGGCCTTTTGGAAAACAAACCAGTACCAGAATCAGACAAACGTAAACGTCCAAATCCTTCCAAGTGGAGGACACATATCCGGCGATGAAAGCTTCCAATAATCCGACCAAAAGACCACCCAAAAGAGCTCCAGTCGCGCTATGAAAACCACCGATCAGTGCTGCTGTAAACGCCTTTAACGCAACAGAAGAACCTCCTGAATAGCTTACCTGCCACTGAGGGCTAACAAGTACCCCGGCTAATGCCGCCAGTGCCGCTCCGCCTCCGAAAGCAATGGATTTGAACAACCGAGCGCGAATTCCGCTTAAGCGTGCCAAGTTATCATTCTGAGCGACAGCGCGCATGAAAATCCCCCATCGTGTTCGCAAGAGGAAAGCTCCAACTGCCAGAAGTACCGCAATGGTAACCCCTGAGATGATCATGGTAGCGTAGGACACCCTTAGCCCTAAGATGGCAATTCCTCCCGCAGGATAGACCGCCGGATATGCCTCGCTGTCGGAACCAAAGACAACCAGCATCAGATCGCGAAGACCGAAGCCCACAGCGATCGTCGCAACGGATTGTGTAAGTGAATCACGGAGCTTTGTATTTACAATGTATCCGAAAGCAGAAAAGGCTACGAAAGCGGTTCCGACCGCGGCAGTCCCTGCCAACCCAAATGACAGGTGAAAGTGTCTCTGGAGCACTAGGCCGATGAACGCGCCCAGGGTGAAGATTTCTCCGTGCGCGAAGTTTATGATCCGCGTAGTGGCAAAAATCATCACAAGGCCAATTGCCAATAAACCGTAAATCAGGCCGAGTGAGAGACCGTTCAGGAATTGTTGACCAAACATAACAACTCAGTTGGTTGATTCTTCCAGTGGGACAAACTTTCCTCCGACGACCTTGACGATGGAGATTCCCCGAAATTCGGCGTCTCCATTTGGATTAAAGGAAATGGTTCCTGTTACGCCGGTGAAATCTCTAGTATTCGCAAGCGCCTTTCGGAGTCCTTCGTGACCTGTGCCGCCTCGCTTGATAGCGTCCGCAAGTAGGTACATGCTATCATATGATTGCGCAGCCCACGTATCGGGGTCGGCCCCAAATCGTGTGTGGTATTGGGATACGAATTTCTTGATCCGAGGATTGGAGGAGGTCGGAACGAAAAGGCAGATGTTCATAGCCCCTTCAAGCGCAGGGCCTGCAAGTTCGATTGTTTTGTCGTTAACGGGCGCTTGGTTGCCCAGTAAAACCGCAGGATAGCCCAATTCCTTTAGCTGTTTGGCAACAAGCGCGAATTCGGTGTAGTAGCCCCAAAACTGAATATGCGTTGCCCCAAGTGACTGCAGCTTTGTCAATTGAGGCTTCAAGTCCAGGTCCCCACGCTTGAAGCGCTCTATGGCCAGAGGTTTCACCGCGAGCCGCTCTGCTTCTGAGGCGAAATTGAGAGCCGTTTCTCCGAAAGCGGAATCCTCGATCAATAACGCGATGTTCTTTGCCTTCAATTGATTGACCACGAAATCGGCCATCTTGACTGCGGCGATTTTGTCGTTTAGCGCAGTGCGAAATGTCCATGTCGATCCCATTTCAGTAATCTTCGGCAAAACTGCAACCGGAAGAATATGCGGGATTCCTACCGCGTCCACGCGGGGAAGGTAAGCCGGAACATCAAGACTTGCAGCAGAACCAAAAATGCAAGTCAGGTTCTTGTTGTCTGCCAAGCGGGTGAAGGCTGTTACGGCCGTTGGCGGTTCGGTTTTCGTATCCTCAATAATCAATCGCAATTTCTGTCCGTTGATCCCGCCGACCTTATTCATCTCGTCGATGGCCAACTGGACGCCGTTTCGCTGGTCCTCTCCAAATCGTGCTCCCGGCCCGGTCAGTGGTGCGAGCATTCCGAATGTCAGATCTCCTTGAGCGGCGGGCAACGGGTTTTCTTTGGGTTTGCAGCCGATGAGCCAAGCGCTCATCACGCAAAGACCAATTGTGATCAGAAGGTTGCGATTGGTGGACTTGTGCGTTTTCATTTGAATTCGGTTTCTATGGGTTGTAGTTGGTTCGGAAGCCGCCCTCTGGGGTGCAGTCTTGCAAGCGAAGTGCAAGGACGACCGTCCTTGCCCATCCCTGCATCTCCTCTTGACCGTTGACTGTGATGAGCGCTCATCTGAGTATAAATGCCGAGTTCCAAGGGATGCTCTGACAAGAACTGACAAGTGGCTGATCTGGCGCATGGATGATCCGCAAGATGCGTACGTGCAATAACTTGCGTTGCAAGTGCGGAAGCCGAACGAGCAGATCTAGATAGAACATTCCGGGTGCTAATTGGTCCCATCAAAACGCCGTGAAGCTGTGCATGCGTCCTTTCCACCTCCACCGCAGACAACAATAATTGCAGGCATTCCGTCGCTATTGGAGCATGAACCAACTGCTCGCGGCTTGTACACATCTATGTTGATTCGTTCATTTCCTCCGGCGCTCTTTAGAAAAGTTCTTGCATCATCAACCTCGTGCTTTTGCTGTTTGCTGCATTTTACACACGTTAAGCGTCTCAAAATATATTCTCAATATTAAACAACGGCCTGACATGAACTGACAAGCCGTACGCTTTCCGACACGACCTCCAACACAGTGTGAGGGGCAGACCTGGTTGTCATGGGTTGTCAGGCAAATGCCGGCGACTGTGAATGTACTTGTGTATGAAAAACCAAATAACACAGCGTCAGCAGAACAAAACTCAATCGTCGTTGCATCAGCCCCGCCTGACATTCCGCGAGATTCTGGAGATGACGAGAGAATCCGCCGCAGAGTCCGCCTGGTCACGAGCCGAGCAGGCCTCTCGGCTACGGCACTTGGTCATTGCGCAGCATCGGTTCCGTGCAGCGCGCGTGCTGGGAGAGATCAAACAAAAAGCACTTCGGCGTGTGGCAACACTTGTGCCAGAGCAAATCAGCCTTGAAGTGGATTCCGACTACTTGATTGGGCAGCCTAGTGTGTGTTGGCCAGGCCATGGGCGATTACACTTGCCGGTTTCGACGCCACTGGCGCTGGCCGACTTTCAGGAGACATCGTCCCAGCGTGCGATGTGTGAAGCAGCCTAACACCGCGCTGATATGGGTGATGGCCATGACAGTGAAAATCACGTCGTTGAATCCCGGCATCGCCGGGGGGCCAACTCGCCACACGAGTCACCAGCCTCCTGTGAGTTCGCCTGACTATTCAGGGCGCGCTGTGGACGACTGCGCCCACAACGCTCATTGGATCCACACGAACATCAAACCGGTCCGTTTGGCAACACGCTTTACAAAGTTTGACCCCAATGACGGTATGTCCTCCGAATCGTGGCTGAAATTGGCCGATGTTACCTCTGTCCCGATTGAAGGGCTTCCTGTAATCTGGCAATCATGAAAGAAGGTCTACAGCTTCGATTCCCGGCTACGGTTAAATGATGCCGGCGACTCTATGCAGCAGTGGCGAGACTGTTGCTTCAATCCCCCGCTCTTCGACCATTTTGGCAGCCCACACAATCTCGGAAGGGCGCAACTCCACAAGATCTCGGCGGATGTGAATGGCTACGCCTTGCGTCACAATGGCGACTCAGCGCTTCTGCGGTCTCTGCTCAAACCCAGCGGGGCAGAACCGTGGTCTGATTTTGCGCATCAACAATAGAGCAGCGGGTCATTGGTCACTGTGGCCCTCATACGATTTGATACTTTCTTCGCATCTACCGTTGCCAAGTTGAGGATTGCAGGTCCTCCCAACTGACGTGCTCTTGGGGAAGCCAGTGGTGCTTGGCGAAGAGCGCGTCGACCTCGTTGGCCAGTGGGCCGAGCCACGTTAGGTCTTGTTCCTCGCAATGGACAGGCTCAGTTGTTACGGTGGCTTTGCCACTCCCCAGTTCAAGCAAACGCCGGTAGGACCAGACATCGGGCTCGATTGCCGGGAGTCCAAGTGCGATGGCTTTGGCGTTTGCCAATCTCGGTATCCGAAGCCCCTGCGGATCGAGATCGCCAAAATACCGGATGGTGTGTTGGTCGCCAATCATTCGCAAGATTTCCCCGATGTAAGAGACGGAGTGCATGAACTGATTGCCACAACCGTAAGCGACCGCGCTGAAAAATCCGTGCTCGCGATTCCAGCGGCAGTACGAATGGTACGTGGCGGCGTTTTCGATGACCATGATTGGCCCATCAGATGAGGGACCGCGTTCCCACGCCAGTGGTTCGGGTGCGACGAAGCATCGCAATTGCTCCAGCGTTAAGCATCCTTCGGCAAATATGGTGGAATTCCGAAACAAAGTGTCCAGTCGTTTCTCGTCGCCAAAGATCTGCAATGATCGTTCCTTTACGGGCACCGGTTGCCGATCTCGTCCACCACTCGCAAGAAAGCTGTTCAACTTGAGCAGATCGTCGGGTGAAACGCTAAAACGGGCCGTTGTGAGAAAGCTCAATTCTGGTTCCCAACGAATGGACGATGGATCAAATGCAACTATTGCCTCTGGTAAAATGTCGCCAAATAAGGAGACCAGGCGCGGCTCGGCGTCGAGTGGAACCAGAATGCGGTCGATGAGATGCGGTCGGTAGCGAACTGGACGCAGCTTCACGAGACCCGCCGCTTCGACAAAATGCGCATCACGCTCGGCCTCACGGCGCTGTTCGGCGGAAAGCAAGCCAGCGTCTTCGAGCAATTGGTTCCAGTCGCGAGAAAATGGGCGCTCCGATTTGCCGAAGTGACCGCCGCGTGCGGTCCACCACTGGTCGTGCAATTCCCGCAACACAGGCAGTGCGCGCCACCGTGGATCATCGGGGGTCATTCGAGTGCTTCTGTTACCTGGTCCGGTGGAAGCAGGATCGGAATGTTATCCACGCGGGTCACATAGCCGTCAGCATCGCGGTGCTCTTCCTTGCGGCAGACAACGACGGTATCGGCAAAACGTGCCATGACGCCAAGCCGGTCGATGGGAAAGGCCATTACAAGTTGAAGCTGGAAGTTGCGCGCCAGTTCCAAGCAGTCCTCCACGCCATCACCTGAGAGTTTGGAAAATGCTTCGTCCATCACGACCAAGCCGAGATGCTGCGAGCGGCTGTTGCCAAGGTCGTAGACGCGACGGAAGGCAGCGAGCATGGATATGAAAAACGGAGCCTGATTCTCACCACCGCTCAAGCTGCGCCCACTGCGTCCCAGTGAAATGGCGGCCGCGTTCTCCTGGCCTTCCGGCACCATCTCCAAGTCGTAGCGATGATAGTAACGGTAATCGAGCAGGCGGCGGGCGCGGTCGTCAGCCTTGTCAGCGGCCTCAACAGCGGCCATTAGCTCAGCTTTGGCCTGTTTGATTTCGTCAGACTTGATGCCTTGAACCAGCGGGTCGGTGGGCGCCAACCCGGTATCGAGCAGATGCCAGAGCGTTGCGAACGCCGGGTCGCGCCAATGGTTGATGCGGTAAATGTAGCTGCCCACGCGGCGGTCGAGGTATTGGCGAAGCTGGCGAATGGTTCGGTCGGCATCTTGAATCTTCTCGTTAAGCCGGTCGAGCACGCCTTCCTGAAGCCGCCGCTCCCAATCCTTGCGGCGTTCAGCCGCGAGGGTGCGCGATTTTTCCAACTCGACAGTTTCGAGCAACTGAAGTCGAGCCGTCCATGCTTCGTTGCTCTCGTCATCGGCAGGAAAGTCGGTCTGGTATTCCGGATGCCGCACATAGCCTTGAGCATCACGCGCGGTGGCCAAAGCCAAGCGTTCGTTGTTGCGAGAGTTCCGTGCCTCGACTGCTCCGCGACCGGCTGTCCCAGCAGCATCTTGTGCAGCAGTGACCCGCTTTTCCCACGTCGAAGATTCGGCCAACAGTCGATCACGGACTTCATCAAGCTCAGCGTCGAGGATGCCTTGCGGCAGGCGAACACGAACCGCGCTCAATTCGACCTGAGCAGTTTGCAGGTCCCCTTCTGCCGTTGCGATACCGTCTTCATGGGGTTTAGTGCGAAGCCCGAAACTCTGTTGACGGTCTTTCAGCACACCGATTCGCTGATCCAGCTTGCTCTTTTGGTCTTCGTGAGTTGCCAGCCTCTTCAGTCGGGCCTCGCGCTCGGGTGTAGTCAGCAGTTGAATTGTCTCACAGACAACGCCAAACTCCTTCTGCAGCTTGGGCAGCAAAGGCAATTCTGTGGCGCGATCCGGCAGCGCAGCATCGCCGAGTCCACCTTTCTTCCCGCTGTCGAGCCATGCGTTGATGTCATCAAGTCGCTGCTTCAGGGCATCTCGCTGCGCTCGTGTCTCGATCTGCTCGCGTTCCCGTGCAGCCCGCATTCGTTTGATGCCTTGGCGTCCTAGAGTTAGCGCCACGTCGCCCGCCAGCCGAAGCCGGCGACGTGTGGGCACTTGCTTGAAGACGCCTTCGGGGGTGATGGCTCGTCCGGCCTCACAGCGATCAAGCTCCTCGACGTTCTGCACGCAAGCAACATCCCCCAAGAGATGGAACACAAACGCGCGTGCGACCTCATTGGTGATTTCAACTTTTGTGGCCAGAGAATTCTCGCGCACTTCCTTGCGCAGTTGCGGTGAGAACGCCTCGAAAGGATTGACCAACGATTCTGATTCGCGGCCCGGTGGGGTGCGGCGAAGAATCTCCAGCGCCTCCTTGTAGTCGTCTCGTGAGACGACAATGGCCCAACGATTCCGTCCGAGGAAGAGTTCAAGAGCCGGCCACCAGCGGTCTTCATCTGCCTTCACTTCGATGAGCCGCCCGAGTTGTTCTGCGCGGCCTCCGAGCGTCTTTTGTATTTCCTCGAAAAGAGGGAACGAACCCGGCATACGACGCTGGTCGAGGGATTCGAGATCAGCGGCAAGTTGTCGCAGCCGTTTCTCGGCGGAGTCCAAATCCTGCCGGAGCGGTGTCAGCAACTTGTCTACGGAGAGAAATGTGTCATTGAACCAACTCGCCAGTTTCTGAAGGGCAGCCAGACGCGGAGCGTCCGAACCGGTGTGCAACGCCTGAAGCAACCGATCGTCCACTGCCAGGACTTTAGCCAAACCTTCCAGCTTGATGGCCAAGCCGTGTTTGAGCCACTGCGTCCAGCGATAATGACGGTCGGCCAGCCGTTGGTGGACAGTTTTCGCCGCATCGCGAAGGTCGCCTACCTGACCGCGAAGCTCATTCTTTCGCCGAATGAGATCGTCCAGCTTTACTTGGTCCCGGTCGCGAGAGGCTTCCAACCTGACTTCATTGATGATCTTCGTCACCTGCTCTAATTCACGGACCGCCACATCCAGAGCTTGTTGGTCATTCGCGTGATCGGCTTGGAGTCGTTCCAGTGTCTCGCGGTGCTTTTCCAACCGTTCACGAGCTTGAGCACAAACCAACGCGGATCGTGCATGGACGAAGATGGCTTCCTCGCGCCGCGCCTGTTCGTAGGTCACGTGATGCTGACAAATTCGTCGCAGGAATGCCGCTTCATCTTCCTGCTTCATGAGCCGCGCCTCGGTATCGCGGTAGGCATCCTGTGCCGCTTTCACGTCCCGTACGTCGAGAGGGCTTTCCTCAAGAATGAAGCGGCGAATGAACTCTTCAACGCTGTCCTCCGGCTCGAAAGCAATGGCCTTAGCGAGCGTTTTCTGGAACTGATCAGGCTCAAAATATAGATGGCGGGGCGTAGCCATCTCGGCGAGGTAGTCTTCTTGTCGGCCAAAAATGCATTTCTGGCTGGAGCCAATCTCGTATTCGCGCCGAATCCACGTGCGGAAAGATTCTTCATCCAACAGCTTGTCCTTGGGAGCAAGATCACTCCATGTGACTCGGTCGGGAATCAGGAAGTAGGTGTGCTTTGGCTCGGCAGTGGGACTGCTGTATTCGAAACGAACACCCCACGTCTCGCGCCGGAGCTCGGCTTTACTGTTTTCGGCGGGCCACGTGAACTCCAAGCCAATGATGCTGACGCAACTCTGACGGGTGTAGTGTGGTTCGCCATCGCGCATGGTGTTAGTGTCACACAGGCAATAGCTGACGAGCGAGCGACTGCGGGCGTTACCGGCGGCGGCGCGATTGGGCCGCCAGTGCTTGCCGAGCAACACATACTGCATCAGGTCGAGCAAGGCCGTCTTGCCGGTGCCAAACGCGCCCGCGATGAGCGTGTGATTAGAAACATCAAGAATCTGGCGGAAGCCGTACCAGTTGATGGCCAGTACACGGGTCAGGGAGATGCGCCGCTCGGTCATGACTCTTCCTCCGATGCCATGTCGTCGGGTGGAGCGAGGTAGAGGTCGGCCTGTTGCTGCCAGGTGTCTGCGGTCTCGAAGGGAATGACCCGCTGGAGTGTGGGCAAAATCTCCACGAGCGATTCGCCAAAGCGTTGCGCATCTTCGTGCTGACGAAACCGGATCAGGCGGCGACTGCGTAACCGGGTTAGCAATCGCTCCAGATGCGATTCCGTCGGTGGCTCGATGTGTTCAAAATACAGTTTCAGTCGCGCGAAGACATCGTTTGCGGTGATCACCACTGTCTCGACTGGACGCTCCAACCGAGTGTCGTAGTAAATACGCCATAGCGTCAGTACGAGGAGAGTTTCGTCTTTCGTGAAGCGGGCGGTCAAACCGCATTCTCCAGGCACCGGACGGGCCTGCAGGATGGGTTTGTCGGCGTCGGCGACAAGATGAAGATTGAGCGGCGCGAGATATTCGGCCAATTCCCGCTGGTACTCGCGAGCGGTTAAGTAAAGCTGTCGTGCCCGGCCCTCATCGCCATAGAGGACACCGGTCGAGAGCAACTCAGCCAACACGTCACGCAACGCTGAACGGTCGTCCTCACGGACATGCTGCCAAAAGGATGGCCAAGGTAGATTCATGCGATACGCTCAATTGTCAGACGTTCAACACGCCGCCCGGCTTGCCGGTCAGTGGGAATCTGGTCTGGTTCAAGCCCGTGCTCGCCGCGCATGGTGTGAACCCGCCAGCGCAGTGGTTTGTGTGGTGTGGAACCTGTCGCCCGCTCAAACGCCAGAACGGCAAGCAGGTCCAGCAGGTCGTCTTCGGCCTGAAGGTGAAATTCAGCCGTCGAAAGCTGTACGCCCTTGGTTGGCAGGTGTTCCTCGATGAACCTTCCTGCCCGCTGTGGCGTGATCGCGTCCAGGTTGCGTTGGCGAATCAACTCCTGAGCGTCGAGAGCATCAGGACCTTCGGGAGGGGCAATGACCGAAAGGTCAACAGGCGGGCGTAACCGCCGAGGGCGATAAAGTGCGTCGGAGCCAAAGCGGAGCGCGACTTCCGCACTGAGCAAAGGCAAGCCAGGTTCGTTGGCAAGATTGGCAAACGATTGCCCCGTGTGCCGCGTGTCAGCCTCCTGCATGTACGCTTTTACTTGCTCGGGACGGCGACCCCGAATCTCGGTCTGGTAGCGATAGCGTTGGGCGGACAGCCGGCTGAAATCGGCCATCCGGCCATCAATGATACGCTGTTTGGTTGGAATGGCCGCTAGTCCGCGTTCCAGTTCCGCCAGTAGGCGCTCGGCTTCAATGTAGGCATCGGCTTGGGTTAAGCCGCGATGGGCAACAAGGTCATTAGCAAGGCGCTGTTTGGCATACGGATTGGCCAGTGCTTCCTGCACGACAGCGCGCGCATGTTGGAGGCGCGGAATCAGCCCGCCTTGTTGGAGAGCATCGTAGCAGACCATGTGTTCGCCGGCGTGGAATTCGATAAGAAAGCGATTCAACGTCTCGGAAGGAGATTCACTGCTTCGCTGTTGCTGTTCATGACGGAGAATGAGCGTCTCGACCGCGTGCATTTGATCAGTCGCACGCTCGACGCGGTCGAGCAGTTCCTTGACCGTCTGGCGGTATTCATCCTTACCAAAGCGAGCGGGATCGAGCGCGCCGTCAGCGAGCAAGGTGGAGCAGATGGAACGAAGCGTAGCGGCAAAGTCCTTGAGATCTGAAACATCCTCTGTGGCCAATTCGCGAATCAGGCGAAGCAGGCGGCGCAGGTGCGGCGTGAGCAAGACCCAGCGTTCATCGAGACTCACGTGACGCTCCTGTACCCAACCGGCTTCCAAGAGCTTGTTGTAAAGCTGGCCTGCTCGCTGCCGTAGATCGGTCAGCGCAGCGCCTTCGTCGTCGGCCAGTTGGATCTGCGGGTGCACCGCAAGCACTTCGCGAATTAGAATGAGCGTGTCTGCATGGGAAACCTGGCCGCCTTCATCCGTGCTTTGGGCGAGCCGATGAGCGCAGTCGATATAAATGGCTGCGGACGGACGTGCAAGCGGTCGAAAGAATCCGCTCGAAAGAAGCCCTTGGAGACGACCACTGATTGACACGATTTCAGACACCCCAGTCAACTCCACTCTCTCGCTGCGCCTTCATTCCTGCTCGAAACCCTGCGTTTTGAATTTCAGGGTCTTGCAGTTCTCCGAAACGGTGCGCACAACGTTTTCCGGTATTCCGCTTGGAACATGTGCCTGGATTTCGATTGTCACCTCAACGTCCGCTGCAAGAAGGCTGGTCAAGTGTTGCACGACTTCAGTAGACACCTGCGCGGCATCGCGATTCAGACGCGCGGGATCAAGTTTCACGCTCCCGAAAAAGCGCGTCGGTTTGGCAGGAGCCGCCGGTGTGGTAGCCGTGCCAACAGGACCGCCAGTTCGTTCCGTGATGCCGGCGGTGGCTGAGCCGTCAATGGTTTCGCTCGGAGATGCAGTTGGCGGACGCTCGGCTTCAATCTGGCACAAGGCAACGTCCGGTTTCACCAACAACGAAGTGGATTCCGCTTCGACATCGACATGGCAGTTGCCCCGCAAGCCGATATAGCGTTTCTGCTTTTTATCCCAAGCATCAGCAATTGCAAACGTCTCCGATGACCAGGTTGTCCGAGAAAGACCATCTTGAATACTTTCGACGAGAACAGCCGGGCCGCGCAGGCGTTGCAGATATGGATACTTCGCATAATCTTCAACCACCTGTTTCACGGCTACATGGTGGTCGCCCCGCCAAAGCGGAATTTTGTCGAGGTCCTGCCGTAGCAAGGTTGGGGCATACTGCGAAGCCATCTGCGTGTCGGATTTGAGCTTCTTGGAGGCGCGTACCGCCAACGGGTCAGGCCCAGCCAATTTTACCGCTTGCCATTCCAAGGCCGCCTGAAAGGTTGATTGGGTAGGGAACAGCAGCCAACAGAAAGTCTCGCCCACGCGACCCTTTACGGCCGTATTCCAAGTAGCGATCTGATTTGTTACCTGACGCGTCTGAAACCCGTCCAGTCCGAGTTGGTCCTTGTCGTTCTCGATTGAGCGCCAGGCAAGATGAAACCGCACAGCTTCGTCGAGTTCGGTCAAGCGCGTCCGATCTCCGGCCAGAAAAACCAGCGCGTTCTTAAACAGTCGCGGACTGTTCCCGCGCGCATTTAGGACGGCCTGCGCCTCAGCCTGGGCAGCATTGCCAGTTTCCTTGGCATACGGATAGTCCACACCCAGCACAATTAGTTGCGTCTCCATTTCATCGGGAATCTCGCCGCTGTTCTTTGTGAACGAGCGTATCGCTACAAAATCCCCACGCGATTTCAAATCTTCCTGCACACGCTTCTTGATCTCTTCCGCGACTGAGTCGGGATCGCGCTTCATCTGTTCCGCGCGGTCTTCAGCGAGTTTTGTGACGGTGGGTTGTGTCGAATACCAATACCGGGTGTTTTCCTGATAGAGGTAGGTAGCCGCTTGGGCGAGATGCCGAAGCGCGTCACCGAAGATTGCTGGGCTCTCCCCGGGCTGCACACAGCCTAGCTTGATTCGACGATCTTCCACTCCCCGGTTCGCAGCACCGGGGGTAGGCGCCGATGCAAGGAAAAGCGTGCGCGCAACGCGACGGCAAGCTGAATGTCTTCCTAGATTCGGTTTCTCCCGATCCAGTTTCAACGGCAGCGAACTTTCACCGTCCACATCCTTTTCCAACACGGGTTCCCAACCATCTGGGAGGAAGTGAATAATCTCCGATATTACCCGCTGGTTGAGAAGCGGGATATGCGCGGGTAGAATCAGCGGGCTTATATCTCCCTGTTCCCATAACGCGTGAATGACAGACGCCATCATACGGAGTACACCGCGGGTGCGCTGAAACTTCACCAGTCCCGACCAGTCTTGATACAGCCGCTCGAAAATCTCTGGGTGAATCGGGTACGCCGCTTTGATTTTTCGCTCGTAGTCCGCCTCACGGCATTCGGGTGGAAACTCTTGGTGCTGGTTCCGGTATAATTCGCAGAACGCCTTCGCTACATTGTCTCGCGCGGTAAATAGGCTGGGATCGGTGATCGGTTGAAACAAACGTCGACGGACGATCTCAAAACTCTCTTCTGCGTTGGCAGGCCGCCACGACGCCTCGACTCGACCGATAGCATTTTTTAACGCGACCAAAGCCGCCCGTCCTCGCGCGCCACCGACCTCTTCATCATGTACGCCGGCGGTCGGTGAAGCGGTTTGCGCTTCACTGGAAGCAGGGATGCTGATTACCAGCATTGCCTGGGGTGCCGATTTGGTCTCCTCGCTTAGGGTTTGCGCAAAGGTAAAATGCGTCTCAAAATCCCCACCCGGCAAATCCTTCTGGTCGTGCAACTGCCTCGCATACGCGACCCATTCATCAATGAGGATCAAACAGGGTGAGTATTTACGTAAAAGTTTGCCGATGGCATCGCCGGGATTGGTCGCCGTCTCGTCGGCCTGTTTCACCATGGCGAAGCCGTCTTTGCCGCCGAGCTGCCAAGCTAATTCGCCCCAAAGGGTACGTACTACTGTGCCATCGTCCTTCACATTCGGTTGACCTGGTGAAAGCTTCGTTCCGACGATCACGACGCGGCGAACGTCCTTAATCAGGTCGCATCCGGCCTCCTCGAACATCGCCTCTAGCCCAGGAAAGTCCTTCTGCTGATGACCTGAAAAAAGGTGATACAACGCAAGCATTGAATGTGTCTTGCCGCCGCCGAAATTCGTTTGGAGTTCCACGACGGGATCTGCACCCTGACCAGCCACCCTTCTCGTGGCACGCATGAGTAAATCCTTAAGCCCTGCGGTAAGGAATGTACGCCGAAAGAATTCAATGGGGTCTCCGTATTCTGAAGTTGCTTGTTGTTTATACACCTGCCACATGTCGGCAGCAAACTCAGCTTGCTGATAGCGCCCGGACGCTACGTCTGGATGCGGGGTTACGACTTCGCGCCAGGGGCGTAGCCCAGCGACATTCTGACCTTCCAGCACCGTCGTGGCCGCCCTGCGTCTCTCGATTCGAACCTGGTCGTCAAACTTTACTCGTAGTAGTTCCGCCTTGTATCGCGCCACCTCCTCCGCCTCTTTTGCTGCCGACACTGCGTTAAGCAACCGCTCAATCGAATCCAACGCTCGGTATGCGTCGTCAGTACTGAACGTCCTTTGATGCGCCCATTTATTGCGCACATCGCGTAGCTCGCTCACCAGACTGCGCTCGGCTGGTCCCAGCACCTTGCGGAACACATCGTTCCACTGATTCCAAAGTGTCGCCAACAGACTGGCGATGTCCCATTGGGGCTTGCTCGCCGTGCCGAGGAATTCGACTTGCGTGGCACTTAACGTCTTCTTCGTTTCGGAAAACCATTGATCTTGATATGTGCTCTGGAGTTCGCGCTCAACAAACGGCTTTAAGCCAGTTGTCAACTGTTCGAGGCATTTACCGATACGTTCATGATTTGTGATTGCCATGAGACCTCCGCTTCATATCTCCGTCGATTGCTCAGTATCTGCCATTAAACCCTGATTCTCAGCGCCTCTCAATCATATTACCTGGTGTCAGATAGCTCCTCAAAAATATCCCTGTTGTTCATGGCAACTGCTGGCCAATATCGTCTGCCCACTGCTGCCTCTCTTCCGCAGACAAAAAGGGATAGTACGCAAGTGAACCGCGAAGGCTTTCGTGATTGGGCCGTAGTGACAGCTCTTTGAAAATGGTGAGCACTTTCTGCCGGTGGCTCGGAAGGCAATCGGCCGGTTGGCCCTTGCCCGTCGCCTTGCAGTTAATGACCTGCGCCATGTAGAGTGCGATACTCAGATGTTCTCCTACACGGTTTTCCACAATCGCAGAAGTGACAGCGCGCTTATTGCCCTCTTGCTCTTCAAGAATGCGTTTAAGGTATCCAACGTACTCTTTGTCCGAAAGTACGCTGTGCCCGACCGTAAAAATGCCAATACTACGCAGAAGTCTGTCCTGAACGTTAAATGGTGTCAGCCTGCCACGGCGATAGTATAGGTAAAGCAGTTTGTTGCACTCGACGAAGACGTCCAAAAAGTTTGTCAATCCGTTGATGTCTCCTCTCCGAGCGTGCTTCCGTAGAACATTATCGTGGTGTCGATCTACGAAATCGAAAATGGCATCTTCAAGTTTCTTCCCAGCACTTCTCGTCCATTCTGGTGCTTCGTCTGACAGAGTGGGATCATGTTCCTGTAGGCCATAACCACCACCTCCGTGTGGCACACTCATCCCTGATTGGTACTTGATGTTGAGGTGGTAGAGGAAATCTACCACCGCCTGATAGCCTTCTCGCTGTGCCAACACATCGAGGTATTCTGTCGTACCTCGGCCGGTTTCTCGGACGGTTCTTTCCTGGCTATCGCCCCCGGCGCCTCCACCGGGGATGTAGGTTAGCTTGGCCTCTTGGATCAGCCAGACGCAATTACTCTTCTCGATTGAGGCATCCTTTTTCTCAGCTTCTAAATAACACCGGACGGAACCATGCATCGCTTTCAGCACTGCATCGTCGATCTGAATCGCTTTGAAGTGGCTTGGTTCGACAGGTAGTGACATCGTCTTGCTGGGCTTTTCTTCCCCGTGTTTCTGAAGCGCCAAGGAGAGCCCAGCGAGAGATCCCGGTTGCTTGACGCGATACTGGACGGTCATCTGTCCGCGCCCATGAAGGGCAACAGCGAGCAGCGAGATGGATGACTCCGCTTCCACATCCTTTGATGGCTCCCTTTCGATGCCAGGCTCGAAGAGATGCGCTTCCACAAGGGACCGCTTGAGCTGACCATCAAACAAGGCATGCGCTGGATCTTCGGTGCCGCACAAAAGCAAACATGCCTCGACGTTCCGGCCTTCGAACGCAGCGCTGGTGAAGTTGGCGCTGCCGGCGAGACAAATCGCTCGTTTGGTGGTATGAGCTACAATCAATTTTGCGTGTAACCGGCGGCTGTTGGAGACTTCGACACCATACAATTTAACCGCCTTACCGAACTTCGGTAACAGTTTCACCGGCAGATTGCTGGTGTGTTCCTGTGCGGTGATTTCAATCGAGCACTTGGGCCATTCATCTCGTATCTTCTCCAACAACGCCAAGTCCTCATCGTAAAAGGGCGAAATGACTGATAGACGTTTCGGCTCTTCGTTTCCGATTGCCGCGACAAGTTGATCCCACAGCGAACCAGACCGGGTATGCACCAACCGGATATCCTCAGAAGTGGGAACATCGGACATGAGCCACGGCTGTTCCGCCTTCAATTCATTCAACCATGTTTCCGCCACTTGCTTCGCAGCACCTCTGCAAATTGGCAAACAGGCAACAAAGAATTCCATCGCCTGCCGCAATAGTCCCCGATGCTCGTGGTTCCCCTCACTTGGCAACTCCAAGACATTGAGCAACTCCAAGTTATTTGTGCAGCCTGCCTGCGTTAGATTGTTGCTTCCGCAGAACACAGTCCCCATGTCCTTGTGGACCAACAGATGCACTTTGGCGTGGAAGACACCCTTTCCGGGGTATACCGGCACCACTAAATACCGTTCATTCAAATACCGCGCATGAACATCCGAGCGTGCCATCCTTTCATGGCAGCTTCCATCCATGAAGACCAGGATACGGCGTGCTTCGGCCAATGCGTCAGACCAAAGAAGTCGGTGCTCGAAGTACAGGGGGTCGAAATCGTATGTGGAAAGCACAGCCATTGTGGCCTTGTGGCGGCCGAATACTTCACTGAAGTCGGTGCACTTCATCCCCGTGTTCCCGCCTTCAGTTCTTCGGCAAGCAACGCATCGCCATCTGCTGTACGGTGCCGCAAACCACCAGAATCGGGCTGTTCCTCAAGTAGGCCGAGATCCTTGAGAATCAAAATCCCACTGAAGAAACGCCCGTTACCATACGTGGGTGTTTCGTAACGTTTTCCACGGCCACGGATGCGTTCGTCATCCATGAAAAAGAACGATCCGCTCTTCTGGTAAGCCAGGGTTAGATGAAGCCGGATGACGAACCGGTGCAGGATGTGAAGCAACAAATCGCGAAATGGCACATTGAGCGCATCCCCATAATGGAGCCGCAATTCCCGCACGACGACCGGGACGGTCACATTCTGATATGGATCATCGTCACCGGCTGCCTTGGCGAGCCAGCCACCATATGGCGTGTTTTCCCATTGGAGGTATCGGAGACACAACCCACTACACAAAATTGCTGCGAGTGCCACCGCCTCGTCCGTTCCGTAACGTTCCCGCTGATCCAGAATTGAATGAAGCTGTGCCTCTGACAACGGATGTTCCAACGGCACGGCTTTTTCCAGTGCACGACTGTCCGCCTCATCGAAACTATTTACTGGAACACCTGCAGCGGTGTACAACTTGGCTGGTGTGAGATCCGAAAATGCACCATCGTAGTTCACGCCGATGAGTTTTCGAAAGGCGCGGTTAAAACCAGCTTTGGAGAGTGGCTCCAGCAAAGCCTCAAGGCGGAAGCCCTCCAGCCGTTTGAGGTTGCCATGTGAGACGATGACGATAAACAGGTTCTCCAGAACCGCGCTCAGGTAGTAGTGGAAGTAAAACATCCGCCAGCGCGCCGCCACGTCGGCTAGCACGTCAGGCCAAGTCACTTTCCAAACGGTGTCGTTTGAATCCCTGACTTTGCCGAAGTAAACGGCTTCCCCAAAGGTCTCCTGATCCAGGGGTACATCATGTTTTTCCAATTCGTCGGCCAGGTGAAGCATCAATAGGAGTGTGTTCCGGCGCCATGTGTGGGACATCGACTCCAACCCGACCCGGTTAAAGAATATTTCACGAAGGATTGGGCGGTCGGGACCTCCACTGCGCAATTCACACAAACCGCCCCGTTTTCCCCAGTCGATTAAATCATCATCCTTTGCCTTGTGGGCTCCGTCTCTGATGATCTGTTCGGCGCTGGTGGATTTGACGGCTTTGGCGAAAGCCGCGGCGACCTTTTGCCCCAAATCCGACAGGCTCAAATCCTGGAGCCGGGTTGGTTGGACATCCTCATCCGATTCAGGTTCAGCAACTTCTTCAGGGATGTCGAACAGGCGCAGATTTACTAATGAGGCAATGTACGCGTCAAGAGCCGGATTCTTGGCATATGGCAGGGCATCGATGTCAACCTTCCCACCTCGTCGTCCATTATACCAAGTGCTCAGGATGTCTGAACCGACCAACCGTCCGTCAATACAGGCGTGCCCGTCATGATGTAACAGGCACCCGGTAGCGAACGCCTTCTCAATGGATCGCACACGCTCGCGGAGAGGTTTGCCCAGTCCCAGTTGTGGAGCCAACGAAATTGCCCAAGGGAGAAACGAGTAGTAACGCGCTCGCGGAGTGATCGATGTGATGCAGTGAAAGAGCTGTCCGGCCAAACGTGTTGAAACTCGCAAGTTCAGCCCTAGTGGGTCCTGACCTTCGGATACCGGCACCAATGCTGACCACGACAACAGAATGGTTTCAAGTTTGTCGGGGGGCATTCCTTACCTCAGGTCAACATCCTCGGTGCGGGGCGGCAAGCTGCTTGCTCTAAGTCGTTGCATGTTTTCTGACGTGAGTTTCCATTTTATATGAGTACCGGGCCGCCGCAGTTCGCACAAACTGCTGTTTGATACTTAGTGGCATCCACGTGATAGTGGTGCAGTAGCCCCGTGTTCTCAGGATAAACAATTTTTACAGCATCACCGCAGAAATCGAATGAGCCATTCTTGAATGATGGGCCGAGCGGGGTGCCTGCATACCAAATTAGATTCTTCTGTCCGTTAGGCTGAACCTCCAGGCTGCCGGATGCACTACCGCTCACATAGTAGTTCTGGTAGGCCTCGTAAGTCGGATCGGAATATATGGAGTTCTGCTTCTTGAATGAACCAGATGATGGCACGGTATGTTTGATGAACTTCCTCAGCAAGTATTTGCTTCCCGTGAGGTTCAAGGACACAGGTTCAGCGGATGGTGAATAGAGTCCAAGCTTCGACATGCAAGTGTGACAGTAGTACGTGTTCATTGTCGCCTCTTCAGATCAATTCTCCCTGAGCAGGTGCTATGGGTTTCTTATCGGCGGCGAGGCGCTGCACGTCGGTCCAGGACAACACCAGCGTGTTGTAGGCGATGGCGTCGGTGGCCCATTTGCGACGCTCGCAGATGGTGTAGAGCCGGTAGGACAGGTCGCGGGCAACTTGGGCTTTCACGCCGAGTTGACGGATCAAGTCTGCCGCGCCTGACTCGCCTTGCTCCAAACGTCGAATCAGGTGATGAGTGATTTCCCAGATGGGAAGTCGTTTGCCCTTCGACGGGTCCCAAGTCGCCGACAACTCTTCCTTCTTCAACAGACGCACCTTGCCGGCTTTGGCAATCAGGATGCCTGCCTCGACCATGCCAGACACGCTCGTGTTCTTGGCCGTGCACAACGTCTCCGCATCACCATATGGGCCTTCGGTGAAACCGTATTGATCAAACCACGCCAACGCCCACCGCGTGTCGGCGTCGAACTCACCTTCCTGTTCAGCCAGCACCTCGTCGAGTGACTGGTTGATGAGCGACAGCGCGGTGCGGACGTTCATAGGCGAGCCATCCGTTTCCAACACCCGCGCGTACCGGCTAAACACGGCCATGCCCGGCCCGATAGCCGCTTGGGCCAGATCCACGGGCGCGATGTTGCCCTTCTGCAAATTCCGCAACGCTTCCGGTAACTCCTTCTTCAAAGTGGAGAGAAAATCACGACGTGACGCCACGCCCGCGTCTGCCGGACGCCGTCGGCAAACCAGAACAATTGAGGAAGCCAGCGCGTTTCGTCCTGCCTCTCTCAGACCGCCTGACTGCTCGGTTCGCATCGGCCAGGTGCCATCAACGGAGAAGCCACTGCCGACAAGTCCCTCAAGCATTGTTTCCCATCCAGTCGAAGCAATGCTTGTCCCTGACTCGTTCGCATTTTCATCAGTTCCGGTCTCTTGCTGTTTGAATGCATAGAAAACTGTAAAAGGAAAATCAGGAGACGATGTTGAATGGATCTGACGAAAAACATCCTTCAAGCCATCCTCAAAAAACTTTTGCGCAGCCGGTTTTCCTCCATGCCGAAATGGTTCGGCAATTAGTTCGCGAGCCTTGGGGACGAGTACCGTGCTCAACAAATTGGGATAGACTTGCCCCAACGACTTTCTGAGCCAGACGTAAAAGAAGTCTGAAAGGTCGGCGTAAGGAACATTGTCATAGTAGGGCGGGTCGGTTGAAACAAGCCAAGGGCGTAGCGGACGATGTGGTTGAGCCGCGTCCGCTTGGAATGCGTGACCACTTCCCTCAGCGGGGACTGAGGCAACAGCCTTCGCTGCCTGCTCAATGCCGAGCATCCAGTTTCCACTGGAATCACTGAACGGATTCGCTTCCGTGTAGTCCCATGTCATCGGCAACACAGGTAGTCCGAAGGTGCTCACAAGCTTTTCCGCAGCTTGATGCCAAGTGCAGATTGTGGACCAGTAATTCGCCCCTTTGCTCAGCGAGAAAGCGACGTATGTCGCGATCGCATCTCCATAAGTCTCATCGTGACTTGCTTTGTTCACGGTCTCGCGCACTTCGGTAATCAGTTGGCAGAGCGTCGTAAGAGCCGTGAGTTGTCGATTCGAGAAAAGCAGTCGGTGTTTCGTCATCCCATAGTTTTGAACACGGAAGCCAAGTGCTTCCACTGGCAATTCAGTGTCTGGAGCGTCGGTCGGGATATGACACTTCCCGACGGACTCATGTTGTTCTGTTGGCGATAAATAAATGCGCCGCCCCTTTCCTTCCGCTACAATTGCCATCAGCCTTGCGCCCATTCGCTGCGCTTTGGCTTCCTCTCGAATGTATTTCAGTGGTATGGGAGCTTCGGTAAGAACGCAGATTCCGCCGTTACGGCTGACCGTTCCCGCGCGCGGTTCACCATTACCCGTGCGGACTTCAAACCGGTAGGACATGGTGCTCTGGTCCACCACCGGTTCGACCCACGCCTTTTTGCCCGCCTTGGTGGTGAGCCAAAACGATCGCACCAATGGCACATGCGCGCCTTTGGCTGCCGGGTTTGGACTCGCAACCGTTCGCGCCCACAGCCACGCGATCACGGTTGCTTCACCGCCACCGTATTCCTTTGGCAATTTTACCTTGGGATACAAATGGCCGATCCGTTTCTCCGCCTCGTCACGCATCCATTGGCCGTAATACCGGATGTCCTCCGCCAGCCCCGCCGCCCCTTTCCATGTGCCGGACGCGCTAAGCTTCTTCTTTGCCTCGGGATTCACCGGCGGTTTACCAGCAAACTTTGGCGGGATTTCGATGAGTGCTTTCGTAATGAGCACGGGCACAGGATTCAAATCGCTGGCGTGCGCTTCCAATCCAAGCCGCTGGGCCTCCAGCGGAATTGAGCCACCTCCACAGAACGGATCATAAACTGGAGGTGGCTTGCCATTGCAGGAGCGCATGATCTCGGCACGTGCGGCATTCAGCACATTCTCGTTGTTGGAGTTCTCCCATTTCACCAATTCACGGATAATGTCGAACAACCGCTCGCGCTCAATCTCCGCAACGATGTCCTCCAACTTTGGCTCTGGTCCAGGTGGGGGAGCGGAAATTCCGCTCGCCTGCGCTTTGGCAAGCAACGCCGTCTGCTCATCCCACAACAGTTTGCGTGCCTTGAGTTCCTTTTCTGCCGCCTTCCGTTTTGCCGAATCCTTCAGCAACTCGGCGACACATTCCGACGGATCATCCACCAGCGACGCAAACAACACCGCCCGGCAAGCTGCCAGCGGCCGTCGCGCCCACCACAAATGCAACGTGGACGGATGCCCATGCCGTATAGACTTCTCCCGCGCTGCCTCGCGATTGATCGCCTCCAGCGGCAGCGCCACTTCAATGAGTTTCTTTTTGTAGGTCATGAACGGTAATAATCTTTTGTATTTTCTGCCTTCCCGTTCGGCCACCGAATTGGAACGGGCGGAGAATTGTCCCCGAGTGGTTCGATGTTTTGAATTTCAAGCACACCGGTTACACTGGGCAAGAAAGCATAGACGACTTCCAATGTGTTCCGTTTATGTTGGGCTGCTGCGCTGTAACGAATCACTGCATTGAAGTTGCCGCTCTCAAGAAACGCTCGGTTGTGTTCAATGATGTCCTGCGAAGGTGTCACGTCTCGACCATAGTAGGCACCACTGAATGCAGCATCACCTGCACTACGCAAATCCACTGCCTGTACTCTGCCGGTGAAGGTAACGAGGTAGCTGAAAGGTGGAGGCGATTTAGGATTCACATCGAGTTCAAGAAAGCATGTGTCTGCCTCCGCAGCAGCCTGGCGACCTGAAATGCCAGGGCCAAAGTCCCTCCGGTCAGGAGCGACCGACATTCTCCCCAGATCAATCCCCCCGGAAACACCTGTGACTAACCACTTGGCCGAAATAGTTTGTTCACCAGTTGCAATACCCGGCAGTGTCGAGAAATTGACTGTCCCAATCCCCATTATGTTTGTCTGCATATTGTTTTTTACACTTTCTACGAGTTTCCCGGAGTGTTGTGGAACCGGACGTTGATCATCTGACTTTCACACTCTTTTTTCCCGACCGAGCAACACAGGCTCCGTTCTTTATGATTAGAGCCTCCACCCAGTGAGTTCCAGCGTACGCCGTCGATTCCCAGCGCACGCCATTGATGCCTTTGTCGCTTTCGTAAAAGTCGCCTCGCAATTGGCCAGCGTTTGCTGCCTCTCGTCCCGTATTCACCACCTGCCAGCGCACATCATAAGGAGGGGGGACATTTGTGGTGACTGAAAAACGCAATGCCACATTCTTCGGGACAGGGCGGTCGGTAAGATCCCAAAGTTTCCGACCTACGTATTTCTTGATGTGAACAGAGCCACTGATACTCGCTTTGTAGAGCTTCTGTTCGGGCCACTGAAGAGGCAGGACGTGTTTTGTGTCGCCCAAGGCGGGAACTTGGGGTGTGGCGCGAGCAAGAACCGGTAATGAAGCTGAGACCGCCAACCCTGTCTCTTGGGCTGCCCTGGCCATTACCTCCTTACCAAGCACCGGGGCCAGCACATCAACGGACTCGTTCAACTTCAACTTCGCTGCTGCCGATGTAAAATCACTCCGAACCTTTTTGACCCACAACATGAATGCCTCGCGGCGCTCTGGATACTCGTTCCACCTGTCAGCAAAGTTCTCATCAGGATCAACGGGGTTGGCCACCCACCATTTGCCATTGCGGTTTTCAACGAATCCCGGTCTACCCCAGTTAGCCTCGATGTCCTGCACGATCCCCGTCAGCGCATCGTAAACGTCCGGCTGATTACGGTAGGCGCGGGCAGCCAGTGTGGTGATGATAATCGATACCGGCCTGACATCTTGCTTGTTCTGAAAGTGAATATCCCGGTGCCGCTTAAGAATTTGAACCGCAGTTTGTAGAGGGGTCTTGACCTGCCATTCGGGAACTTCCTCCACTTTCGCCTGAATTGATTCTGCCAGCGCGGAAAGTCTCTGTTGAAACACAATCTTCATCCGCTCGTGGAACCATCCCGCGTAGGCTTTGGGGTTACTCTTCTGCCAGAGTGTCAATTCGGTGTCTGTGAGTAGAATGCCCGTCGGCTGGCGTTCAATGTTTGGAATCGCCGGTAGCACATCCATGTGAAACTCCGGCATCTGATTCTCGGAAGGATAATCTAGAATCCAACATCGGCGGGATGGTTCGAGGATGTTCGCTAGATCGTCACGCTTTTTCAGCCGGTCTCCCACAATTTCTTTCAGCTTCGCCTGTGTGGTTTGTTCCTTCTCGATGGTCAAGTGGCAGACAAGATCAATATCGTATTCATGGGCGTCAGTGAGGGGTCTGACCACAGTGCCGAGCCGGAACGACCCCTGAACGTAGATCTCGGGATCGTAGCCCTTCAGTTCGGAATTGTCGTCAGCGAGCCACGCACCTACGTCTTCATACTTCAGCGTTGCATCTTCATAGACGTGGTCAGGTATGTCCAAGACGGAAGCCGCCTTCGCCAACAACGTCGTCAATTGTGTTTGGTTGTTGATGAGCAAGTTATCGTCCTTTCGGGTGGTCAGAACACCTGGCTCCAATACTGGGCATTTAACGCAGCTTGAGCTGCGGCTTGGATTGCCGCCTTATCCGCATATGGGATTTCGTCAGAAATCACATTGTTGCTGTTGGCCGGGTCGACCAGCCTAGCCGTGACGATGTTGTCCTTGATGTAACGAAACGCCGCAAGTAGCTGCTGCTCCAAGTTATCTGTCCGTGTTCCCGAGCACGCATCCATGGTGATGAGTTCCAAGGCCAAGGATTTCTTGAATGGTACACTTTTCCTTTTCCGCCACAATTTCATCAGACGAATCGCAGCACGCCGGCCACTATTGCGAATCGTGTCGATGTGAACCTTGATGCTGGTTTGAAAAGACGTGCCTGTGTCACTGCGGTAGAGGTTTGCGTATCTGAACGTGTTGTCCAACGCTCGGCCCGGAACCACGTCGATGTGGAAACCGCCTTGGAAAGGGAGTTCCCATGCAACCGTCTTGGGGATGGTGTAGTTCCAGTGCTTCTTCAAGGCATTGCCAATGGCCTTGTAGATCGCTTCAAGTGTGAACCCACAATCGGCGGCCCAGTAAACCACGATGTCCAGATCGTACGATTCCCGGATCATTGTGTTCTTGCCAAACGAACCTGCATAATAGACGCGCTCAACCTTGGATAGCCCATTCCTAAGCTGTCCTTCAATCGTGTCGCGGAGATTACGCAGGGTCTGGTCCTCGGCGTCCGTCAAATTCTGTTGGTCAAGAAGCCCCCGAAGGTATTCGTCACTGGTCACGCTGTGCTCCTCCTAGCAAGATGGTCGGCCGGTAAAACTGCGACCCGAAATTAGCGATGTCGTACAACTGAGTCGGTGGGGTCATTGTGGGGTTCAACTGTTGTCCAATCGCCAGCGCCCCCGGTGCCGGGCCGGCGTAGAACAAATGCCATTGCCGGGCGTTGGGGCGCATTGCAGACAGTGATTCGAAAACCTTCCGGGCGGTCTCTCCCAAAATCTGCAACTGATCGGGACTCCTCAGCCAAGATGTACTCGGGTGAGGTACTGTGACATCAACTACCAGAGGCGAACGGGCGAATGGTTTGGGTAATCGTGAGTGCAGAATGCGTGCACTAATATGGAAGCAGACAGCTACCGCCTCATGCGAACTAGCGTGTCTTGAAGGTAAACCTTTCGGTTCAATCGTCGTGTTGGCAGTCGTCGCACGCGGCCACGCCCAGGATTGATGGTCACGGTGATACTGGAAAAGACGAACCCGCGGCCGGCTGGTCAGCAGGTAGCCAGCTGCGATGCAGGAAGACACCGGGGCCAGTGGGAAGACAGCAAAGCGCTGCTCAAAATGGTCTCCATTCGTAAACACTTGTCGAATTCCTAATCTCAATGTCCGGACCACATTGTCCCATCCGCCTTGATTGGGAATGGTAAGCACAACGGGAGCGCCGTTCGGATAGTCAGGCTCCAAAGCCTCGATCGCTCTCAGAGGGTCAATTGGATGGACGCCTTGCAGGACGATCACCTTGTAACCGATGGTGCTCCGCCCTCGTTCAGGCAAGGATGAGCGCACCCAGGCCTCGTGATCGGAACGGAGCTGCTTGATGGCCGCCACGGAGTTCGAGTGCTTCTGCCCGTCGAACTTCGCGTGACAATTCTTACAGAGAAGGATCAAATTCTCGTAGCGGTCTCGCTCTTTGGCCGATAACGCTCTGTTGGCGCGCGGCCCTGTGTCGCTTGATCCCTCAATATGAGCAATGTCGCCAATGACAACGATTGGATCGTGGTCGGTTGCATCCACGATCAGTTCGACCCGGCACCTAGGAACAGCGCAGCGACCCGCAGCACGCCCCCAGAGAATTTTGAGAGTCCGATCACTGTAATGCCGCGAAGATGAAGTCCGAGTTTTCACTCTTCCGCCTCTACAAGTCTGTAGCGCGACGGGAACAGGGTTATCTGCTTCGAGTCTTTGAGTTCCAGAATCTCCTGGCCGGTGAGCGGGAACGGTGAATGGTCGTCGCCGCCGACAACGATACCGGTTTCGCCGGGCTTTTGGCTGATCAGACTCCAAAGTTCGGCAGCGATCTCGATGCCGGTGCTCAGCTTCTGGTCGCTCACCCACAGACGACGCACCACACTGCCGTCTGCCGCATGCTCCTCCCAGTTGAATGGGGTTTCCGACTTCTGAATCGAGCGGCCATCCGGATGTACGCATGCCTTCTCCGTGTCATGCCAACGGAACCCACGTTGTCGGGCGTAGCGTTCAATCAAAGTCGGCTCGCGCGGGGCCGGTGGCTTTGGCTTGGTTCCTTGTGGCTCGGTAACGCCGTCAGTGTCTTCCGTTGGATGCTCGCCCGGTTCAGTGGTCGCCTCGGGCTCTGGCACGTCACCTTCGGTTTGGTCGTGTTCTTGTTCACCGTCAGTTTGCCCTCCATCAGGATGAGGAGCTAACGGCGGTTTGGCCTTCTCGGAGTCCAAAGCGGACAACGACAAGTTGGGGTCCAGATTGAAATGTGAGTTCAGGTACTCGGACACGAAGTCGCGATCGCGGTCGATGCAAGCGGCGATGGCCTCCGAAATGGCCGGGAGTGCGAACGGACGACTGAGTTCGTCGGCCAATTCTTTATGAATCCGCGCCGACGAGTAGTTACCGACGTACAATCTGTGTTCCTGCCAAAGGGTCTTAGGGGTGAACGACTCGCCGGCCGGAACGCCATCGACATACGGCGTGACCTCCAGTAGCCGGAACGGGTACCAGCGGGTCACATAAAGGCGTCGAGCGACACTGCGAAGACGGCCCGTGTCTTCGGTGAGCGGCGACATCACTCGACACAAACCTGCAGCCAATTCCGTTAGCCATTCGGTCGGACGACTTGTCCCGGCATCCTCGACGAATCTTGTGACACGGAGTTCCACCGCGTCGCCGAGGTCGCGAATCTGCGAAAACGGGGCCGCTTGCGAGGTCTCAACGGGCAGCATTTGCAGGTTGGCTGTAGCACGTCTGATTGCGGGGGCCAGTTCCCCCCATTTCATCAGTCCTTGCATGGTCAGCCTGAACTGAAAAGTGGTGATCGGTTCCCATGTCGATTCAAGACTCGGCCAGTGACCACATTCGTTCCAAATCCGGAATGGTTCCCGCTGGATAGCTGCCCGCACGCGGCGAAGGCCAGCTGCGTCCAGTTTGGCTCCGTCTTCGAGCGACTTGAGCCATTCAATGGTGCGTCCCAGTGCTGGCCGCTCGGAGATTCCCAGCCGCGGCCACAGCGCCAGAGTTCGCAGTGAAGCGTGGATGGTGGGCGAGTTGTTGTCCTCGTCGGGGAAGATGGACACTTCGCCGGTGGTCATCCATTCGTTTGAATCAGTCAGGATGAGCGCCTTCTGGCTGAAAGCTTCGGTGATTGTCTTGAGTTCCGGCGGAGCGCAGCGCACGGCAATGCGGTCGAGCGCTTCGTAAATGCGGGAAATCTCAGCGAGAAGGCGAATCGGGGATGGCCCTGCCGAGAGTGCGCGCAGACGGCTGAGAAGCTTATCCGCTCCCTTCGGCGTATCTCGAACGCCGAGGAGTTTCAAAAGTGGTTTGGTCGCCTCGTTGTCCAACTCCGAACGAACAAACGGCTCCACCCCCATGAGCGGCTCGGTGTCCGGCGTGCGTAGGAGAAGTTCAGTGGGTGTATGGACTTTGCCGTGGGTGTCGGGTAGGCAGGGAACGGAGCGGAAATGGACGATCCATTCGGCAGGAATGAAGCCGCAGACCAACAGTGGGTGGTATCTGTTGCCATTGTGTCTGACTTCAGCGCCTGTTTTCTCTGCCCATTGATGCGTTGGGCCGGCAAGAATCCCTTCCAACACGCCTGCCCAGATATTGGGATCGTTGGCTGAGAGCCTTTCCCAGTGTTCCATCAGGTCGGGCGGGAAACCATGGTCGTGGTTGGTGAAATCGTCGCGGGTGTAGTGGAATTCGCGAGGCTCCTGAGCGCCACGTGATGTGATGAACTTTTTGACGCTGGATCGGCTGTAAAGCGATTCTTCGAGATCGACAATTGGGGTGAAGGTGAAAAGGCCGCTTCCGACCGTGTTAATCCAATTGCGCCAAACGTCAGGTTTACACGAAGTGAACTCGCGGTGGTAGTCCTCGTGAAGGATATGTTCATTTGCCCACGTTGCCGGAACAAGGTCTTCCACGCGGCCGGTGTCGTCTACAACGATGCAGTGGTCAGGGGGTCGGAGATATTTGTCTTTGGTGACGTACCGGAAACCCGACGGCACACTAGCGCCCAAGGCAGCCATAATGTGTGCAGCGTGAACGCAATCAGCGACAGTGATGTCCTTTCCGCCGAAGATTCTAAGAGACGCTTGCGCGGCAATTCGGTCAACTGGACTCGGTTCATGCAGGGCCAACACTTGGAGAAGAGCGCAGCCGGGATCGGCATCGTCACTTCGTGCAGGTGCCGTTTTTTTCGGCGCGCGTTTGGAGATCCATGCGAGCCACTCGGCATTCAATGTGAACGCATGAACCATGACGAACTTCCAGTCTGCCGAAGAGAGCAAGTCGCGCTTTGAAGAAAGGCGTACGACTTCATCAGCCGGGCGGAGAGTGGCGTTTCCCTCGACGGGAACGATCCGCATGCGGCGTCGACGCTGGTTGTTCCAATCGTAAGGGCATTCACTTTGCACGAAGGACCACAGCTCGTGAAGTTGTGGCCATGAGCCGGGGCGCGGCACTGTGTCGCTGTGCTCCAATTGCTGGAGCACCTCATCTTCATCCAGGTCCTTCAACCAGTCGTGCGACGTGAGAACGGTGCGGGCGGCGCTGGGCACCTCGCTGGCAAGTATGCGGCTGTTGTCGTCGCTGAAAAGCTTGCTGAGTTGTTCAGGCTCCCAGACGGAATACAACTGCGGTGGTACAGCAACGCAGGCGCCCGGCTTCGCGAGCTTGCCATCGGTCGTGAGAATAACCCGTTGGCCATCCAACCCGGCCAACATGCTGTCCATGATTGTTTGGCTACAACTGCCCTTCAATCCCGGCTCAAATTCCCCGGCCTCGCGGAGGAGTCCGTAAGCTTGAGCGCGCGCCTTTAGTGAGACAGTGTCGTCACCAAGCCAATGGAACAAAGCTTGTCCGGCAAGTTTGCCGGCACGCTCCAAGAGCCAGCGGTTGGTTGGCGATGTGGCTGGGTCTTTGATGGCATATCGGGCGGGATCCTGAATGAAGGGTGCATTGCACGAAAATGGCAGATCCAGTTCCGCACCCGTGGGCAATACCACATGGAGTCGCTGGGGTTCCGACAAGCCAAGTACGATTTCAACGCGGCAGGGCGGGAGATGCAGGTCGTCGGCGATAACGCCGCGCTCCGCCAGTATTTCCTGTACGGCTTCGTCCGGCAACGGAGCAAATTTACTCCGGATGACTAGAAGCTTTTCCGAATCTACGCCGACCAGCTTCACCCAGAACGAGTCGGGCACCGGGCCGTTGCCGACCGGCTGTCTCTTGATGACATTCCCCTCGATGGTGAGTTCTTTGAGGCTGGTAAAGAAGAGCAACGAAGCGGGGCTTTGCGCCCATTCTTCGAAGTTCTTTCGCAGTTCGGCCGCGCGGTTCCGATCTGCGATTCGAACCTGAACGATCGTGCGCTGCGCGGGTCTTACATCGGTCAGCCAGATTGGCTCCGTGAACCGCTTTTTCTTGAAACAGACGGCCAGAGTTGGGGTACGGACGTTCACCGAGTCGCCGAGGCTGAATGTCGATTTGAACCCGACACCCCGGAAGCCAATGGTGTGCAAGGTGCGTTTGTTTGAAAAACCGAACCGACAGAGGGAGGCGAACTGCTCCGAATCGAAATCAACCCCATCGTGCTCGAAGATAAAGTTGTTGTCTTCAATTCGAACCGTCGCGGATTTCGCCCCGGCATCATCTGCGTTCTGCAACAATTCCGACAGAACATGGCGAGGACTTTGCACCTGACGAAACAGTTGGTGCCAAGGCCCTGCCAAGTCAGGATCGCGCTCCAGTTGCCCCCAGCGGTCACACGCCCGGCGCTGGATGTTATCGAAGTAGCTTGGCGGTTGCATGACGCTTATGTGTGATCAATTCTTTTGCGCAGTTGCTTTCTCTAGCAACTCATACAGTTTGAAGTTGACGCTGGCAGTACTGAATTCCGGTTCTTGGGAAAAAGGTTGGTGAATGTAAATCGGGGTTTCCGCGACTCCTGATTCGACATGTACAATCGCAAGAATGTAAGCGTCGGGACGATTTAAGCTCGTCAGAATTTCGTTCTTCGTCACGGTCACTGTCGCGGCACCTTTGACGCGGCCTTTGACTTCAATGAAACGCAAACGATCGGTTGTCGGATCGCGGCTCTCAATGTCATAGCCGCGATTCTCGGCACTCACATCCCGCGGCTCGAAAGCCTGCTCGCGTTCGAATTGCATCACCTTCTCCATCGCCAGGCGTTCGACTTCGCGGTCGGGTGCGCCATAAGTTACAGGCGTTTCGCGCACAGCATTCGTCTGCCCGGAGCTGATAAACCAACTTGCGGGCACAACCAGCGCACCGCCCAAGACATTGGGAGGCCGAGCGACAACGGCTTTTTCCTGATCCAGTTCTGCCATCCGCTTTTTGAGTCGGTCGGCAAGGTCGTCGGCATGGCGGCGGGCGTTGGCAGAGTTGAGATTCGACCGACTCTTGCCTGCATCTTCCTGCGCTTTGAGAACATTAGCGCGATTGTCCCAATAATTGATTTCCGCTGTGAGGCGTGCTTTCACCTGTTGCATGACTTTCTGAATGTAAGCTTCCCGGCGGGTGCGGATTTCTTCCAGATGTCCCGGAACGATCTTTTGAATGGCGAAACTCAGAGCGCGCTGTTCGAGGTTTTGACCGAGCCACGGCTCGTCGAATAAAGCTTGAGCGGCGACGAGTTGCTCCGGCGTGGCCGGTGTGTAATCGAGATAGGGGGCGTAACCGGCGGCGATCAACTGGCCGGAACGAGTGATTTCGACAAATTGAAGCTGGCGAGAAATTGTCAACGGGTTCTTGTTCGAGTCCTTGCGACCATCCGTGATGGAATGTTCCAAGAAGAATAAGATGCGGGGTTCAGTGCCATTCTCGGTGGTGTCCACGAGCACCGCTCCTTGGCGAAGCGTATCCCGATGACGTTCCAGTACGAGATCAATCGTGGCGTCGAGGAGCGGATGGCCTGGCGCAACGAGGGCGGCAGGTGGTTTGCCATCGAGGCGCACGTCGCCCTTGTGGAAGGTAACGCGCTCGTAAGCATTCAACACCGGGACGCGAGTTCCGATAATGCGATCGCGCAAACGGATTTCCGCTGGCACGCGGCGAATCTCGAATCGGCGCGGTTCACGTTTGAGAAGCTGGCCACCGAACATCTTGAACGCTTCTTCAAAAAACGATCCAACGTAGTGTGGTTGCAGTTTGCGGGCTTGGGCACGATCCATCTGGTCGCGAATCTCACGCACGCGCGAAGTCGTGAGTGTCTCGTGAACGAGATAACGGTCTTCAATTAAGCCGCGCAAGTGTTCTACGTCGAGTTCAGCGTCAATTACCTGGTCAAGCCGTGCTTTGACTTCCGGCTTGTTGCCCTCGCGAATCGCTTCAATCAAAAGCTCCCGAAGGGAACGATCCTTGAACATTTTTCCGAGCACATCAAAGACAGCACCACCCAGAGCCTTGCGCTGCTCGGAAAGTTTTTCCAGAAGGCGATTAAAGACATGACCCTCGCGTGTTTCAATCGCGACAAGATTCCACAAGTGGCATCGTTCAGGCTGGCCAATACGGTGTATGCGCCCGAAGCGTTGCTCGATACGGTTAGGGTTCCACGGCAGGTCGTAATTCACCATGAGATGTGCCCGGCGCTGGAGATTGATGCCTTCGCTGGCGGCATCAGTAGCGACCAGTATCAAAACTTCTGGGTCTTGCTCGAATGCTTCCTGAATCTGGCGGCGACGCTCGCGCGGTGTCTGTCCATGGATGGTGACGACGTGATTAGGATCGCCCATAAGCGACCCGAGCTTGTCAACGAGGTAGTTTAGCGTGTCTCGATGCTCCGTAAAGATGACGAGCTTTCGGCGGTTCTGATTGGCGTCGAACATTTCTGGATTCTCAAGGATTCCCTCGGAAAGCTCTTTCCATTTGGTATCTTTTCCCAAACGCTTCACCTTGGCGGCCTCGGATTCCAATGCACGCAAGATGCGGATTTCTTCCTCCAGTTCGGCGATTGTTAGCGCCGTCGTTGCTTGATCAACGATCTGTTCCTGTGCAGACTCAATCTCTTGTTCCGGTGCGTCTTCCAGGTCATCAATATCCTCTTCCTCCAACTCAGGACTTTGGCTGAGCTGCTCGGAGGCAGTTGCTCCGCGACGAAGTAGCTTTTCCTCGCTTAGGCGGTCTTCGAGACGTTCGCGGCGGCGCCGGAGAGATTGGAAAATGGCTTCGGGCGAGGACGCTAAACGACGTTGAAGAATTGTCAGAGCAAATCCTACTGTGCCCCGCCGTTTCTCGCTGTCCAAATTGTCAGCGCGATTGAATTGCTCGCAAACGTATTCGGTGACGTTTTTGTAAAGCACAGCCTCTTCTTGTGACAGGTTGTAGGGAACCGTGTAGGCAAAGCGGTCAGGGAAAAGCGGCTTGCCTTCCATCGTGACGAGTTGCTCCTTTACCATGCGGCGCATGATGTCGCCGGCGTCAGTTGTGTGAGTAGCGTCGCGTTGCTTGCCCTCGAAGCGGTCACCATCAATCAATGACAGGAACAGATGGAAGTCTTGTTCCTTTCCATTGTGCGGCGTGGCCGTGAGCAACAACAATTGGCGGGTGTGTTCAGAGAGTTTTCGACCGAGTTTAAAACGCTTCGTATATTTGATCTCCGAACCAAAATACGCGGCGGACATTTTGTGGGCTTCGTCCACAACCACCAAATCCCAATCCATAGAAACGAGCTTGTCCTGGATGTCTTCATTGCGGCTGAGTTTATCAAGGCGACAGATGCAAAGACTGTGTTCCTGAAACCAGTTGCCAGTTCGTGCGGCTTGCAGACCTTCGTTAGTGAGTATATCGAACTGAAGGTTAAACTTTTGATCCAACTCATCCTGCCATTGTTCAGCGAGGCTGCCGGGAGTGACGATGAGGCAACGCGCCACGTCGCCACGAATGATGAGTTCCTTGATCAGCAAGCCAGCCATAATTGTTTTGCCAGCGCCCGGATCGTCTGCGAGGAGAAAGCGTAGAGGCTGTCGGTTCAGCATCGTTTCATAAACGGCGGTAATCTGGTGGGGAAGTGGGTCGATGGATGAGGTGTTGACCGCGATTAAGGGATCGAAGAGAAAAGCTAGACTGAGACGCTGCGCTTCCGATGCGAGCCGGAAGAGATTCCCGTCGGCAGTAAAGCTTAACGGACGGTTCTGTTCGACAAGTTCGAGGTTCGCTTCCTGATCGTGAAATAGGAGCTGCGTGCCGGCCTTGCCCTCGGCATCGACGAAGGTGATTTCGAGCGCTTGGGTACCAAACATCTGGACGTGTTTGATCGTCACGACGGAGTTCGCCACTATCCCGCGCACCAAACTGTTTACCCTGAGTTCTTCGAGTTTAATCATGTGTTTCCTCCGTTGGCTAAATTTCTATCACCGCTATTCTTGTTTGCATATTCATTTGTTTGCTGACAACATGACTAATAAGTCATGTCAGAATCAGACTTAGCTGTAGGCGGTTTATCGATAGAGCGGCTCAGAACATTCTGTCGAATAGCAGATTCCGGTACGATCACCGCAGCCGCCAAAGGCGACCCAACTAGGCAGAGCCAGTACAGCCGTCAGGTGAAAGAACTGGAGGGATTCTTCGGAACGAAGCTGCTTGAACGCGTGGGCAAGACAGTTCGGTTGACAGAGGCGGGGCGGAAACTTGCTCTTATCACACAAAGTTACTTTCGAGAGACTGAAGCACTGCGCGCTTCTTCATCTCAAGAAAATGTGATCCGCTTTGGTGCTGCCGAGAGTGTACTCCGGTGGATGCTGATGCCGCGACTCTCCGAACTGGAGGGATTTTTGCAAGGCGCAAGATTCGAGTTCATGACGCAAAACACAACACAATGCGTTGAGGGCATAAGGAACGGGCGTCTTGATCTTGCAATCGTGCGAAAGGACGCAGTCGATGACTCTCTCAAGTCCGTGCCTTGCGGGTCATTCAAGTATGGACTTGTGATTCCACGCAAGCTCCTACCGGGCAAGACGGCTGCGGGGCTTCAACAACTGGGAAGCCTCCCTTTTGCGCTACTAACTGGCGACGGAGTTCTTGCCAAGGGTGTGCAAGCTTTGGCGGTGAAGGTGAATGTAAAACTGGACATTCGAGTGAGGGCAGAAAACTTCAGCCTCCTGATTTCCGCAATTGAAAACTCGGACCTTGCGACCGTGGTGCCCGCCGCAGCAATTACCGGTCTATCAAAAGAGCATTTTGCGGTTGTTGAGATGGAAGAGTTGAAGTCACTGACTCGTGATTTAGTGCTCGTGTATTCACCCCAAGCTGCCGAGCTGCGGGAAAGTATTCGTCGTGTGGCGCCGCGAATCTGTGCATTGCTCAGGGAGTAGATCGGCTATCGGCGTGTGCGGTATGTGGGGCGGGAGCCGAACCGGCTGGAACTGGAGTTTAAATGCGTCTGTTGGAATCTGAAACGCCTGGCCACGTTGAGCCGTGTATGAACCGTGCGGATCAAACCGATGAATCAGGACACGTTGCTGACGCGGACGGCATGCTGAAATAGCGTTTCGGACTGGATGGTCCCCGATGTACACCACAATCAGACCACCAAAACGACGTTTCTCAGAGATCTCTGGTTATGCCTCACTACAAGAACCAGAGATGATCCGTCAGCCGCATCCGCTGCATTGACGGCCAGCCCTTTCGACCCTACAATTCGTTCGCTGAACGTCGGATGGTGGGAGATGGCCAACGAAGCCGACACCTGTAGGAAGTACGTTCTGCCGAAGTTTTATTCGGCTGACCGCGAGATTTCCCGCTGGCTGATTGTTTCGCATTTCGCCCGCGTTGCTGTTCACGTTTTTGAAGCGGCGCAAATCCCCGATGCGCCGCTACACTCCGAGAATTCAAATCTCTGTTTTAATTGAGGAATTGTTATGTCACTTGCATCGCTTTGGAAATCACAGAAAGGGGAATTAACCGCCAAGCACATACAAGCGATGGTCGGCTTGGCTGGCGACGGCAAACTCCGTGATGGCGGCAAGGCTTCAGAAGAGTTTCGCGAATTCCTGACGAATGTTCCCTCTTCTCTGCTTGCTCGATATGCCAATGAGTGTTTGGGTTCAGAAAAATTCTCGGAGGGAAGCGCGGCGCTTCAGGACGTCATAAACGAGGTTGGAAGGCGGTTAGGTTCCAAAGTTCATAACGGATTGTATCGAGGCAAGGTGAATGAAATCGGAAACGACGGCCTTTGGCATTCAGACGACGACTGGGCTATTATATTGGAAGTTAAAACGACCGACGCGTACACAATCGACCTCGATACATTGGTGAACTATCGCAAGAAGCTGGCCGCAGAGAAGAAAATCAAGTTGGAACAATCTTCCATCCTAATTGTTGTCGGCAGGAATGAGACGGACAGTTTGGAAGCGCAAGTCCGTGGCTCTCGACACGCGTGGGACATTCGGCTCATCAGTGTTGATGCGCTGTTGAGGCTCGTGACGGTCAAAGAGGAGTTGGAAGACCCACAGGTCGTTCAGAAAATTCGCCAGATTCTCCGACCCAAGGAGTTTACCAAGGTTGACGAAATCATTGACTTGGTCTTTTCCGCGGCAAAGGACGTCAAGGAGGAGGAAAAGCTACAGCACGAAGTCGAACCTGCGGACGGAGAAGAAAAGAAGTTCACCCCTGTCAACTTCCGTGAAGCATGCATCGCTCGACTTCAAGTCCCCTTGAAGACCGTCTTGATTAAGCGTTCGGCGGCGCTGTTTTCATCTGCTGACGAAACGGTAGGCGTCATCTGTTTGAATTCCCGAAAGCATGAACAAGGGAAGCATTCGAAATACTGGTTTGCATTTCACCCACACCAGAAGGACACGATTGCAAAATATCAGCAGGGATACGTCGCCTTCGGTTGCGGAAACGCCGAGACGATCATTGTAATTCCAGCCAAAGAATTTGTTTGTTGGCTGGACCGATTCTGGACGACCAAACTTGAAGACCGTTTCTATTGGCATGTTCGAATCGTCGAGGACAAGGCGAAGTTTGTCATCGACACCAAGTCTGAGTATGAGGCGTTGGACGTAACTAAATACTTTCTGAAATAGTTGATTCATTAGCGATGAATGCATCTTCGCCCTCTATGAAAAACTCACCGCCCTCCTCGTGGGAGCAGTGGGGAAGAAGTGGGGCCTTCCGTAAGGCATTCACCCGGTATCGCTCGGGCAATCCGGACGGGTTGGTACGGCCGGTGCGCGGCGCTGGCGCGGCTGCAGTCCGAAACCGCCGCCGAACTCGACGCCCTGCTGCTGTCCGTCTTGGACAACGCGTTCAATGGTGAACTCTGAGAGGGATACGGTAGATGAGTGCTGAAACTCTGGTGGAGATATTTCGCGGCAAAAAACCACCGGCAACTGGTTTTTTTATGTGTGACAAACGCTACGTCGGAACGGTTGCACATTGTATGGAAGCTAACCCATTGCCGGGCTTTTATCGCGATCATGGAAATCGGAACCGGCAGCCTGAAGTCGAGATTAGGCATGGAGGCGTGGCAGCACACATGGTTCTCGTTGGGTACGAGTGTTGTCTCGATCTCGCAGTCTTGGGGGTGGAATCCAAGTCCTCGGTGTATCCGCCCTTGCGCCAGACCGCTTCCGCGACCGGCGCCTTACAGACGCTTCGTGATACTCGTGAGACTGCGAGAGTGCTTCTGATTGATCCCCCCGATGGGCAAGAAGTTCAACTGAAAATTTACACAAGACGCGGAGCGATCATTTGCGGGAAGACTAACAGCCATCGATATCGGGGGCAAACGTTGTTCTATATTCTAAAAACGGACGGAGAAGTCATGGATGGTGATTCAGGTTCGCCAGCCTTTACGGCAACCGGGGAGGTTTTCGGCATTGTGTCGGCTTCACCTGATGGAAAGCGAGAGGCCCTAATTATTCGCCTTTCCACGACGATACCCGTCTGGCTCCTTCGGGAACTAGAAGCCGTTCAGGGTGACGGAAACCCGCAAGGGTGATCCGGACGCCAAAAGGAATTCTCTATCAGTAGTATGAGCAGTAAAGAATCAGAACGGGTGGTTGTCCATGAAGAACGAGGTGTTGAATTCGAAACGCTTCTACTTAAAAGAGTCGATATTAAATATTCAGATGGCGACCTGTTCTATAGCGGCTGGATTCAAGAGTTTGGGGATGCCCGAACGGGGCCAACGGTTTTCGAACAGGATTACGAACACTATGGTCTTGAGCGAGAGCATGTCATTAAGCGCCAAAAGTACTGGTCGCCTACAGCTTATAATCAGGACAACATAGGCTTGCGCGATGCAACTCCAGACGATATCGATGACATCATAGATCTGACTTTTCAAAATTACTTTGATGGTGGTTACAATAGAATTTCTGCTTACCAAGGGCTGAATCATAAAATTGATGACGATCACGGTACATTCGGATTCACCATTGATAACTCGATTTTTGCCTATTTATATATTGATTTAATTGTGAGTGCTTTTCGTGGAGAAGCATATTTTGACAGTTTGTTTTGTGCTCACTCAGTGCGCAATAGGGGTATTGGACATGCGCTACTCTCCGCCGGGCTGGACCGAGTCAAAGGTAAAGGATTCGAAAAAGTTTCTGGGAAGATTATCGGCACTCGTGCGCATTGCGAACACATTGCCAAAATGCTAGATAAACATGGATTCAAGGTTGTTGAATGTTTAGAAAAGGGTGAAGGCTGGTTGGAAGCCACCATGTTGAAAACGTTCTAACCCTCTTCGCGCAAGCGTGATCCGGACGCCTGCTGACGTCCTTCAAGCGGTCGAAGCTAACGGGACGAAACGGCTGAATCGAACCTCGGGCTGTCGGAGGAACATTCAGTGGACGAGCGTGTAAAGCCGTTGTCCGCTTGAGATTCTTTGTCCCTATGCGGCTGACGGGGTACACCTAGTTTCGGGCGTCAGGTTGTGAAACAATGGCGGCATGGATTCTTCAAAAACTGGTCGCCGACGCAGGACTCCAAAGCAACGGCAACGATTGCTGACGCGCTTTCACCAAAGTCAATTGCCCCAACGGGACTTTGCCGTTCGTCACGGCATCGGCCTGTCCACCTTGGGCAAATGGTTGGGATGTTAAGCCAATGATTTACCCGACTTGCCGGTGTCTGGATGAAGGGCTACACTTCGCCGCAACGAGGAGAACCATACAGAACCGATCGAAACGAAGAACCGAATAACGATTTAGCGTAGCTACGGCTACGGGCTGGTCCGAAAACCGCGAATTTTCTAAGCCCGTTACAGAATCCGACCGAGCACGCGCCCAACCGGGCGCGGCTTGGCGTGCTTTCTGTAACAGGCGCTTCGCGGTGCCTCGGACCAGGGTGCGACAAGTTCGCGCCCCTTCTTTTTGTGGAACAGAGTCCTCAAGGGAAAGCGCCAGTGGCCTGAACGCATGCGAAAAAGGACGGAGACAATGGGTAATGATGAATCCATGGCTGAGGCGATGGCAGAAATGGCCCAATCGGTTCTCGCAACCCCAAATCACCGACGACGATTGAAGAGCGGCACTTTTTGGGAACGATTGGGATGCAAACGGCGCACACCGGAGCGGATTAAGGAAGTGTGTGAGTTACTGGAGCATCATTGCGTGTCGGTCAGTCTGCGGGCACGGCATTCGATGGATGAACTCCTCGATGTAGCTTTCGGCAACGAAGACAGGGCCGATTGGGTAGTTCTTACCCATCAAGGACCCGCTTCGATGCAAAGCGTGTCGCCTGAAGCCACCACACAACCCGACATTGTCACAACGCCACTCGATTCATGGTTCCAAGACGTGATTCAACTCAGCTTCAGAAGCGAAGCTGATGTAGTGTACAAGTTCATTGGCCCCCTGTTTGAGCATCTCGGATATGAGGAACCGGATATTGCCTACGAGCATCCGGTAGAAATGTATTTTGGTCGGGAGAAGTTCAAGGATAGGGAGGCCGACGTTGTTCTGTTCATGAGGGACGACCATGTCAACGACACTCACAAACACGAGAACACCCTGATTGTGGCCGAGGCTAAGAAGCTCGGAAAGCCGATTGATGCAGATGTCGAAGGGCAGGCGCGTTCCTACGCGATGTGGTTATCACCTGTGTATTACGTTGTGACCAATGGTGAAGATGTCAAAGTGTTTTTGTACCAGATGACCGCGGCCGAAGATATTCTCGTGATGCCGCCGATCAAACGAGCGGACCTGAAACAGAGGTGGCCCGAACTGTTCAAGCTGCTCTGCAAGAAACGGGTGCTGGAGGTTAAGGAAAAGCGACGACAGATTCTTTTAAGTCTCCAATCGTTGGTGTAGTGGGCAAAATAAAATCGGCAATATGGCAATGAACACACCACCAAAACCTCTGAGCCAAGAAGAAGCTCTGCGCGCCTATGCTCGGATGCTGAACCATCTGTCGGTGGACTATCTTGAGCCGCTGTTGGCGGAGGACTTTCACTACACCTCGCAGAAGGTATTCGAGGAAATAACGAGCAAGCCGCAGTATCTCGACTACATCGCGGCCAAGCTGGCAAACATCAAAAGTTCCGGGGACCGTGTCTGGGCGGAACTTGCTGAGTTGCGGACATGGCCGGGTGGGCCATGCTTGGTCATCGCACAGGGCGACAAGAACAACATTGTGGCGACCTTATTGGTCGAGGTTGACGGGCAGAAGATTAAGCGGTGTGACATGTGCATCATTCCTGAACCGCAGTCAGCAAAACGCACCGGCGAATATCCGCTGTGAGGGGTGGGCGCTCCAAACCGAGGAGCGATTTATAATTGAGTTTGCGCCAGTTTCGTGTACAATACAGCCAGCATCAGGAATGGTTCGACGAATGTCGGACCTACCATCCGGGCCGGGAGTGGCCACGGTGGTTTGAATAGAGCAGGCTGCTCTGTTCGATGTGCGAGAGGCAAACGACCTCTTGAACAATGAACTCCGCGTAGATTGAACCGCGTATCCTGATGGGGAGCGCGGTTTTTTGCTTTCCGATGCGTGAAAGGCGAACGTATGCCATCCGAACCGAACGCGGCCCAGAAAGACCCGCAGAAGTGGATACTGAAAGAGAAGTACGCGGATATGGCCATGACGCTGTATTGCTTTCTGCCAGAAATGGAGGCGGCGAACATGAGCGAGACAAACGACCAGAAGTCCGTGGTCGCCGTCCAAATCATCGGCGGTGTCCAGCCGCCGGTACTCGCGCCGGAGCTCGAACTGGCTCCTCCTGCTGAAAACCTCCGGCTGTTGCCGGTCAAACGGACACCCGGCACCTACGGGGATCCAGCCGAACCGGCAGCAGGCTGAAAGGAAGACAGTATGGCAGACCCATGTGACAGATACTCGATAACCCGTGACCGCCGCCTGCTCGATTCCGACCCGATGAAGGACGGCAAGGACATCTTGGTTTTCGACAAAGCGTCCGGCAAATGGGTTGATTTCGAGGGCACACTCGGTGAGTGGCGTCACTCCAAACCCATCACCGCCAAAGAGGCAGCACGGTTGACCGGGGGTGTGGCAGGCTACAAGCCGCCAAAGCGCCGCCGCGCAAAATCAAAAACACCAGTCGATGACCTGCCGAAGACGCCCGTTCCGCCGTTCCGTGTGGACGTGGTTGACCAGTACGAGGGACACTGCGAAGACGGCTATGGTCCGGCTGGTTCGTATGACCGGCTGGAAGACGCCATCGCGGAAGCCCGGCGTATTACCGAGGCCGCCATTAAGGAATCCGGCTCCTACAAAAACTGGGACGGCATGGGCGACGCCGGCCTCGTTTACGATGCGACCGGCAAGCTCGTCTGGGATGGCGTCAAGGTCGCCGAAGCAGAGCACAAACAGAATTAATCGGTGGATTATCGCGATGAGAATTCTCGTGCTAGCCGACTTTGACGACCTTCACTGGCAACACGGCCGGGGCCAAACCGACTTGATACTCGCGCTGGGTGATATCTCCGATTGCCTAATTTTAGAGGCCGCAGAAGCCTTCGGCGTTCCGCCAATTTTCGCCGTTAAAGGAAATCATGACTCCGCGACAGCGTTCCCCGAGGGCATCACGGACCTGCACCTGCGCACGGTCGAGTTTGGCGGCTATAAATTCGGCGGGCTCAATGGCTCATGGAAGTACAAGCCGCGTGGCCATTTCCTGTACGAGCAGGATGAGGTCATGAGTTTGCTGACGCAACTCCCGGCTGTGGACGTTCTTATCTCGCACAACTCACCCCGAGGAATCCATGATAAACCCGACGATGTGCATACAGGATTCGATGCGTTCAATTGGTACATCGAGCAACACAAACCCAAACTGGTGTTTCACGGCCATCAACACGTCAATCGCGAGACCGCTATCGGAACCACGAAAGTCATCGGCGTGTAAGGCCATCGGTTTCTTGAGCTATCCTCGAAGCATTTCGGAATACCCAGCCCGCCTTTATAGTCACGGAACCCAAATCGCCGGAGCCGGAAACTTTCGTTATCGAATTGTGACGGGATTGCTGCAACGGGCGATAGAGTAGAGTCAACGGCTGATAAGCCTAGTGTCTGCCAGCACCCGACTGATGTCGTATTGCGGCGGAAATGTTCTTGTGAGTGATGACAAAGTGGTTAAGATTGTTGCGGATGGCCCAAATGAAAGCAACGCAGATTCTTCGATTCGGCACGCGCAACCGGCGGCGGAATCTGCCGGGAGCAGCAGCCCGACGACGTGGGGAGGCGGACTTTGTGCGAGGGTTTGAGGCCGCGTACCTACAACGGTTCTGTGCGCGGGGTATCGGCGGTCGGGAGTTTGAAATGTTTAACTATGGGATTGCTGATTTTGTGTGGGTCGCTTGGCGTGGCAAAGCTCACCCCGAAGAAGCAACTGCCCTCACAGTGGAGAAAATCCAGCAACATCTTCAAAAGCATCTATTGTCCGCGTTCGAGTTGAAGCTACGCGACTGGCGGCGCGGGCTGAGCCAAGCCTACCGTTACCGGTATTTCGCGGATCGTGCCATCCTCGTTCTACCGCCTCAAGCAGCGCGGCGCGCCCGGGCCAACGTGAGCATGTTCCGGAGACTGAAGGTCGGTGTTTGGAGCTTCGATATGACCACCGGGAAGATTCACCCGATATTCACTCCCACCAGAACGAAAGCACGCAATGGAGTCGCTAGAGAGAAAGCGATCCAACTAATCACGAGACGATTAGATTTCGGCAAGTTTCTTGAAAGCCGCGACGCCATCAGCCATCGGCGGTAGATGCTCGTCGTTCGATTTGCCGTCCAACTGAATTTGTATATCCTCGTATTCAGCAACGGCTTTCTTCACTGCGGCCAAACACGCGACTAAATCCTGCACTTGATCGCCAGTCGCAAAAGCATCGTTCAAAGCCTTGACCGCTTCCCATGATTGCAGAACCTCCTTATTGCGGGCTGGTTCACTACCTTTGCGCGGATCATAAAGCGAGTCGAGAGATAGTCCATTCAGAATCTTGGGGTTCGTCCCCCGCAGCGCATCTAGTTCGTAGAATGTGATGCGGTTCAGCAAACGCTTCGACAAGTATCGCTGAATGGGAAGTCTTCCCCCGCCGGGTGACGGGCCAAAACGATCAAGCGAGAAAGCCCGTAGGTTTGACCACCATCCAAGAGCACCTGCCTCGCCTCCGGCTGCGCCGAGGAATGGCGTCAAAATGTCGGAATAACCGTTAATGACTTCAAAGCCGTTGATAGTCAGCACGTGATTGATGAGCATCCACCGGGCGATCACGTCGGCGTGGTAAATGTCGGACCGGGCTTCCGCACTCCGTGCCGAGACCAGCACGTAAAAGCCGTGGGGAGGTTCATCCAACACCGTAATCTCATTGAGGAACTCTACCAATTCCTCTCGCTCGCTGCTCAGGGCATCGCGAGAGATCGCAAGAGTCGCATACACGGGACGCTTGTCTTTCAACTTTGCATATTGGATTGCGGTTTGGCGGATGAAACTCTTGGCGATCACCGCCTCAATTGAGTCAAACGAACGCGAAATGAGAATGTTTGGGGCAATGATGGCGCTCACATTCAACTTGGTTTGAAACTTCATGGCTGCGGCCAAATCGTCTTGCACCTGCTGATCTCGTTCCAGTTGGGCGCGGCGGCGAGGCTGCAAATATGCCGCATAATCCTCCACCAAGTAGCCAAGTCGTGCCTCCTCACGCCCACGCAAGAAACTGGCGTAATACTGGGGGTCGAACAACCGCTGGAGCTTGTTGTCCGCTTGCGCCAAAGCCTGCAGCTTTCCACGCAGGGCATCCAGCGAGACATCGCGTGGGCTGTAGATGACGCCATCAATCAGCCCAAGCGACACCGCCTCATTGATTTTTTCGCCTTCCTGTGCGCCATGTTGTGCAAACAACTTCATCGTGTGCCTCCAAGCTGTTCAATCAGTGTATTCAAATTGGCGGGACGTAGCGCCGGCTTCTTCTTCAGCATTTGATCCACAATCCGGCAAAACTCAGCGGAGAGGTCAGGCCGCGAGTCCTTCAGCGGCTTGGGTGGCTGGTGCAACGCGCGGGAAATGGTCTGCATCCGGTCATCGCTGTCGCGTGCCAGCGGGTGTTCCTGTGCGCCATATTCAAACACTGTCAACGCTGCCGCGTAGAGGTCGCTACGATAGTCCATGTTTTCGCGAAACCCGGGCATCATCATCTCCGGTGCCAAATACCGATACGTGGCGAATATTCGCTCGCTGGGATTGAACGTCAGCGCCGTCTCGCGCACCGAATAAGCAATGCCCAAGTCCAGCAATACAAACGGGCGTTCCTTCGCGTTCAGTTTCATCACATTCAGCGGCTTGATGTCCCGATGCACATAGCCATGACGCCATAGCTCCCGGATAGCCTTCAATAATGACACGAACAGTACCCGCAACTCCGGTTCGTCCGGCTTTGGTGTTGCAGACCGCAGCAGCTTCCAAAGGTCCTTCCCGTCTAGGAACTCCTCCGAATAGCCCACATAATCTCGCTCCTCGATCTGCACATTCGTGGTGCTCATACTGGCCAGCTTTACGATCTCGGGTACTTGGCACTTGCCGAGCGACTCTACCTCACGCCGCACCCTTCCGATCATTTCATGTCGCAGCGCTTCTGCGTCGTCCACGTTTTCGGCACGGGGAAGTTGAATCAGCTTGAAGGCCTCGGTCTCCCCGGCAATGCGCGCCCGGTACACTGCCTTGAAGCCTCCCTTATCCAGCAGGGCCAGTTCCTCGATCTGCGGGAATTTCTCTCGCACCAACTCGTCACGTGGCGGCTCGAAACTCATTCGTTCTCCTCTTGCCCGGCATCGCGGCCTAAGCGGTAATTAATGTCATGATTGATGATGAAATCCAACTCCACCGCCGTCAACCCGTAACGTCTCGCCAGCACCCGATCAATGCCGTTGATGATCGCACCCGCGCCAGGGACGAGAACTATTCGTGGTTCCTGCATCGGTTGGGAACTTACTCGTGCGAATCAGGGTTGGCAAGACTGAGCCGCACCGATGTTGCCAAGACACGAAGGAATCGGTATCAGCCGGTCGGTGACGATCGAACGGCGAAACGCACGATCCGCGACGGCTCGCGAGGGAAGATCAATCGCATCGGTTTCGCATGATGGGACCGGCGGCGCACTGGCGGGGCGTACAGGCGCAAGCTGTGCGTCGAGGACAGCACCAACGCGGTTGGGGTGGATTTCATCCGCCGTTGTGCGCCCCAAAGGCGCATTTTACAAAAGACGCCCGACCCCTAACTCTCGTTAGAATGTTGCGTGCCATCGGGATGACCATCACACGTGCCAATGAATGAATCGTCTGCGTCCGATCAGATGAACCGCCGATTTGCCGAGGCCGCGCGGGCCTATGCCCCGACTGTGCCACGGAAGTGGCAGAAGCTTCTCAAGCTCAAGCCGGGGATTGCCGAGCTTCGACGCAAGGGCGCGTCGTACCAGGCCATCACGGAAATTCTGCGTGCCGCCGATGTGCCCGTCTCGCGCACGACAATCGCGCGGTTTTGCCAGGCTGTGCTGCGCCCGTCCCATCGACGGAAACAGCGCCGTCCTGCTTGCCGAAACTCGCCGTCTCAACCACAGTCCTCCTTCGTGGCGCCTGTGAACACTGGCGGACCACGGATCGCCAATCCCCGGATCATCTAGACATGCAACGGCAGCTATAGATCGTCTCGGCCTCAGCGCGGGTTGCAACCGATTGCGCAGCTCGGCGGCTCTAGTGAAGCTGCCGCGAGTCCCCGTCACCCAGAGCCTTTCGCAGACAATACGCGCAGTGTAACAGTGATTTGAGCACGGCAGGGCGTGTAACGCAGTCAGCGTGTGGAACACGGCAGGCCGACACGCAGCCGACCCGGAACGTCCATTGGTCTGGCCCTGGCGCGAGTGTCGCGGTGAAACGCCTGTCTTCCGCCGTGTCAAAGGGGTGAATTGAGGCGGGGTGTGTGCGGCGGAAGAATCCAAAATGCACCATGACACTTACCCCTCCTCCAGGAGGCGACGAAGCTGCTCGATGGCTGCCGGACTGCCTGATCGGTGAATAACGCGTGGCCACATCACTGACTGACGAGCGAACACCTCACGGCTGTCGGAAGAAACGTCGAATGCCTGACGGCACGTTGCACGCAGCCGCGCTGGAATCTTCGCTGCTCACTCGCGGGTGGAATGCTGGCAGGCCCGTGCGTGTCATGGCGCGTTGCTCAGTGGCAAGCGACACGCCCCGCCCGCGCCTGCTGCGCTCGATGGGCGTGCAGTCGCTCGCTGTTGTCCGTGGCTGCACGCTGCTCGCCACCGACCGCCAGGGGAAACCAGTGATTGCCGATCAATCAGTCACCGCACGCGCGGGAGCGATGCCGGTGGCGCGACGTGGCCGGAGCCGCTGCCTTGTGCTGTCAAGGCGTTCCTCGCGGCGCTGCGGTCTGCCGTTGACAGCGGCGGCGTTCCGGCCCGGTTGGCTCGTAGGGTTTGGCTTTGGAGAAACCAAAGCCGCGCTTTGTTTCTGACCGAGGGGCACACGGCGCTCTGACGATTCATCGCATCGGCAACCGCCGGAATCCCTGACGCATCGCTGTCGGATGGTTCTGACGATCGTGTGTTGGATCGAGCGCGCGTGACCGCGACAGTGGTGAGCCGCCAACGCGCAAACACCGGATGCAACGCATCGCGCCTGAGCCAGCCACCCACGCCCGCGCATTGGCGCCAACACCGGCACGATCATCCGAGCCGCTACTCTGCCCCGCGTTGCTTTACAGTTGGCACTGGAGCCACGATCACGCCGCCGACGTGCCATCCATCTCTCTCCCCCCAGCCGCTGCCCCCGAAAACGAGCGCACTGGATTCTGAGCCGGACGTGTTGCAATGTTTTGTTGCAATGTTGTGGCTGAATTTGAGCGGCTTCAGGCAAACAAGAGTAAACGTCCAACATGCAGAAAAAGCCGACGGCTATTGGGTTTTGTGCACTCCAGCAAAGACGAGTAAACACAGGCTAAAGGAGTCGGAGATAATCCAGAGTCAGTTGTGCTACCATTACACTACGAGGCAGTCGTGATGGTCGGTAGAAGAGTAGAACGGGGTGAAAAAGGTGTCAAGCCCACCGGCCAGTTGCCAATCGGTTAGTTGAGCCGCA
>Ga0182030_10000482_pt1 | contig 74952 bp, 83 predicted proteins | sample 812S3MmetaG_FD_121299 | JGI IMG/M metagenome (GOLD analysis project Ga0182030, IMG submission 121299) | Permafrost microbial communities from Stordalen Mire, Sweden - 812S3M metaG (Illumina Assembly) | ecosystem: Environmental > Terrestrial > Soil > Wetlands > Permafrost | place: Sweden...
CAAGGGCCTCGTCTCCTATGAGGGCAGCTACACGCTCCCCCAGGAGCGCCCCTACTACACCACCGACGCGGGCGAGACCGGCGGCGGACCGGCGCGCAGCGTGATCGTCTTTCGCCTCACGCCCGTGGACGTTCACCCCAAGCCATCCACCTCGCCGCTGGACGCGCCGACGGGCGAGCAGGCACGCGAGGTGCCGGTGCAGGAGCGCTTCACCGAGCGCGCGTTCATCGCCCCTGGGCGCAAGGCCTCGGAGAGCTACAGGCGCGAGCGCGCCCTGCTGATCGCCTTCCACGATCACCTGCTGGCCGACGGGCACGAGCTGACCCGCCCGCGATTCCTGCCCGCCGGCGAGGCCAAGCCGCTGTTCGCCGACCTCCTGGACCGCAGCACCAACACCCTCTATGTCGCAAAGGGCTCGGTCGAGCGCGGCGCCATCCGCATGGCGTTGGGACAGCTGCTCGACTACAACCGGCTGATGAACCCGCCTGCCAGGCTGGCGATCCTGCTGCCCGAGCGCCCGCGCGAGGACCTCGAAGACCTCGCCGCGAGAGCAGGAGTCGACCTGGTCTGGCGCGAGCGCAAAGCGTTCGTGGACTCCCGCCACGCGCCTGCCCGCCCATAGGCCAAAGGCTGCTGGCTCGCCGGTACGCCGGGGTGGGATAATGCGCGGCCGCGGCTTGGGCGGCAGGCTCAGGGAGTCCGTGGCACACCGACGATGCCCGCTATCGACGACACCATCAAACACTCGCTGCCGGCGGTCGCGGGCGAGCTACAGGGAACCATCAGCTCGATCCCCTCGTGGGCCTTGCCGGGGGGGCTGGCCGACCCGGACCTGCAACGCGCCGTGTGCAACGGCATCGTCGGCCAGCTCGGGGCGGTGGCCGCGATCGAGGGCCCGCTCCCGCCCGCCATCAAGGACTGCTGGGCCGGCTGGCTGGGCAAGGCGGACGTGCTCGTCAAACCGCAGCAGGGCGGCGAGGTCTATCTGGAGACCAAGCTGTGCCTGATCGACAAGCTGTATGAGGCCGTGTGGGATGTGCTGAAGGTCGCGCTGGTGACCGCGTTGGCCGAGCACTCGGCCGGCTATGTCATCTACGTGGCTCCCAAGGACGGCTGGGCCCCGCGCGAGGACCGCCCGGTCGGCCTCTTCCAGGACACCGACATGGGCATCGCCGAGCTGCTGCGCGAGGAATACGCGGAGGCATGGGGCTGGTGCCTGGAAGGCACCAAGACCACGCGCCCGCTCCAGCTTCCCGCCGAGATACGCACGCATCACATCGCCACGCTCCGGATTCAGGCGCCAGGGCCCGACTGGGAGCTGCGCTGCATCAGGGTCGAGGGCGACGCGCGCGCAGGGTGGGTCCCCTTCGACAGCGAGGGCTGGCCGGCGACGGTTCTCAGCGAGTGACCTCGCCGCCGTATCGGCGGTCGATCTCCAGCCACATCCAGCCGTGGTGCTCGTCGGTCTCGATGCCCCAGCGGTCGGACAGCTTCTCCACGATCATCAGGTCGTATGCCGGCCACCGCTCGGCGTCCAGCGAGTCGAACAGCTCCCGGCGCCCCTCAAGTTCGACCCTCACGAGGTCTTTGGGCATCCACACACGCAGCGCGATCAGCTCGCCCCGCCTGGCGCTGACCTGCTCGACGATGCGTGTCACCAGCTCGCTGGTCAGCAGCTTCACGACATCGCGCAGGTCCGGCGAGGGACTGCCCACGCCGCCAACGACGTGGCGTGCGGCCCGCGGGGCGTCACGATCCAGGCGCAGCGGGATCGCCAGATCGGGGTCGGCCAGATCCAAGGGCATATGACATGCCTTGCCCCGCAAGGCGCGCGGGCAAACAAGTGCCGGCTCGCGTTTCCCGGTCCGTCCCCCTATTCCGAATGTTGGAAGCTCGCGAGCACGGCCGCCGCGGTCCTCTCTCCGCTGAACATCGCGCCCTGCACAGAGGCGGTGTCCCGGTGGTCGCCGCAGACGAAGATCCCCTCGCCCATTGATACGCGCTGACGAGGGTGAAACGGCGGAACCTGCAGCGGCTGGCCGTGGGGAATGACGTCGGTGCGCAGCAGCTGCCAATCGGAGGTCATCGAGCCGAACAGCTGCGCGAGCTGCGCGGCCACCTGGGCGGGCATGGCGGGATCAAGAGCGCGCGGGCCTGGCACGGCGGCTGCAACGAGGCTGTACCCGGGCGGGGCGTAGGAGGGACACACATCGCTGATGACCACCACGTTCTTCGCGGGGCCGGCGGTTTCGCCGTCAAGGCGAAGAATCGGCCCGCCCCGGGGTACCGAGGGCGCCGCCAGCCAACAGCACCCCGCCGCACGCGATCCGGGGTCGGGCACGGCGTCGCCCAGCAGCCGGTGCGCGGTGGGGCCGTCGGTGGCGAGAACCACCGCCGCCGCATCAACCCACTCGCCGCCCGCGAGCACCACGCTCGTGCCCTGTATCTCCGCGGCGAGGGCGCCCAGCCTGACGGTCCCCTCGGGCAGACTCTCCGCCAGCTGCGCCGGCACCGCGCCGATGCCCTGGCGCGGCAGTCCGGTGGGCCCCTGGGCGATCATGCGCAGGATCGTCTCGAAGCGTCTGCTGGAGACCTCGAGCTCCGGGTCGAGCTGGATGCCGGCGAACAGCGGCCGCCAGAACTCCTCGATGAACTTCTGCCCAAAGCCCGCGCGCGTCAGGCGCAGGGCGGTGCTCTCCTCGGGGCGTCGCAGCAACTCGCTCACCGGGTGGCGCGTGACGTCGAGCACGAGCCGTGCCAGGCGCGCCTTGTCGGCCAGGCTGCCCACCGGCGCGGCGAGCGTGGCGGGAATCTGCAGCGGCCTGCGCAGCGGATCGCTCATGCGGTGGAAGGCTCCGCCCGCGCGCACGAGCGCCCCGGGCTCGAAGCAGCCGAGCCCCAGCCGCTCGAGGTCGATGCGCTTGCGGATCTGCGGATAGGCGCACAGCAGGATCTGAAAGCCCCTGTCGAGCTGGAACCCGTCGAGGAGATCGGTACGCACACGCCCGCCAACGCCGTCGGAGGCCTCGAGCACGCAGCACTCCACCCCGGCGCGTGTGAGGTCCTGTGCGCATGTCAGCCCGGCCAGGCCCGCGCCCACGATCGCCACGTCGGTGCTCACCGTCTCCGCTCCAGCTGATCGCGGAACACCGTCGCGGCGGCGTCCAGCGGATCCTCGGACAGGTGGGCTGCGCCGGCGCGCTCTGCCAGCTCGCCCGTGACCCCCGCGCCCGCCAGCGCAACACGCCAGGATCCGGCCAGATCGCGCAGATCCCCCAGCAGCTCCTCGGCACGGCCGGGGAGCGTCGAGCTGAGCACGACCAGCTCCGGGCGCACGCTCGCCGCGACCTGCCTGACCGTGTCCAGCGGCGTGTCGGCCCCCAGGAACACGATGCGCCAGCCGTAGCCCCGCAGAGCCAGGCCGAAACAGATCAATGCGATGTCGTGCTGGTCGCCGGGAAGGCACGCGAGCAGCGCGACGGGACCGGCGCCCATGCCCCACCCGCGCGCCAGCGCCATCAGCCGTCCGCGCAGCACGGCGCTGGCGAAGTGCTCCTGGCCGATCATCAGCTCGCCTCGTTCCCAGCGCTCGCCCAGCTCGCGCAGGTGCGGCAGCACGCCCTCGCGCAGCACGGTCTCCAGCGAGAAGCGCGAGAGCAGGCTGTCGAGCACGGCCTGGGCGCGCGCCTCCTCCAGGTCGTCCAGCGCCCCGCCAAGTTCCTCGCGCAGCTCCCGCGAGCTCGCGGCGATATCCGCGGGCGCGCCGGCGCCGCGGGGCTCAGCGAGCGCCATGCGCGCAGCCTGCGCCGCAGAGATCCCTTCGCCGAGGTGGCGCACCATGCGCGCCACGGTGACCACGTCCTGCTCGTCGTAGAGGCGGTAGCGACCGGGCGTGCGCGAGGGCGAGAGCAGGGCGTAGCGGCGCTCCCATGCCCGCAGGAGATCCACGCTGACGCCGCTGCGGCGGCTCAGCTCACCGATCCGAAGGTGGCTCCCGGGCTCGGGTGCACCAAGCACGGTCAACACTGTACATCAACTCTGAACAATCTCCTGACAGACCCACGACAACGTTCGATAGAGTATCCCTTCGTACGAAAGAAACCTCGCCGCTGAGCACCTCCCGTTCCCAATGAGCCCCTCCCCCACCTCCGTGCTCGACACGCTTATGGACCGAACGGTGCTGCCCGGCTACACCAGCATCGGCTTCCGCATGCGCGAGCACCTTGCCCCGCACGCGCCGCTGCCCGCGATGGAGGGACAGACGGTGCTCGTCACCGGTGCCACCTCGGGCCTGGGCATGGCCGCGGCCGAGGGCTTTGCCAGGCTCGGCGCCAGCGTGCATCTGCTTGCTCGCGACAAGGGCCGCGGCGCCAACGCATGCGAGGAGATCCGCAGACGCTCCGGCAGCGGTCTCGTGGAGTTCGGGCTATGTGACCTGAGCTCGCTCGAGTCGGTCAGGGAGTTCGCGGCGCGCTTCGCCTCCCGCCAGCCCCGGCTGGACGTGCTCGTGAACAACGCGGGCGCACTGCTCCGGGAGCGCTCCCTCTCGGTTGACGGCATCGAGATGACCTTCGCCACCAACGTGCTCGGGCCGTTTCTGCTGACCAACATGCTGCTGGCGCTGCTCGCCGCGAGCGCCCCCTCGCGCATCGTCAACGTGTCCTCGGGCGGCATGTACGCAAGCAGGATCGACGTCGGGAACCTCCAGTCCACGGAGGGTGACTACGACGGCACCTCCGCCTACGCGCTGAGCAAGCGCGCCGAGGTGATCCTCACCGAGCAATGGTCAAAGCGCCTGCTCGGCACCGGCGTGGTGGCCCACTCGATGCACCCCGGTTGGGTGGACACGCCGGGGCTGAGCGCATCGCTGCCGAGGTTCCGACGCGCAACCGGCCCGTTGCTGCGCACGCCTCAGGAAGGCGCGGACACGATCCTGTGGCTCGGCGCCTCCGCGCAGGCCGGCCTTAGCTCAGGGCTGTTCTGGCACGACCGCCGCGCCCGTCCCACCCACCGTGTGCCCTGGACGCATGAGACCCCCGCAGAGCAGGAGGCTCTATGGCGGGAGTGCGAACGCCTGAGCGGCTGGAGACAGCCCGACGGCCAGCCCGCGGGCTGGCCAGATCCGGTCGTGGCAACGGCAACCATCCCAACCAACCACTAGCTCAGACACCACGGAAGGAGAGCTGAATGGCCACCTACAACGCGATCATCGCCACCAGACGCGTCCCGGAGGACGTGTTCTCATACCTCGCCGACTTCTCAAACGCCAGGGAGTGGGATCCGGGTGTGCCAAAGGCCGAGCGGCTCGGCAAGGGCCCAATCGGCGAGGGCAGCCAGTTCCTGATCACCGCGAACTTCCTCGGGCGCACCACGACGCTGACGTACGCGATCGTCGAATACCGCCCCTCCTCCGCGGTGGCCTTCCGCGGTGAGAACTCCACCGCCGTGTCGCTGGACCGCATCACGTGCGAGCCCTTCGGTGGTGGCACGCGGGTGACCTACAACGCCCAGCTGTCGCTGAAGGGCCCGCTTGGCGTGGCCGACCCGCTGCTGGCGCTCGCCTTCCGCCGCGTCGGCGACCGCGCACTGGCCGGGCTGCGCTCCACCCTGACGGTGTAGCGCGCAGCTCCATCGCGCCACGCGGTGTGAGAGATTGCGCCCGTGTATCCCTCCGGCGCGCAGTTCGAGATCCGCCACGGTGAGCATCGCGCGACGATCGTGGAGGTAGGCGCCGGCATTCGCGAGTACGCGCATGCCGGCGTGCCGGTGCTCGAGCCCTATCCGCTGGGCGCCATGTGCGACGGGGGCCACGGCGTGCCGCTGATCCCCTGGCCCAACCGCCTGGCGCAGGGCCGCTACAGCTTCGACGGTGCCGAGCATCAGCTGGCGCTAACCGAGCCCGCGCGGGGCGGCGCGATCCACGGGCTGACGCGCTGGAGGTCCTTCACGCGCACCGAGCAAACGGCGGGGAGGGTGCTGATGGCGATGCAGCTGCACCCCTCACCCGGCTACCCGTTCTCGCTGTCGGTGCAGATCGCCTACGAGCTCGACGCACAGGGGCTGAGCGTGGCCACCACCGCCACCAACAACGGCTGCAGCGCCTGCCCCTACGGCGCCGGGCAGCACCCCTACCTCTCCCCGGGGCAGGGCACGCTGGACGCCTGCACGCTGACGCTGGCGGCGGATACACGCCTGATCACCGATCCCGCCAGCCAGGTCCCGATCGCCAGCGAGCCCGTGAGCGCAGAGCTCGACTTCCGCTCCGCGCGGCCCATCGGCGCCCGCGCGATCGACACATGCTTCACCGACCTTGGGCGTGACAGTTCGGGGCTGGTGCTCGCCAGGCTGCTCCGCGCCGACGGTTCCGAGCTGGAGCTGTGGGCCGATGAGCACCACCCCTACATGCAGGTTTTCACCGGCGACACGCTGGCGCCGGGGCGGCGCCGCACCGGTCTGGCGCTCGAGCCGATGACGTGCCCGTCAAACGCCTTCCGCAGCGGCGAGGGGCTGATCCGGCTGGACCCGGGAGAGTCCATCACCACCCGCTGGGGTGTCAGGCCGACGCTCGCAGGCTAGGCTCACGGCGATGGCACTCATCCGGGTAAGCGCCCCGCTGACGCGCGAGCTGCGGCGCCTTCTGCCGCAGCGGCCCTTCAACGTGCGCTTCTGGGACGGCAGCGCGCTGGCGGCGACCGTGCCGGACTCCCCCACGTTCACCTTCCGCGGGCCGCAGGGCCTGGCGCACTTCCTGCGCTCGCCTGGCACGCTCGGGCTGGGCAGGGCCTATGTGGACGGGTCGTTGGAGGTCGACGACCTCGACGCGGCGTTCATCGTGGTCGACCACTGGGAGCCGCCGCCGCTGGCAAAGGTGGACCTGGCGCGGCTCGGCGCCACGATGCTGCTTGCCGCAGCTCCGGGCGGCTTCCCGCGCCGGCCCGACCTGGAGCTGATCCTCCAGGGCGATCTGCACAGCGTCGAGCGCGACGCCGCCGCGGTGCGCTACCACTACGACGTGGGCAACGAGTTCTTCTCGTTGTTCCTGGATGACTCGATGACATACAGCTGCGGCATCTTCTCGCGTGGCGCCCTCACGCTCGAGGAGGCGCAGGCGACCAAGCTCGACCTGGTCGCCACCAAGCTCGGGCTGGAGCCCGGGATGAAGGTGCTGGACGTCGGCTGCGGCTGGGGCAGCTTTGCGATGCACGCCGCCACCGCCTATGGCTGCAACGTCACCGGCGTGACGCTGTCACCGGCGCAGGCCGAGCTGGCCCAGCGGCGTGTGCGCGAGGCGGGCCTGGCGGAGCAGGTGGACATCCGCGTGTGCGACTACCGCCTGCTGGAGCAGGGCTCCTTCGACGCGATCGCGAGCATCGGCATGGCCGAGCATGTGGGCGAGCGCCAGATCGACCGCTATGCGGCCTCGCTGTTCTCGCTGCTGCGCCCCGGCGGGCTGCTGCTGAACCACGCAATTGCCGCGCTGGACCCCGCGGACGCACCGCTGGATGACCTGTTCTCGATGCGCTACGTGTTCCCCGACGGCGAGCCGCTGCCGCTCTCACGCATACAGCTCGCACTCGAGCGCGCGGGCTTTCAGACCGACCACATCGAGGGGTTCCGCGAGGACTACTCGGTGACGCTCACGCACTGGGCCAACCGCCTGGACGAGCACCCGCAGCGCGCGCTCGCGCTCGCCGGTCCTGAACGCACACGCGTTTGGCGGCTGTACCTGCGCGCTGCGCGCCACGGCTTCGACATCGGCCTGACCGCCGTCTACCAGGTCCGCGCCGGACGCCCGTTGTAGCGGCCGCGCGGCGCCGGCTGAGCGCGCCACACTGCCACAGAGCCTCATAGCGCCAGTCGCCCGGCGCCGATGATCACAGCCGAGCCGCCCACGCTGACGCTGTCCAGCAGCTGCGGCGTCCCGCGGGCGAGCGCGCGCAGTAGCGATGGCCGGCCGATCTCGCCACCCTGGCGGATCTCGATCTCCTGCCCGAACGCGATCACGCCGTGGCGGGCGAGGTGCACCGCGATTGCACCCGCGGCCGAGCCGGTGGCGGGATCCTCGGGTACGCCGAGCGAGGGTGCGAACATGCGGCTCTTCCAGCGCTCCCCCGCTCCGGCGACGCAGTTGACGCAGATGTCGCCCAGCTCTTCGATGGCGCGCAGGTCCGGTCGCAACGCCGCGACCTGCTCCTCGCTGCCCAGAACCACGATGGCGTGGCGCGGGCCGTTCTCATAGACCTCCACCGGCAGCACGGATCGCTCGGCGCCGATCGCGGTCAGCAGCGCCGGCGCCTGCGCCAGCACCCCCCATGTGGGAAGCGGTTGGCTCATCCAGCCGCTGCGCACCCGTCCGGCGCCCGGATCGAGCGTCACCGGCACGAGCCCCGAGTCGGTCTCGACGCTCAGCTCGGTCTGACCCAGCGCGGCGCCCGCGACGATAGCGCCGCCCAGCACCGGATGCCCGGCGAAGGGAAGCTCGCTGGTGGGCGTGAAGATGCGGATGCGAACGTCGCCCTCGCCCAGGGGCGCGAGGAAGAAGATCGTCTCGGACAGGTTCAGCTCCCTGGCGATGCGCTGCATGTCCTCGCCCGAGAGACCGCGCGCATCGGTGAGCACGCCCAGCGCGTTGCCCTGCAGCGGCGTGCCGGTGAACACGTCGAGCAACAGGTAGGCGCGCTGCTCGCGCTGCGTGTCGCTCAGCGGCGCGAACGCGGCGAGGCTCTGCATCGCGTCGTCCATCGCCCGCCCAGCCTAGGCGATGGCGGGCGATGTAGGCTCGGCGTGCACATCCGCAGGCGGCAACAGGGAGGAGCGCACGTGAGCGACGTGGTGCAGATGCAGGTGAGCGACGGGGTGGCGGTGCTGACGCTGAACCGGCCGGAGCGGCTGAACGCGTGGACGCAGGAGATGGAGCAGCTCTACTTCGGGATGCTCAGAGACTGCGCCGCCGACACACGCGTGCGCGCGATCATCCTCACGGGCGCGGGACGCGGTTTCTGTGCGGGCGCTGACATGCAGGAGCTGCAGCAGCTCGGCGACGGCTCCCTTGACGGGGAGGAGCTCTCGCACACGCGCGATCCGCAGAGCCTGCCGCTGTCGATTCCCAAGCCGATCATCGCGGCGGTCAACGGCGCGTGCGCCGGCCTTGGCCTGGTGCAGGCGCTGATGTGCGACATCCGCTTCGCGGCTGAGGGAGCAAGGCTCACCACGGCGTTCGCGCGTCGCGGGCTGGTGGCCGAGCACGGCATCTCCTGGCTGCTGCCCAGGCTTGTGGGCCCCGGCAGGGCGCTGGAGCTGCTGTTCTCCGGACGCGTGGTGCTCGCGCAGGAGGCGCTGGAACTGGGCCTGGTCAACCGCGTGTTTGCACCCGAGCGCCTGCTCGAGGCGTCGATCGACTACGCGATGGACCTTGCCACGCACTGCTCCCCTGCGAGCATGGCGGCGATGAAGGGCCAGGTCTACGCCGACCTGGAGAAGGGCCTGCGCGAGGCGACCGCCGACGCGGATCGGCTGATGCTGCGCTCGTTCGGGGCAGCGGACTTCGCCGAGGGCGTGCAGAGCTTCCTGGAGCGGCGCGACCCGCGCTTCGCGCCGCTCGCCGCGACCGAGCACGCGCTCTCGGCCCCGCGCGCCTAGCCCTCGCCGGAGAGCGCCAGCTCGACGCCGCCGAGCTCGGCGCGGGCGCGCCCCGCGCGGACAGCCTCGGGCAGCTGCACGCCGATCTCCACGAGGCCCTCGCCGGCGCCGGCGCTCTCGCGGAAGCGCACCTCACCGCCGTCGAGCGCCAGCAGGGGCTGGGAGCGCTCGCCCTCGCGCTCGCCCGCGCGGTCCTCCACGCCGAGCACCTGCGCCCAGCGTGAGGCCACCGCCGCGGGCTGCGCGACCGCGATGGTGACACCGCTGAGCGCGCCGGGCGCCGCAGGGGTCCCGATCCTGGCGGTCCAGTCGGGGCCGCCCCAGCGCCAGCTTCCGTAGGGCAGCGAGCGGTCGACCGAGACGATCGCGCCGCCCATGTCGGCGGGATGAAGATGGGTCCCGGAGATGTCGGGAAGGTCGATGCGCCACACCACGCGCACCCCCATGCTCTGCGCGCGCGTGCGCGCTCCCTCGAGGTCCTGCACGTCGAAGATGACCATGTAGCCGCCGTCGCCGTGGCGGTCGAGGTAGCGGCCCGCCGCCGTTCCGGGCGCGGTGGGCGAGATCACCTCCAGGAAGCAGTCGCCTATGCCAAACACGGCGTTGTGCAGCCCGAACTCCGCCACGCCCGGGTCGCGAAACGGCTCGCCCAGCCCGAGCGCATCGCGCAGCAGCCCGGCGACCGGCTCGAGCTCGCGCGCCACGAGCACGGCCTGGCGCAGCCTCACCTTCGGGCGATGCCCCTCCATCGCCGGGAGCCTAGCGCCCGCGGGCGGGCGGGGGAATAATCAGCGCATCGCCTCGCAGTCCTCCCCGACCCCGCCTGACCAGGGCGCGCACGATTACGACCACGAGAGCTGGATGTGGCGCGCCGCGGGCTGGATCGTTCCCCCCGAGAACCCGGAGGGCACCGTCTACGGCCTGCTGGCGATCGCCGCGTTGCTTGCCGCGGAGAGCGGGCGCCACGAGAGCTATGTGGATACGGTGCTCTCGGCGGTGGTGGCGGCGGGCCTGTACTGGCTGCTCCACGCCTACGCCACGGCGCTCGGCTCCAGGCTCGCCGAGCGCGAGCCGCTGAGCGCGGGGATGCTGGCGCGTGCGCTGGCCCACGACTGGGCTCTGCTGCGCGGCGCGGCGATCCCGCTGGGAGCGCTGCTGCTGGCGTGGAGCGGTGGCGCTGCGCAGCGCACGGGGGTGCTGATCGCGCTGTGGAGCGCGGTGATCAGCCTGCTCGCGCTCGAGCTCGCCGCGGGGGTTCGCTCACGCCTGAACGGTCGCGAGCTCGCGCTGCAGGCAGCGGTGGGCGTGAGCCTGGGCGTGGGCGTGCTGGCGCTGCGGGTCCTGCTGGCGCACTGAGCGCCGGCGCAGCGCTAGGAGCGCCGTTTGCCGTTGATGCGTTCGGCGCCGTAGGTGAGCACGATGCCGACGATCAGGGAGATGACGATGACGAGGATCAGCGGAGCCTTGCCCGAGCCGAAGATCCAGTCCACCTTCACCTCTTTGAGGTTCAGCACGGCGAACAGCGTCACGAGCACGGCCAGGATGACCAGTGCGCCGCTTCGTGCCAGCTCTTTGCGTGTGCGCTTCTCCGCGCTCAGACGCGAAAGCGGCGAGCGCCTGCGTGGCGGGGACTTCAGTGGCGTCTGGGGAGTGGCCATCGATCTGCACCGATCCTAGCCGCTGGCGCGCGCCCGGCGGGTGCCGACGCGCTGTCAGGGACTCTCTGCTCCAGCGCTGGCCTCGAGCTCGCTGCTGACCCAGTCACAGCCGGCCGAGAGATCCTCGACGCCGAGCGCGGCGGCGACGTTGAGCGCCATGCCATACATGAAGAAGTTGTCGATCCGCTCGGAGTCGGCGCCGGAGAGCTCTCGCGCGAGCTCCACCAGCCTGGCATAGCCGTGGCGGACGTTCGCGCGCACCACCGCGTCCTCGCACGCGGCATAGGACTGGTGCTGGAGCATGAGGTAGTCGCGGTCGCTGAGCAGCAGCTCCCTGTAGGCGAGGCCCATGGCATCGAGCACGCTCTCGCACCCGGCGGGGGCGCGGCCCGCCCGGAACTCCTCGGCGGCATGCGTGAAGGTGAACGCGACCCTTTCGAAGCTGCGCAGAGCTGCGGCCAGGAAGAGCTCGCGCTTGTTGGCGAACAGGCTGAACACGTAGGGCTGGGCGACACCGACGCGGCGTGCGATGCGCTCCACCGGCGTACCGTGCAGCCCGCCGTGCGCGAACTCGTGCACGGCCGCGTCGATGAGCTCCTCGCGCCGCTCGGCCGCGGGGACCCGCCGGCGGGCGGGCGCGGCCGGCGCGCCCCCGGCGGGTGAGCCGGGCTCGGCGCTCACGCGGCCTCGTGTGCGAAGGAGCCGAGCGCCGCCCGCCCCGGATCGCCCTGCTCGGCCGCGGGCGCCGGCGCCGGCGAGGCGCCCTGCTCCTCGGCGAGCGACACCGTCGGGAAGGGCAGCACCAGCGTCACGAGCGCGCCGGCCGCGAGGACCGCCACGCCCACCCATACCGCGGGGATGAGCCCGTTGATGAACATGTGCGGCGTCGCGTAGCCGCCCTGACCGGTGAACACCGACGCGAGCACCGCCACGCCGAGGACGCCGCCGGTCTCGCGGATGGCGTTGCTGGCGCCCGAGGCCTGGCCCGCCTGCGAGGGCAGCACCGAGGCGAGCACGGCGTTGGCGGAGGGCGCGAACACGAGCGCCATTCCGGCGCCGGCCATGATGAACGGCACGATCATGTGCGAGTAGGCCAGATGCGTGGAGATCATGCTGGCGAGCCACGCGAGCCCTCCGGCCTGCAGCGAGAGCCCGGCGACCATGAACAGCCGGCTGCCGAAACGCGCCGAGAACACGCCCGCCAGGGGCGCGACGAGCATCGTGGCGCCCGTCCACACGAGCAGCTTCAGCCCGGCCTGGAAGGGCGTGTTGTGCAGGACGTTCTGCATGTACTGGGAGAGGAAGAAGATCGAGCCGAACATACCGAAGTACATGGTCAGCGACACCACGTTGGTGACCGCGAAGGAGCGCTTTGCGAAGAACCGCATCGGCAGCATCGGCTCGGCCGTGCGCCGCTCCCAGGCGACGAACGCGGCGAGCAGGCTCGCGCCCGCGATCAGGCTGGCCAGCACCGTGCTGCTGCCCCAGCCGAGCGACTGGGCGCGCACCAGGCCGAACACGATGCCGAAGGCGCCGGTGGAACCGAGCAGCAGGCCCCCCAGATCGAGGCTGCCATAGGGGCCGTGACTCTCGGACAGGCGCGAGTACGCGAGCGGGATGAGCACGATGCCGATGGGGACGTTGATCCAGAAGATCCAGTGCCAGGAGATGCCCTGCACGACCGCTCCCCCGACGAGCGGCCCGATCGCCACGGCGGTCCCGCTGACCCCTGACCACACTCCGATCGCGACACCGCGGCGCTCCTTGGGGAACGCCTCGGAGAGCAGCGTGAGCGTCAGCGGGGTGACCAGCGCGGCCCCGGCTCCCTGGATCGCGCGGGCCGCTACGAGCAGGCCGGTGGTGGGCGAGAGCGCGGCCGCGGCCGATGCGGCTGTGAAGACGAGCATGCCGATCAGGAACATGCGCCTGCGCCCGAACCGGTCCCCGAGGGCGGCGCCGGTGAGCAGGAGCACGGCGTAGGAGAGCACGTAGGCGTTGACCGTCCACTCCAGCGACTGGATCGAGGCGCCCAGGTCGCGATGGATGGTGGGGAGCGCAACGCTGACAACGAGGTTGTCAAGAACCACCATGAACAGGGCCACGGACACGATCCCCAGGGTCCAGCCGTTTCGCCGCGATGTAGTCATGCCGAGCTCCTTGCTTAGTAGTCGCTAATCAGAGGACCCGGCGCAGGTTAGCAGCCACTAATAAGATGTCAAGGGAGGCGTGCGCGATGTCACACAGGGCTGTTGTGCGCGCCTGCGAGGAGCGCTGCGATCGAGGGCGAATACCATCGGTGTGATGAGCGCGGCCCCCACCAAGGCGATTACGGTGCTCGCGGCCGGCCTGTGCGCCGGCGCGCTGCTTGGCGGCTGCGGGTCCGCCACGAAGACCGTGTCGATCGCCGAAACCCCCCCTGCCTCTTCCACCCCATCGACCACCACCGCGAGTGTCCCGGCGAAGACGACGAGCACCGCGACGACGCCGAGCACCGCGACGACCACCACGAGCACCGCCACGACGGGTACGGCGGGCGGCACGGCGGCGCCCACCACCACGCGCACCGCGCCCGAGCCCGCGTTCACGGAATCCGGCACGCAGGGAGAAGAAGTGAGCGGGGCGGTCAAATCGGTGGCGGTGCGTGGCTACACCGTCAGGGACCCGAGCGAATACCACGTCGCACAGACCCTCAGGGTGCTGGTGGGGACGCGAACCGGCTCGACCGACGGCTATGGCCAGAAGGCGTTCTTCTTCATCGACGGCCGTTTCATCGGCACCGACACCAAGGAACCGAGCGCCGCCGTGAAGGTCGTGGCCCAGAGCGACACCGAAGTGGCGCTCGCATACCCGCTCTACCGCAGCGGCAACTCTCTGTGCTGTCCCTCGGGCGGGCAGGCGGTGGTGCACTTCCAGCTCAACAACGGCCACCTGACGCCCCTCGGCAAGATCCCACCGGCCAGCTCGGCGACCGGCTACAGCCGCAACTGAGCCGGCGCCCCGCACACGTCCTATCGTGGGGTGGGAACTCCAGGAGATCATCCCGAGGAAAGGGCAGGGCTTATGAGCGCGAAGGTGCAGGGGAAGGCCGAGGAGCTGTTGAAGGGCAAGAACTTCGCGAGCGTGTCGACGCTCAGGACCGATGGATCGGTGCACGGCGTGCCCGTGTGGGTCGACGTGCAGGACGGTCAGCCGGTGCTGAACAGCGCCGAGGGGCGCGCCTGGGTGCGCAACCTCGAGCGCGACCCGCGCGTGACGATCACCGTGCAGAACCACGAGAACCCCTACGAGTACGTCACCATCCGCGGCCGTGTGGCCGAGCGCACGCACGAGGGCGCCGACGCGCACATCGACGGGATGGCAAAGAAGTACATGGGCGTGGATGAGTACCCGATGCGCCAGCCGGGCGAACAACGCGTGATCGTGCGGGTGGAGCCCGAGTACGTCCACCACTGGGGAGCCTGAGGACCCGCGCCGCCTGCGCCCCGGCCGCGGGGCGCGGCGGCTGTACCGCGACAGGCCTCAGGCGGATCGCTTGGGGCCGCGTCCCAGCAGCCTGCGAAGCGCCGAGGGCGGTCGCGGCTGAGAGCGCTGCCAGTCCTCTCGAAGCAGCAGCTCGCCGCGGGCGCGGGCCGCGAGCACGCATTCGGAGTGGGCGTGGCGGCGCCGCCGCGTGTCGCCTTCGGGCGTGATCAGCATATGCTCGCTCAGGGACGGGAGCAGATGACCGCAGATAGGACAGCGATACGTCGACGGCTTCAGGTTCGCCGCGCGGCGAACCGTCCACCATTGGGCGCGCGGAAGATCGGCCATCGCTCAATTGTCGCGCCCCTGGCGACGCTGGCGGCGGCGGCCGCGCTGGGCGTGGGCGTGGCGCTCGCGCGCGCGGGCAGGGAGCGCACGCTGCCCGAGCCTGCCCCGCCACCGGAACCGCCTCGGCGGGACTTCGCGCTGCTGCCCGGGGAGCGGCTCGCAGAAGGTCTGCGCAGGATGGCGCTGGCCCAGACGGACCTGTGCATCGAACTGCTCGGCGGCGAGGCGGACGGGCCCGCGCAGGAGCGCGCGGTGCATGAGACGCGCAAGGCGCTGAAGCGGCTGAGAGCGCTGCTGAGACTGCTCACGGGCGAGCTCGGTGAGAAGCGCCGCAGGAGGGAGGACCGGGCCCTGCGCGACATCGCCGGGCGCCTGGCGGGTGCGCGCGACAGCGAGGTGATGCTCACCACCCTGCAGGGTCTCGCCGAACGCCAGCCCGAGCGCATCGGCTCCCGCCGCGGAGTGCGCGAGCTGCTGGCGCATCTGCACGAGGAGCACGAGCGCGCGAGCAGGCAGGTGCTCGAGGACGCGGGCGCACGCGCGGCAGCGCTCGAGGGACTGCGCGCGTTCGGCGAGCGCGCGCAGGCGTGGGAGCTGGCGGACACCGACTCGATCGGCCTGGTCGAACCGGGCCTGCTGCTGATCTACAGGCAGGGGCGACGCCGCTATGCCCGCGTGGCCGAGGGTCACGGCGACCGCACGCACGCGATGCACGAGTGGCGCAAACGCGTCAAGGATCTTCGCTACGCCGCCGAAATGCTGCAGCGCGCGGGTGCCCCGGAGTGCCCGCGTCCGGGTGTATCGGCCCACGGCCCGCGCCCCGGCAAGGGCGGGCAGTCAAAGCGCCTGCGCCGCCTGGCCCGCCGCGCGGACGAGCTCGGCGAACTGCTCGGGGAGGAGCACGACCTGGCGGTGCTGGCCGAGCTGATCCGCGCCCGTGCCCGCGGGCGCAGCCACGGCCCGCACGTGGGGGCCAGGACGCGCAGGCTGCTGCTCGGAGCGATCGCGCGCCGCAGGCGCAAGCTGCGCAGGCGCGCGCTGCGCCAGGGCGAGCGCCTCTACCGCCGCAGACCTTCCCAGCTTGCGCGCCGCGTGCGCCAGGCCCACCTTGAGTCACGCCCACGCCGGGCGCGCGCCGGGTCCTCGGGAGTGCGCTTCCCGGGCGCCTGAAGCGCGGCGGGACCGTCAGCTGACGCTGACGACGGTGAGCGTGCGCTTGCCTTTGGGCAGCGAGACCGAGATCTCCTCGCCCGGCGCTCGCCCCAGCAGAGCGACGGCAACCGGCGATTCGGCGGAGAGGCGGCCCTCGCCGGGGGCCGCGTCGCGGGAGCTGACGATGCGCCAGGACCGCTCGGTGCCGTCCTGGTCGCGCACGATGACGGTGGAGCCGAAGCCGACGATGCCGCCGTTGTCCCCGGCGGCTTCCTCCACCACGACCGCCTGGGCGATCTTCTCGCGCAGGCGTGCGATCTTGGTCTCGAGGTGCGCCTGCTCGTTCTTGGCGTCGTGATACTCGCTGTTCTCCTTCAGATCGCCCCATTCCCGGGCGGTCTTGATGCGCTCCGCGATATCGCGCCGACCCTCGCCCTCGAGCACCGCCAGCTCGTCCTTGAGAGCCTGCAGCCCCGCAGCCGTCGTCAGGTTGGTCGATTCGGTCACTCCGTGCAGCCTAGCCGAAGGCGCCCGCGACCCCGGCGCGGACTAGAAGTAGGTGTAGCGCGGGCTGGATAGCAGGCCGTAGATCTGCACGATCGCCGACTGCACCAGCAGCTGTGCGCTGGGCGGCGCGCCTCCGACGAAGACGTCACCGGGCAGCCGATCGTGCAGCCAGGCGTCGTTGACGTATTCCTGAGCCGCCTCGGATGCCGAGCTTTCGCCGGTGACGCTGTCGAAGTAGATGACGTTGCGGAAGTACACCGAGACGAAGAACGGGTCTTCGGCTTCGAGCACAGCCTGCGTGAAGTAGGCGAGCGCGGCGGCCGCGGTCTGGCGCGCCTGGGCGAGGTAGGCGGCGTTGCCGGTCACCTGGTAGAGCAGCGTCGCGGCGCCGATCATCGTCCCCTGGTTGTAGCTCCACAGCGTCGGTTCGACCACGCCCTTGGGACTGATGTGGTCGGCGTAGAGGTGGTTGGGCGCCAGCAGGCACTGGCGCACCCATTCATAGGCCTGCTCGGCGAACGTCAGATATCCGGGGTTGCCGGTCATGCGGTAGAGCTGTACGCCCAGCTCGGCGGCAGGCGCCGTGGTGACCGTGTTGCGCTGGTTGTTTTCCACCGTGTTGGAGAACGGGATGCCGCCGGGGCAGGCGAGCGAGGGGCTCGACTGCCAGCCGGCCATCTCGAAGGCCATGATCGACTCGGCGTCGGTGAGCAGCTGGGGCACCCGCGTGACCTTGTACAGGCGCATCAGCTCGATGCCAACCCAGTCGTTGTCGTCGTAGTACTTGGGCCCGCCCGGCCCGACGGGCGGGGCGACGGTGCCGTCGTAGCCGGGCAGCGTGCTCGTGAAGGTTCCTTCTGGCGCACCCGAGTTGTCGGCGTCGAGGTAGTTCTGCAGGCCCACCAGCCGGGCCTGTACTTCGGGGAGCATCGTCTTGGTCAGCGCGGGCACGTCCTCCAGCGTGATGGTCGCGGCGAGGGCCTGGGAGAACGGCCACAGGTAGGAGAACGGTTCTCCCGCATACAGTTCGGAGCCGGCGATGAAGTAGGCCTTCTGCATCGCCTGAAAGGCCAGGAGCGCACGCGCCGGGTCGCCGTGCAGCACCTTCTTGTGCGGCTTGGCCCTGTGGTGCTTGGAGCCGCCGGGCGCGGAGGAGCCGCCGGTGGAGGCCGCCGAGGCCAGGGCCCGTGCCGCGCCGGGCGCAAGGGCCGGCCGCGTGGCCGCCGCGGGGTAGGCCGAGCTCGCAAGCGCGGCGGCGGGCAGGGCGAGCGCCGCGATGATGAGCATCGCGCAGGCGAGCAGGCGGGCGGGAACTGAGCTTGGGGGCTGGGTCACAGGGCGCTCACGGTGCAGAACAGGCGGGCGAGCCATTCGATTTGGTCCACACGAGCATCGGGGAGGCGTGTGCACGACCCTGACCGCCCGGGCGGTACCCGAGAATGCTCGCATGAGCCCGAGCGGCACACGTGCGAAAGGTGCCCGCTTCGACTACACGGCGGTCGGCCACGTGACGATCGACGTGATGCCGGACGGCTCGCGCCGGCCCGGCGGCGGCGCCTTCTATGCGGCGCTGCAGGCGGCCCGCCTGGGGAGACGCGCGCTGATCCTCACGCGCGGTGTGCGCGCTGAGATAGATGCGCTGCTCGAGCCCTACCGCGGCGAGCTGGAGCTTCAGATCGAGAGCGCGCCGCACACGACGACGCTGCAGACGTGGGGCGAGGGCGGCGAGCGCAAGCAGCGGGTGCTGGCCTGGGCGGGCGCGCTGCGCGATGAGCCCGCGCCGAGCGGCGGCATCCTGCATCTTGCGCCCGTTGCGCGCGAGGGCCCCGAGCGCTGGGGCGGCTCGGCGGGGTTCGTGGGGCTGACGCCGCAGGGCCTGGTGCGCAGCTGGACGGGCGTGGGCGCTGAGTTCTCTCTGCTGCCTGCGAGCGCGGCCGGACGGCTGCGGGGCCTAGGCGCGCGCTGCGACGCGATCGTGGTCAGCGAGCTCGAGCGCGAGAGCTGCGCGCCGCTGCTGGAGGCCGCGTGCCTCGCGGGCGCCGTGGTGGCGGTGACGCACGGGCCGCGGCCCACGAGCATCCTGCACGGCTCGGGCGAGGGCGACGGCGGCGGCGTTGCGGAGCTGCCCGTGCCCGTGCCCGAGCTCGAGCGGGTGGGTGACGACCTGGGTGCCGGCGACGTGTTCGCCGCCGCGTTCTTCCTGGCGCTGCATGACGGTCTGCGCGACAGCGACGCCGCGAGGTTCGCGAACGCCGCGGCGGCGGTGCGGATGCTCGGGACCGGGCCCGGCTCGATCGGAGATCGCGCGGCGATCGATGCGCGCATCGACGCGACCTCGCCCGGCTCCGGCTCCTGACAGGGCGGCGCTCAGACGCCGAGGGCGGCGTCGAGCAGCGGAGCCAGCCGCTCGCGGTCCAGATCGCGGCCGAGCCCGGCGGCGCGCGCGGCCAGCAGCAGGCTTCCGCCCACCGGAGCCATCTCCACGCGCGTCACGATCGCCTGTGGGCTGAGCTCGTGGATCGCAGCGGTGAGCGGCTCCACGAACACTGCACCGGCCTTGAAGGCGCTGCCGATGAGCCCGACCGGGAACCTCCCCGTCAGGCCTGTCTTTGCCAGCACGGCGCCGATCTGCACGGCGAGCTCCGCGGCGGCCCGCTCATAGAGGCCCCTCGCGACGGCGTCGCCCTCGTAGGCGAGCCTTGCGGTTTCCGCGGCAAAGGCTGCGATTTCTCCCTTGATGAGCGGCTTGGAGTAGACGAGCGTCGCCAGCGCCTCGACGCTGGGAGCTTTGAAGAACGCCGGCGCCACCTCGCTGATGGCGGTCGGCGGCCCTGATGACTCACGGTCGCCCAACGCCGCTTTGATCGACTGGATCCCCAGCCAGTGCCCGGACCCCTCGTCGCCGAGCACATGGCCCCAGCCGCCCGCCCGCCATCCACCGTCGGGCCCCACGCCGAAGACATTGGAGCCCGTGCCGGAGATCACCGCCACGCCGGGGCTGGCACCGGTGGCGGTGGCCCACGCGCCCACCACGTCGTTGACCACCAGCCAGGCATCCGTGCGGGCCTCGCGCACGGCGCCGGCGATCGCCGAGGTGTCGGTGCCGGCGATGGCAAGCACCGCCGAGCCAAGCTGATCGCCGTAGATGCCCGCTCCCCCGATCGCCTCGTCGGCGGCCTCGAGCAGCGCGCGCACGGCAAGCTGGGAGCCGACGGCGTCCAGGTTGCTGGGCCCCCCGTGGCCGAGATGCACGGTACCGCCCTGAAGGTCGAGCACCGCGGCGAGCGTCTTGGTGCCGCCGCCGTCGATGCCGAGCAGATAGCGCACATCGGACACGGGCTGCTCCTCGGTGAGCGTCGCGGGTAGCTCGACGAGGGAGTCGCGGTTCATGGGCGCATCCTCTCAGGTCGGCGCCGGGGGCTAGGATCGCCGCGATGGGCACGCGCGCGATGTTCCCCGCCGCAGCCCGGCGGACGGGGATATATGAGTCCTTCTACCTGCGCGCGTTCTCCCCGAGCGAGCCGGTGGGTGTGTGGATCCGCTACACGGTGCGCAAGGCGCCCGGCGCCTCGCCGAGCGGATCGCTGTGGTTCACGCTGTTCGACTCGCGCCGGGGCGCGCCCGTGATGAACAAGCTCGCCGGGGCGCCGCTGAGCGTGCCCGCGGGCGCGTGGATCGGCGTCGGCGAGTCCACGATCGGACCGTCGGGCGCGGTGGGTAGCTGCGGCCAGGATTCCTGGGAGCTCGCGTTCGAGGAGTGCGAGCCGGCACTGCGCCACCTCTCGCCGCGGTGGCTCTACCGCGCGCCGCTACCGCGCACCAAGCTCACGACCCCGGCGCCGACAGCACTGCTGAGCGGTACGGTCCGCTGTGGCGACGGGCGCGAGCTGACACTCGCGCGCTGGCCGGGGATGCTGGGGCACAACTGGGGATCAGAGCACGCGGCGAGGTGGATATGGCTTCACGCGACGGGCTTTGATGACGATCGCCATGCCTGGCTGGACCTGGCGCTGGGCCGGGTGATGATTCTCGGAGCGATGACGCCGTTCATAGCGAGCGGCGCACTCAGCATCGACGGACGCCGCCACCGCCTCGGCGGCATAGGCGCCCGCCCATCCGTGGTGCGCGAGGGAGCCGAGGGCTGCGAGGTGCACGTGCGCGGCGAGGAGGGCATGGCCGTCGCGATTCGCGCGCGCGTGCCCGACGGATCGGCTGCCGGCTGGCGCTACGCGGACCCCGCCGGTGCTCTGCACGACGTGGTCAACTGCTCGGTGGCCGAAGCGGAGCTGGAGGTCGTGCAGGGGGGCCCGGCGGGGATGCGGCGGCTGCGCTGCGATCACGGGTGCGCATATGAGCTGGGGATGCGCGAGCACGATCACGGCGTGGCGATCGCACCGTTCCCCGACGACTGAGCGCACCCGCCTGCCGGGGTGAACCCTTAACGGCCCGAGGCGGGGGACTGGGTCCCCCGCCTCGGTGCTCCAACGCCCAGCGTCGATGCCGCCGGATGGCTCAGGCCACAGGGCCTTCGAGGAATTCGATGTTTCCTCCGGGAACTTCCTCTTTGAGAGTCCCCTTGATGGAGCCGGTTTTTTCAGTGCTTTTTTCGTCTTCACCGCACTGCGATTCCGAGCCGAGCTTGACTTTGACGGCTTTGAGATCCAGCGTGACGAAGATCTTGTGCTCGATCCCGCCCGGCCACAGTTTCAGGCGCCCGGGGGTTTCGTTTTCGATCGGCACTTCGTCGTTGGCGTAGGCCACGTCGTCGTATCCTTTGGATTCTTTCTCCGCGAACGGAACGACCTGCGCCGGCACGAAGAGTTCGCAGAATTTGGCGCCCGGGATGCGTACCTTGAGCGACGTTTCAAGCAGTTCCACGACAGGTTCCGGCCCGTGTTTGGTGATGAATTCCTGTTCTTCCAGTTCAGGGTTGCCGATGGTGTCGAGCGCCCCATTTGCCAGGAACTTGACCGTGAAGCCACCGGTGACCTGCGCGGGAAGGTGCTCGGCACCTTTGACGATCGGGTAGTAGCCGCACTTGGCGTACTTGATCGTGGTCACAAACGACGTGGACGGGCTTTCCGTCACCTCGCCTTTGCTGGATGCCTTTTCGCATCCCACTTTGTAGGCGCCGAATGAAAATTCCTGGAAGCCTTCTTCGCCGAAGGCCGACGGTTCAACGCTTTTTCCCTGCGAGCGCACCGGCGTGGCTTCGGAGATTTCAGTTTTGTATTTGCCTGCAACGAATTCGTTGGCGAGAGCCGAACCCGCCGAGGCGGCAAGCAGACTCATCGCTACGACAAGCCCTAGGGCTGTCTTTACGTATCTCATTCCTCCTGGGTCCTCTCTAATCGCCTCTTGAAGGTTTGCCGGATGCCAACATCCAAGTCGGACCTGAACACAGACCTTCCTACGCATCCCAGCGGGCGGAGAATACCATGGATGGGGCCTTCGGATTGCATATCCGGAGGGTGTGAAGAGAGGGTGAAGCTCGCGGTGAGGCGCCGCCGCAGCGGCTGGACATGCCCCCTTCACCGCGTCCTCGCGCAGCGCGCGCGGGCTGCGTGACGCTCGCACAGCAGGACGAGCGCGCGAGCGCTAGCGTTGAGCGATGCACGATGCACGGGCCTCGATCTCCTACGGCGAGTGGAGCGCGACGTGCGACACGCTGCACGCTCACACTCAGCTGCTGGGCAAGCTCGCGGTCGCATTGGCCCCGCCCGAGCCCCAGCTGCAGCACGCCGCGCTGCGCCTGAGCGCGCGCGGGTGGGAGACGTTGCCGCTGCCCGCCCCCGACGGCTCGGGGGCGCTGGTTGTGGCGCTGGATCTGCTCACGCACGAGGCCGTGATCGAACACAGCGACGGGCGCTCGCGACGTATCGCACTGGTGCCCGACAGGGCGGTGGGCGCGGTCACGCGGGAGGTGCTGCATGCCGTCGGCGCCCTCGCCGGGCCGGTCGAGATCGACCCAACCCCTCAGGAGGTCTCGTGGAGCGTGCCGCTGGACGAGGACGACCAGCACAGGAGCTACGAGCCCGGCCAGGTCGCCTCCTACTTCCAGGCGGCGACGCGAGCGGCGCTCGTGCTGAGCGCGTTCCGTGCGCCCTATCGCGGCCGCAGCACGCCTGTGAACGCATGGTGGGGCTCCTTCGACCTGGCGGTGAGCCTCTTCTCCGGGCGCCCGGCCGACCCCCCCTCCCAGGACTTCATCATGCGTAACGCGATGGACGCCCAGGAGGTCGCCGTCGGCTGGTGGCCGGGCGACGCACGCCATGGGAAGGCCGCGTTCTACGCCTACGCCCATCCTGCGCCGGAGGACTTCGCAGCGGCGAACCTGGGCGAGATCCCCGCGCGCTGGGACGTGGCGCTGGGCGAGTACGTCCTGGACTGGGACGACGCGTGCGCGCGCCCGGACCCGCACGCAACGGCGCTGGAGTTCGCCCGCGTGGTCTTCCGCCATGCGTGCCTCGTCTGCGACTGGGACCCGGCGCTGGCGGCCGGCATCGAGCGGTCCCCGCTGCTGTGAGCGGCGACTGAGCCATACCGGGCGCGGCGAGCGCCACGCCGGCTCGCCCGCCGGCGCCCGCGCAGGCCGGCGGCGCAACGACGACCTGACCAACGCGCCCGACAGGATTCGAACCTGTGACCTTCGGTTCCGTAGACCGACGCTCTATCCAGCTGAGCTACGGGCGCAAGGGGGGGTAGTTTACCGGCGAGTTGCCATCCGGCACTTGCGCTCCGGGTGGACGACCTGCCATGCTCACTAGCAGCCGACCACGGGACTGGCCCCACTTCACAGAGGCGGGACGGGACCGGAGAGGACACATCTATGCCGGGCTCCCCCCCAGCGACCCGCCCGACCGCGACGGAGCGCTTTCCCCTTGCCGCCGCGCGTCCATTGCCCTCAGGGGCAGATGATGCATCACCGATGGCGTACAGCCGCGAGGCCCTCGCGACCTATGCCGAGCCGCGCCTTGGGCGCAGCCTGCTCGAGCTCGGCACGTCGGTGGCTCCCTACCTGGGCCTTTCGGTCGCCATGTACTTCTCACTGCGGGTGTCCTACCTGCTGGTGCTGGCGCTCGCGCTGCCGGCGTCCGGCTTCCTGGTGCGCACTTTCATCCTCTTCCACGACTGCTCACACGGCTCGCTGCTGCGTTCGCGCAAGGGGAACATGTGGCTCGGCGCGTTCCTTGGGCTGTTCGTCTACTCGCCGTTTCTGCGCTGGCGCCACGACCACGCGATCCACCACGCGACCTCCGGAGACCTGCAGCGGCGCGGCGGCGGCGACGTCAAGACACTCACCGTCGCGGAATACAACGCACTGCCGCCGCGCGCCCGCCTGGGCTACCGGCTGTTCCGCAACCCCCTCGTGATGTTCGGGCTGGGGCCGATCGCGGCGCTGCTGATCGGCCCGCGCCTGGTCGCGCGCGACGCACGCCCGCGCATGCGGCGCAGCGTCATCTGGACCAACGTCGTCCTTGCCGTCGTGGTGGGGGCGCTGTGCTGGGCGGTTGGCCCGGTCCAGTTCCTGCTGGTGCAGGCTCCGACCGTGATGCTCGCCGGCTCGGCGGGCATCTGGCTGTTCTACGTGCAGCATCAGTTCGAGGACGCCTACTGGGAGGACTCCGAGAGCTGGAGCTACGCCGACGCTGCGCTGCGCGGCAGCTCCTACCTGAAGCTCCCCAAGATCCTGCAGTTCTTCTCCGGCAACATCGGCCTGCACCACGTGCACCACCTCAACGCGCGCATTCCCAACTACAACCTGCAGCGCGCGCACGACGAGAACCCGATCTTCCACGACGTGCCCACGCTGTCGCTGCGCGACGGCATGCGCTCGGTGCGCCTGAAGCTGTGGGACGAGGAGCGCAGGCGGATGGTCACGTTCGCTCAGGCGCAGGCCTCGGCGCCCGGCCGCTGAAAGGCCTGCGCCTACTCGCCCCAGGCCGTTGCCACGAGGCTGCGCGCTCCGCCGTTGTCGCGGTGCTCGCACAGGTAGATCCCCTGCCACCGGCCCAGCAGCGGGCGTCCGCGGCCCAGCGGCAGCGCGAGCGAGGAGCCCAGCAGCGAGGCCTTGACGTGAGCCGGCATGTCGTCGCTTCCCTCCAGCGTGTGCGTCCAGGGGAAGCCGCGCTCGGGGACCGCAGCGTCCAGCCAGCTGTCGAGGTCATGCCGCACTTCCGGGCTGGCGTTCTCGTTGAGTGTCAGCGAGGCGGAGGTGTGAAGCAGGTGAAGAAACAGCATGCCGAGCGAAAGCTCGGCGAGCTCGGGTAGCGAGCAGAGCACCTCTGCGGTTATGAGATGAGCGCCCCGTGGCCGCGCCTGCAACGTGATCTCGCGCTGAACCCACACGCGGGAACCGTATCCCGGCCGCGAGCCCGCCGTGGAGCCGGGTGCGCTGCCGCGCGGTGAGCGGAGGTGTAACGTGGCCGGCGCGCTTCTTGGCGGCCGTCGCCGGTCCGACCGCGACGCCGTCGCGAGCGACCACAGCAGAGCGACGTGAGTCCCAAACGGAAGGAACGCCAGCATGACCGAGGTCTTTCGCACGCCGGACGAGCGCTTCGAGAATCTTCCGGGCTACCCGTACGCGCCCAACTACACCGAGGTGGCGGGGCTGCGCATGCACCACCTCGACGAGGGCTCGGGGCCCACGGTTCTGTGCTTCCACGGCGAGCCGGACTGGAGCTACCTCTACCGGCACATGCTCGACGCACTGGTCGCTGCCGGGCACCGCGTGGTGTGCCCCGACCTCGTCGGCTTCGGCCGCTCGGACAAGCCGACCGACCAGGGCTGGTACACGTATGAGCGCCACGTCGAATACGTCACTCGCCAGCTCGATCAGATCGAGCTGCACGACGTGACCGTGGTGGTCCAGGACTGGGGCGGCCCGATCGGGCTGCGCTGGGCGGTGGAGCACGAGGATCAGGTGGGGCGCCTGGTGGTGATGAACACCGGCCTGTTCACGGGCAAAGTCAGCAAGGGGTTCATGGCGTGGCGAGACTTCGCCGAGCGCACGCCCGACCTGCCGATCGGGATGATCATGCAGGGCGCCACCACGACCGAGTTGCCTCCCGAGGTGCTTGGCGCCTACGAGGCGCCGTTCCCGACAGCGGAGAGCAAGGCCGGCGCCCAGCGGTTCCCGCTGCTCGTGCCGTTGAGCGCGCAGGACGTGGGAGCGAGCGAGATGGCGGCGGTGCAGGATCGGCTCTCGCGCTGGCAGAAGCCCGCGCTGATCGCCTTCTCCGACACCGATCCCGTGTTCCCCTACCCGCGCTCGGGCGAGGTCTTCACCAGCCTCATCCCGGCTGCGGGCGAGCAGGTGCGCATCGAAGGCGCGGCGCACTTCCTGCAGGAGGATCGCGGGCCCCAGATCGTGGAGGCGATGCTGCAGGCCTTCGGCAGCCCGATCGGGACCGCTTAGCCCTCGACGCGCTCAAAGACGGCGGCGAGGCCCTGCCCGCCGCCGATGCACATCGTCTCAAGCCCCAGGCGTGCGTCCCGCCGGTGCATCTCGCGCAGCAGCGTCGCGAGGATCCGCGCGCCGGTGGCGCCGACGGGGTGGCCGAGGGAGATGCCCGAGCCGTTGACGTTCACGCGCTCCAGGCCATCGCCCAGCTCCCACTCGCGCAGGACGGCCAGCACCTGCGACGCGAACGCCTCATTGAGCTCGATCAGGTCGATGTCCGCCAGGCCCACGCCGGCGCGCTGGAGCGCCAGCCTGGTGGATGGGACGGGGCCGATGCCCATCGTCTCCGGCGCGACCCCAGCCACGGCCCAGGAGACCAGGCGCGCGAGCGGGCGCAGCCCGAGTTGCGCGGCGCGTTCGGGGTGGGTCACCACGCACAGCGCCGCGCCATCGTTCTGGCCGCTGGCGTTGCCCGCCGTGACCGTTGCCTGGGGATCCTGCGCGAGCATCACCGGGCGCAGCCGCCCGAGGGACTCCATCGAAGCGCCGGGGCGGGGATGCTCGTCGGTCTCGATGAGCTCCTCACCGACGCGCACGCCGACGATCTCCTCGCGGAAGCGACCGTCGTGGTGTGCGGCGACGGCGCGTGCGTGGGAGAGCACCGCCAGCTGATCCTGCTCCTCGCGAGCGATGCCGTACTCGCGCCGCACGTTCTCGGCGGTCTCGAGCATGCCTCCGGGCACAGGGTGCAGGGCGCCTCCGGCGGTCACGCGCGAGCGATCGAGGCGGTCCTCCAGGCGCGCCCCGCCCGCGCGAGCACCCCAGCGCAGCTGCGTCGAGTAGAGCTCCACCTGGCTCATGCTCTCCACACCACCTGCGAGCACGAGGTCGCTGGCGCCCGTCTGCACCTGCATGCACCCATACAGCACCGCCTGCAACCCCGAGCCACAACGGCGATCGACCTGGACGCCCGGGACATCGACGGACAGGCCCGCGTCCAGCGCGGCGACGCGGCCGATCGCGGGAGCCTCGCCACTGGGGTAGCACTGGCCCAGGATCACGTCCTCGATGTGCTCGCCCTCGAGGCCCGTGCGCGTCAGCATCTCGGCGATCAGCGTGCTCGCGAGCACGCTCGCGGGCACGCTGCGGAACACACCTCCGAAGCGGCCGACCGCCGTTCGGATCGGCTCGCAGATGACGGCGTCCCTCACCGCGGCAATGCTATGTGACGGTGAACGTCGCGGGTGCTGTGACGGTTCCGAGCGCGCCGGAGGTGTTGGTCACCTTGATCGCTCCGCTGACTGCGCCCGCTGGAACCGTCGCTTTGAGCTGCGTCGCGGAGACGTGTGTGACGCTCAGCGCCGACACCCCGCCGAAGCTCACAGCCGAGCTGCTGTTGAAGCCGACCCCGGTGATCGTGACGGTTTTGCCGACCACCGCGCTTTTCGGCGAGAAGGCGGCAACCGAGAGCGTCGGCACGAACGTCGTTTTGCTCACGATCGTCCCGTACGTGCTCTTGATCGAGACTTTGCCGGTTTTGTCGCCGTTGGGAACGGTCGCCTGCAGTTCGGTTGGCGAGATGTCGGTGAAGCTCGCCGAAAGCGTCCCGAAGAGAACCTCGCCCACGGCTCCAAGCCCCGTGCCGGTGATGGTCACGGTGCTGCCGGTGATTCCCGTGGCGGGCGAGAAGCCGCTCAGCGTGGGCACGCCGGAGGCAATCGTAGCGGTGGGCGCCGAGGAGCCCGATAGCCCCGTCCCGGTCGAGTTCGAGGCGGTCTCGAGCACGCGAACGGTGGCCCCCACGTCCGTGGACTGCAGGACGTAGCTGGAGCCGGTTGCGCCGGCGATGGCGGTGCAAACGGATCCTGTGCGACAGTCCTGCCACTGGTCGGTGATCGACGTCGGCGAGTTCGACCACGCGCCCTGCGTGAGGGTCAGTTTCTGCCCCTGCTGGGCGAACCCGGAGACGACGGGCGCGGAGGTGGCGGCCGGGGTGCCGGGTAGGACGAACGCACCGAGGCCGGCGGGGCTGCCGACGCCGGTCGGACCGTCATAACCCGGGCCGGCGTTGCACGAGCTCGCTTTGCCGCACGAGGTCCCGTTGCTGCCCGACACGACGTCGTAGAGGTTCGCGCCTTCACCGAGATGTTCGTAGAGGGTCTCGGCGGGGTAGGCCACGGAGTGCGCCCCGCCCGCCAGAGCGAACTCCGAAGCGATCACCGGCGAGGCGACCGACGTGCCTCCCCAGACGCCCCATCCCGTTGGATAGCGTTCGGGGTTGGGCGTGCTGTCGTAGACGTCCACCCCCGTTTCCGGGTCGCCGATGGCTGACACATCGGCCACCGAGCGGTGGCTGGCACAGCCGGTGCTGGAGAAGTTCGCCAGGTCGGTCTGCCACAGCTGCGCGGTGAATATCCCGCTGCAGCCACTGCCGCCGTCTTCCCATGCGGTACTCGTCCATGTGCCACCGGATTCGGTCAGCTCGGTCCCGCCCACCGCCACGACGTCGGGGGAGCTGGCAGGGAAGGACGCCGTGCTCGGGGCTTCGCAGGCTTCCTGGAGGTAGCCGCAGTCTCCGGAGCTGGCGGTCACCACGACACCTGGGTGGTCGTAGTAATCGGAGCTGTCGCTGAGGACTTCCGGTTCCTCGTCGCCGCCGTAGGAGTTGCTGATCTCCGTTGCCCCCGCGGCGACCGCCGCGTTGACCGCCGTGCCGAGGTCGCTGTTGCTCGGTTCGCTGGCCTCGACGAGCAGCACGTGGCAGCTCTGGCAGATCGCGTGCGCCATCTGCACGTCGAGGGAGATCTCGATCGCCCAGCCGCCTTCGGTTTCGGGCAGCGGGCTGGTGGCGCCGTTCTGGTTGACCTTCTTGAAGCACCCGTTGGCGGCGGTGCACGCGGGCAGGCCGAACTGTTTGTCGTACACGCCGAGATCGGCTTCAGCGGTCGGGTCGTTGTAGGCGTCCACGATGGCGATCGTCTGCACCGAAGGGGTGGAGGCTTCGGTGGGAAGCCGGTAGGCGGCGTGCAGCAGCTGCGGCGTGAGGTAGCCCGGGTAGGGGGTTTTGATGAGCGCCGGAGCGGCGAGCCGGGTCGACCCGGGCGCCGAGGACTGCCGCGAGCTCGCCGGGGCCGAGCCGGCGGGGACCAGGCGCAGCACCAGACACGCGTCTCTGCCGGGCGGCGGCTTGGCGCACACCCGCTGCACGCGGTAGTGGTCATGTGTGGAAAGCGAGAGGGCCCCGGCATGCGCGGCGGACCCGAGCCAAAGCAGGCACACGGCGAGCGAGGCGATCGCGATCCGCATGGCGCCGAGTGTCCCCGGCCCTCTCCGGACCGCTCGAGAGCTCAGGCGCATGAGTGAGATGCTAACGACCGCTGCAGGGCGTGTCCATGCCTGGTGGACGCGTGCCGCCCAACCGACAAGGAGATGATCGAATGAGCTTCTATGACGACCTGGTGGCCGAGGGGCGCGCTCACACCGAGAAGCTGGTGCGGGTGGACCGCTCGGCCGATCGCGCCGTCCTCACCCTCGATGATCCCGCCAGGCTCAACCCGCTCACCGCGCCGCTGGTCGTGCAGCTGAAGCAGGCGCTGGTGGATCTCATCGCCGACAGGGGTGTGCGATCGATTGTGCTGACGGGAGCCGACCCGGGCTTCTCCGCGGGCGGGGACCTGCGAATGATGCGCGAGTCCCCCGCGGCGGTGAGCTCCGCCGAGGGCACGACCGACGTGTGGCGCTGGATCCGCTACGAGTTCGGCGCGATCGTGCGGCTGATCGCGCGCAGCGACATCGCTTTCATCGCCGCCATCAACGGGCCGGCGGCGGGCGTGGGTCTCGCCTGGGCCCTTACGTGCGATGTCGTAATCGCGTCCGAGCGGGCGCGCATCGTGCCGGCCTTCGGCAAGCTGGGCCTGTTGCCCGAGGTCGGCACCTCCTGGGCGATCACCCGCCGCCTGGGCTACCAGGGGGCGTTCGCCTATTACGCGCGCGGCGAGCACCTCGACGCCGTCCGCGCGCTGGAGCTCGGGCTGGTCCAGGAAGTGGTGGCCCACGAGGACCTGCTCCCGGCCGCCGCGCGGTGGTGCGATCAGATCGGCGCGCTGCCGCCTCACGCCATCACCATGACCAAGCCGCTGCTGCGCGCCGCCGCCGACGGCACGTGGGACTCGATCCTTGCGATGGAGGAGTTCGCCGAGCCCCAGGTCTTCACGACGGCGGCCTTCCGCGATGCGGTGCAGGGCATGCTCAAGGAGCGGTGAGCGCGAGGCCCGGCGCCGCGCTAGCTGGGGAACGGGGCGAGACGCACGGCCAGGGGCAACCCGCAGCGGACGAGCAGGCCGAAGCGGCCCTTGGGCGCCGCCGCCGCCTCGGCGTGCATGAGCTCGCTCAGCTCCCGCTTGAAGTCGCCCCGCGGATGGCGGCGCAGGATCTCCGCCACGTTCGCCGGCGAGACATCCCACATGCGCAGGCCGGCGCCATCGACCATCGCGCCCCACTGCAGGTAGCAGCCGAGCGCGCCGTCTCGGCTCACGCTGGCGGCCGGCGTGATGTGCACGCAGATGGCGTCGGCGAGCAGCACGGCACGCTCCTGCGCGACGCCCGCCGCCGAGGCGCACGTGAGGGTCCGCTCGGCGCTTGCGATCGTGAAGTCGCGGCCCGCTACCGGCGTCGCGATGCCGTGGTCGTGAAGCAGCGATCCGCAGTAGAACAGCTCCGCGTCAAGTCGCTCGCCGTCGATCGCCGCCAGCGCGCGGCCGAACAGCCAGGTGCGGTAGGAGTGGCCCACCAGCCCGTCGGGCAGCTCGCGGCAGGCGCGCTCCGCCTCTCTGGCGAACTCCGAGTCGGGCACCTCGAACGTGCTCAGATCCACACGCGCGGCCGCGGTCGGTATCCGTCCCAGCGCTAGCTTCGCGCGGCCCACCAGGTTCTCCCACTGCCCCAGCGCGATCGCGGCCAGCAGTCGCCGGCGCTCGGCCGCGGTGAGCGTTCCGCCTGAGGCGCGAACCCAAGCCAGTCCACCCAGCCGCAGCGGATCCGGCGCACGCGCGCTGCCGGGCGATGTCGGCTGCGAAAGGGGCATCGGCGCCGAGCCTATCCGCGGTGGCCGCTCCCCGCGGCGGCTGTGCCGCGGCGGGGCTTGACATGTGACTGATCAGTCACCTATGCTGCTGCCGTGGACAAGATCTTCCGGGCGCTCGCCGACCCGACCCGCAGGAGCCTGCTGGACGAGCTCTACCGCCAGGACGGGCAGACGCTCAGCGCGTTGGGGCAGCGGCTGCCGATGACTCGCTTCGGCGTGATGAAGCACCTGAAGGTCCTCGAAGAAGCGGGGCTCGTCGTGGCCAGACGCCGCGGCCGCGAGAAGCACCACTTCCTCAACCCCGTGCCCATCCGCCTCGTCCACGACCGCTGGGTGAGCAAGTACGCGGAGCCCTGGGCGGCGACGCTCAGCGACATCAAGAGAACAATCGAGGAGGACACAATGGAGAAGGTCTTCGAGATCTACATCAAGGCCACCCCGGAGCGGGTCTGGGAGGCGATCACCAACCCCGACCTGCGAGCCCGGTACAGCTTCGGCGTTCGCGTCAGCTCCGACTGGACCGAGGGCTCGCGCTACGAGGGCGCCAGCTCGGGCGCCCCGCAACTGCTCATCGAGGGCGAGAACGTCGAGGTCGACCCGCCGCACAGGCTCGTCCAGACCTACACCGCCCTGTGGAACGATGAGGTCAAGGGCGAAGGCCCCTCGCGCGTCACCTGGGAGATCGAGCAGATACAGGACTCGTGCAGGCTGACGGTCCTGCACGACCAGCTGCACGAGAACGCCAACGCCGAACTCTACGGCGGGTGGCCCATGATCCTCTCGGGCCTGAAGACGCTGCTGGAGACGGGTGAGTCGCTGACCACGCCGGGCTCGCTCATGTACAGCGCCGCTGAGCCCGCCGCATGACGGGACCGGGACCTCTGGACGAGCGCTTCACCGCGGTCCTGCGCAAGAGCGCCGCGAAGGGGGGCTGGACCTATGTGGTCTGGCCCCGCTCGGCGGAGTTCTTCGGGACCCGCGGCCTCGTGAAAGTCCGCGCAAGCGTCGACGGGCACGCCTTCCAGAGCGCCTTCATGGCGCTCGGGGAGGGCAACCACAAGCTGCCGATCAGGATCGACCTGCAGAAGGCAGCCGGCAAGGCCGCGGGCGACACGGTCGAGATCCACCTGCAGGAGCGCCTGTAGCCTTCGGCCCGCGCGGCCCCCGCCACGGCGTGTTGAATCGGCCCCCGGCGGTTCGGCTACGGCGGGCTCACCAGCCCGCGCCGGGCTCGGAGCCCTCGCTCTACGCGTCGGCCTCCACCAGCCTGCGCATCGCGTCGAGCGTACCCATCACCTCGTTGTCGGGCGCGTCGCCGCGCGAGGTCGACAGGAACAGCGTCAGCCGCGAGCCCTCCGCCTCAGGCGCGACCTGCAACCAGCCGCGGTAGTCGCTTCCCTCCGCTCCCCATTCGATCTTCATGGCGCTCTCGTCTGCGCGAAACCAGCCATGCCCGTGCTGGGTGTGGCCCTCGTAGCGCGCCTCGATGGACACGCTGTCGCCGTCGCCGCGCGTGGCAACGGTCACCTGCGGCACGTAGTGCGGCAGGTTGCCCACATCCGCCAGCGCGGCGAAGACGCGGTCAGGCGGAGCTGCGACGTACTGGGTGTGCTCATGCTCCATGGATGTGTCCTTTCGGAGAGGTTGCCAGCTCGAGCTCGTAGTAGTAGTTGATCGGACCCCCCGGCCCGCCTTCGCGGTTGCTAAAGCCGAAGCTCTCATACAGCCCGCGCGCCGCCACGTCCTGCTCGCCGGTGCCGAGTTCCATGTAGGCGGCGCCCGTGGCGCGCGCGTGATCGATGGCCGCCGCCAGCAGCGCGCGCCCCAGACCCCGGCCCCTCATCGCGGGGGCGACGTAGAGCTCGGCGAGATAGCACTCGAGCGCGTCGCTCCAGAGCGCCTTGCGCAGGCGCACCACCGCCACAGCATCCGGCCCCGGCCCGGCGAGCAGCACGGCCGTGTCGCCCTCCGCCAGCAGCTCGGCTGTGCGGGCCGCAAGCCATTCGGGGCCAGGTGTGGGCTCGCCGAACTCGCGGTTGAAGTCGTCGAGCAGCCGGCCCACGTGCCCGGCGTCGGCCGGGGATGCCAGACGTGGGGCACCCGCAGACGGCGACGGTTGTTGCGGGCGTGTTCGCACGCCGCCCATTCTGCGCCCGCGCACCGCTCGTGTCCAGACGCGAGCTCGCCGTGGCAGAACGCGCCCGACCGGCCACCTCGGCGCGCCGGCGCTCAGATCACCGTCCAGCCACCGTCCACGAGCAGCAGCTGGCCGGTGACATAGCTGCTCGCCGGGCTTGCCAGGAACAGCAGCGCGCCGTCGAGCTCGTGGGGAGCACCGGGCCGCCCCATCGGCGTGTGCCTGGCGACCTCGGCCACGTCATCCTCGCTGGCGAACAGCTCGGCGGTCATCTCGCTCTCGAAATAGCCGGGACCGATCGCGTTGACCCGGATCCCGTCCATCGCCCATTGCTTTGCCAGCTCGCGCGTGAGCGCCACCAGCCCGCCCTTGGAGGCGACATAGCTCGCCTCGGGCGCGAGACGGGCGGCGACCACCGCCGCCGCCGAGGCGATGTTGACGATCGCACCGCCATCGCGGCCGGCCATCTCGCGAGCCACGCGCCGGCTCAACAGGAGCGGCGCGATCAGGTTCGTGTCCATCACTTCGCGGATGCGCGACGCCTGCTCGTCCACGGCCGGCGTCGTGTCGACGACGCCCGCGTTGTTCACGAGCACGTCCACCGCGCCGTAGGCTTCGATTGTCGCGTCCACCAGGTGTTCGAGCGCCTGATCCTCGCGCACGTCGGTCGGCACGGCGATCGCGTCCGGCAACTCCCTCGCCAGCTGCTCGATGCGCTCCGCGCGACGCGCGGCCAGCACCAGCCGCGCGCCCGCCCCGGCGAGCGTGCGCGCAAAGCGAGCGCCCAGCCCGGAGCTGGCCCCGGTCACGATCGCCACGCGCCCGCTGAGCGAGAACATCGACATCGGCTCGCTGTCCATTGCTGTGCCGGCCGCTCCCCAGCCCGCCGCAGCCTAGAGCGGCGGAACCTGGTTGTTGACCTGCGTGCCGTGGTAGAGGTGGTCCTGGTCCTTGCACGCCGCAGGGAAGAAGAACTGGACGCTGTCGCTACGAACGCCGTTGTAGCTCGCGAACAGCGTCGCGCGCCCCACGGTTCCCACCTGGCAGCTCGGATCGTTGCTCGCCCGCACGCGCAGAACGATCTTCATGATGTTCCCCGGATAGCCCCACATCATCGCCACGTGAGAGTGGTAGACGAGGTGATGCTCGACCGTCATCGTGATCGCACCCCTGTGGTCTTCCTGGCACAGGATCCCGGAGACGGTGCTCTCTTCGAGGTTGATTTCGCCGTGGCCGCGCGCGAATGCCGTTTCGCCGGGCTCGCCCGTGTGAAAGCCCCATGGCGGAATGCCGTAGACGATCGGGATCTGTCCACAGCCCGGCGAGTAGGCGGCGGCCTGGCCGGCCATTCCGCCAAGCCCCACCAGCACCGTCAAGAAGAGGGCCCCGAATGCGCCGCGCAGCGCGATGTGCAGAGCCCTCATGGACCGGCGACTCTACCGTCTGCGGTTGACGGCGCATCGGTACTTGGACACATGGCTGACGCGGGGAGCGCGGCCGTGTGCGGTCCGCTCACGCCGGCGCGTGGGGCGATGCCTGTCAGCTAGCGAGCAGATACGTGAAGCCGACAGCGCTTGGGCTCGCGAAGCTCGAGCCGAGGAACGTCGCCTCCGCACGCCACTGCCCGAAGCTGGGAGGCGTGAACGCGAGCGTCGCCAACCCCGCGCTCGCCTGCAGGACCTCATTTGAGTAGAACTGCCATCCGAACACCGGATCCAGGCGCTCGATGTCGACCTTCACAGGACCCGACGCGGACGGCGAGACCTTCACCTCGATCGACGTTCCCTGGCCTGCGCTGACATGGCTCTGGGAGAACGAGATGCTCGTCGAGGTGATCGTGCGCGACTCGCGCGTGATCGCGAAGTTGCCCGCGCTGTGGTGTCGCTCGGATACGACCGCGTAGTAGATGCCCGGCTGAAGCTCGTGCTGCAGGCTCTCGTTCCCGCTCCCTTCGCATGCGCATTCGATCGGATAGCCGTCCTTGTTGCGCAGCTGCAGCGAGAACTGCGCGGAGCCGGGAGCGTCCAGGCGCAGCGTCAGGTTGGAGTGGCTCGTGACTTCCATGCGGTAGAGGCGAAGCACCTGGATGCCGTTGCCGTTGAGGCGTCCGTGCAGGCGGGCGTAGTTGCCCAGCGGAACGCCGGGGGCCGTTTCGGCCGGCCCGGCCGGCGCCACCTGCAGATGAAAGCGCTGAATGCCGGCGCGCGACATGCGAGGTGTCACCTCGAAGCTGTAGCGCCCTCCCTCGCCCGGACCCGGCGTGAACAGGCGATATCCGCCGCACGCGATGCTCATGAGCGCCGAGGTCTGTTCGCCTTCTTCCCCTCCGAAGCTGGTCGTTCCGGGTGCGAACAACGCGCCGCTCACACACGCGCCCTTCGTCTGGTTGGCGAGATTGATCAGGTAGCTGACCCCCGAGCGCATCGTGAAGGAGTACGCCGCGTTGATGTTCTGCACCCGGTCCACCTGGCCGCTGGCCCCGCCCGCCGGTAGCGGCGGCCCTGGCGGCGCGACGGCAGGAGTCGGCAGGAACACTTCCATCGTGAAGGGCGCCAGCTGGGAGTTCTGGCGCGCGGCCACGCGGATGTCATACAGGCCGTTCTTGGACGCCTGGAAGGACAGCGAGGTCTTGCCCTGCGCTTCGGTTTCCTCGCACACGACCGGGACAAGCTGCGAGCGCACGGCGTGGAACACTTCGATGCTCGCATCGAGCGTGCCCGACGCGGTGAGGTTGATCGCCAGCCGGTGGGCCGCGGGCAGGCGCACTGCGTACCACACGGAGTTGGTCACGCCGCCACACTGCGGGCCGGGTTCGCGCGCTTCCGTCGTCGCTCCGACCGTCGTTCCCGTCAGCGTCGCGGGCAGCGTCTGCACGGGCTGGGCGTGCGCCAGCGCGTCGTTGGAGGGCCGCGGAGCCTGTTCGGGCGAGGACGCTTCGCCAAGCGCAACGGCCGGCACGAGCAGCACCGCAGCCACCGTCAGCACGACCGCCCATGTCACGAGGCGCGAAGCCGATGCAGGTCTGCGCATGTGCGGGAAGATACTACCTCTGCGATTCTCGGCCCGTGAGCCCGCAGCGGCCAGGTCCTGCGCCCGCCAGCAGCGACCATCCACTCGGGCTTGACAGCCATCTACTATGCGCGCATACTATTTTTATGACGACGATCACAACATCCCACGCAACATCCAAAGCAGAGCCCTCTGCCGTATTCGCACGCTGGGCCGACATGGAGAGCTGGCCCGAATGGAACAAGGACACCGAATGGGTTCGTCTCGACGGCCAGTTCAAGGCCGGCGCCACCGGCGTGCTGAAGCCAAGGGGTGGACCAAAGGTCAAGTTTCGGATCGAGCGGCTGTCCGACGCCGAGTTCGTCGACGTATCGCTGCTGCCCGGCGCCCGGCTGACGTTCGACCACCGTGTCGCGCCAAACGCCCAGGGCGGCTGCACGATTGACGTGACCATCTCGATCAGCGGGCCGCTGCGCCGGCTGTGGACCAAGATCCTTGGAGATGGCTTCAGGCAGAGCGCCCAGCCCGATCTCGATCGCCTGGCCAGGGCCGCCGAGGGACACACGTGAGGCCCGATCCGTGGCCTGAGGACCAATGATGGCGCTATGACGGCAGCCTGATGCCGAGCTCGCGACTCGCCAGCACGTTCAACGCGGCCGACGAGAGCCCCGGCCTGCTCCTGTGGCAGATCACCAACCACTGGCAGGCAGCCCAACGCGCCGCGCTGAAGCCGTTTGGCCTGACCCACGTTCAGTTTGTGCTGCTCGCATCTCTTACGTGGCTCGACGCCGAGGAGCCGGTCACCCAGCACGATCTCGCCAACCATGCCGCCACCGATCCGATGATGACCTCCCAGGTTCTTCGAGTGCTGGAGCAACGAGGACTCGTTGATAGAGCTCCACATCCACGTGACAGGCGAGCACGAGCACTGACGCCAAGCCCGGCCGGGGTCGACCTGGCAAACCGCGCGATCATCGCGGTCGAGGCCTGCGACCGTGCGTTCTTCAAGCCGCTCGGCAAGAAGGCACCAGCATTTGTGCACATGTTGGGAGCCCTGAGGCGTGGATACGACACGGCCGGTGAAAGCGCCTCGTAGAGCTCATCGGGCTTCTGCTCGAGGCGTGCGGCGCCTGGACGCTCGCGGACGCACCCGGCGGAGTGCAGCACGGAGAGGGAGGGATTCGAACCCTCGAACGAGGTTTCCCCCGTTACGCGATTTCCAGTCGCGCCCGTTCAACCGCTCCGGCACCTCTCCTGGCACTCGGCCCACGCTCTTCGCGAAGGCTCCCCGGGGCACTGCCCGGGGCCGGCACCCCAAGGCTAGAGCACCTTCCCCCCGTCGCGTTGCTAGGCTCCCGCCATGCTCACCCTGGCAAGCGCGGCGGTCACCAAGGACATCGGCCTGATCGCCACATTCGGAGGCATCGGCGTGGTGGCGAACGTCATCATCGTCTACATCGCCATCCAGGTCAGGGGCGAGCATCGCCAGAACCGGGAATACATGGAATCCCGCCGTCCCCCCGGCGCCTGAGCGCACTCGCGGCATCAGACCGCAACGACCGCGCAACCGTGCGGCGCGACCGCCCGCCCGCCCCGGACCCCCAGCGCCCGATCCGCGCTCGCGCACGGCCTGACACGCGCATCGCCATCCGCGAGCAGCCGTCGCGCGGTGGCTGTCAGCGTGGGCTCTTGCTGTACCGCTGATTGACATGAAGGCGTGTTGGTGTAAACTAGTGACCACGGAGGTCCAAGCCGCCAACAGGAGCCCAGCCGATGTCAGCACAGCTCACCGCACCCTCACCCGCACTCGAGGCCGTCCTGCCCGCGCACAGCGAGCGCAGCCAACAGCCCCAGCAGATCAGCTGGCGAGACCCCAAGCGCCACCTGTGGCTTTTCGGCCTGGTGATTCCCACGCTGCCGTTCGGCACCTGGGCGCTGGTCCACGCGACCGGCTTCGCACCCCTCTGGTTCTTCGGTCCCGTGCTCGTCTTCGGCATCTTCCCGCTGCTGGACCTCGCAATGGGACGCGACAGGCGCAACCCGCCCGACAGCGTCATCAAGTGGCTCGAACAGGACCGCTACTACCGCTGGTGCACCTACCTCTACATCCCCATCCAGTACGCGGGGCTCATCTTCGCGTGCTGGCTGTGGTCAAGCGGGGAACTGTCCACGCTCGACAGCGTCGGGCTGGCACTCACCGTGGCGATGGTCAGCGGGATCGCCATCAACACCGCCCACGAGCTCGGCCACAAGCGCGCCAGCCACGAGCGCTGGCTCTCGCGCGTGGCGCTGGCCCAGAGCGGATACGGGCACTTCTTCATCGAGCACAACCGCGGCCATCACGTGCGCGTGGCCACCCCGGAGGATCCCGCCAGCGCGAGGTTCGGGGAGAGCTTCTACCGCTTCCTGCCCCGCACCGTCGCCGGCAGCGTGCGTTCGGCGTGGGAGCTTGAGCGGACACGGCTCGCGCGCCTGGAGCGCTCTGCCTGGAGCCCCGCCAACGACATCCTCGGCGCGTGGGCGATGAGCGTCGTGCTCTATGGCGCGCTGGTCGCTGCCTTCGGGGTCGTCGTGCTGCCCTACCTGCTAATCCAGGCCGTCGGGGGCTTCTCGCTGCTGGAGGTCGTCAACTACCTGGAGCACTACGGCCTCCTGCGCCAGCACCGCGACGACGGCCGCTACGAGCGCACGCGCCCCGAGCACAGCTGGAACAGCAACAGCGTCGCCTCCAACGTGCTGCTCTACCACCTCCAGCGCCACTCCGACCACCACGCCAACCCCGTTCGCCGCTACCAGGCGCTGCGCCACGTCGGCGAGGCGCCGCAGCTGCCAACGGGCTACGCCGGCATGATCCTGCTCGCGCTCTTCCCGCCGCTGTGGCGGGCGGTGATGGACCACCGCGTGGCCGCGCACTACAGGGGAGACCTCTCCCTTGCCAACGTCCACCCCGGCATGCGCGCCCGCGCACGAGCGCGATACGGCATCGGAGCATGAGCCGATATCGCTGCCCCAGCTGCGGCTACGTCTATGACGAGCAGGCCGGTCATCCCCGCGAGGGCTTCCCGGCCGGAACAACCTGGAGCGAGGTGCCCGACAATTGGGCATGCCCTGACTGCGGCGTACGCGATAAGGTCGATTTCGAGCCCGACGACTGAGCCTTCCGCTAGGTTGGGTGGCTCGCACCCGAACATGCCCTCAGCGACACCCGAGCGCATCACCTACTCCATGGCTGCACGCGAGTTGCTGCGAAACACGCTCATGGACGGCGCCTGCCACGAGCTGGAGGACAAGCGCTGGACCGACATAACCATGGCGGACATCGCGCGAGCCGCCGGCGTGAGCAGGCAGACCCTCTACAAGGAGTTCGGCTCGCGCGACGAGTTCGCCCAGGCCCTGGTGATGCGCGAGGCCGACCGCTTCCTCTCGGCCATTCAGGAGGCGATCGACGCCAACATCGCCACCCCCACGCACGCCGTCTCAGCCGCCTTCGACGTGTTCCTCACCCAGGCCGCCGAGAACCCGCTTGTCCGCACGATCGTGCGGGGCGAAGGCTCGGAGGGGCTGCTGCTGCTGTTCACCACGCAGGGCCAGGCGGTCGTCGAGGGCGCCGCCCTGCGCCTCACCGGGATGATCGTCGCCGGCTGGCCGCTCATCCGCCGCAGCGATGCGGAGCTGCTCTCGGAGTGCCTGGTCAGGCTCGCCATCAGCTACGCCTCGCTGCCCGCCGGCTCCGCCGGCATGACCTCCGACTCCGTCGCCACACTGCTCGGCCCCTACATCGATCAGATGCTCGCGGGCGGGCCGCGCCGCTAGGGCCGAGGCTAGGCGCCGTCCGCCGGGGCGCCACCGGCGCCAGCGGGGGGCGCGCTCGCCGCCCCGCCGTGCTCTTCAAGGCGCGCGCGGCGGTACTCGTTGACGACGATCTCCGTCAGCTCCTCCACAGAGGTCTCGGCGGTTGGCTTGTCCAGCGCGATCACGCCGTCCTGGATCATGCTCACGCGGTCACACGCCTCGAGCACGTGCACGTAGTTGTGCAGGATCATGATGATCGAGACCTTGCCCTCCGCCTTCAGGCGGGCCACGAGGTCGAGGATCTGGGCGCCCTCTTTGGCGCCCATCGCCGCCAGCGGCTCGTCGAGCAGGATGATGTCGGCATCGGAGTAGACGGTGCGGGCAACCGCGATCGCCTGGCGCTGCCCGCCCGACAGGCGCGCCACCGACACGTCGATGCGCGGGATGTTGATGCCGATCTGATCCAGCGCCGTGCGCGCGTCGCGCTTCATCTCGCGATTGGCCAGGAACGGCAACGGGTGATGCACCTTCTCGCGGCGCAGGAACAGGTTGTGGTAGACCGACAGTTCGTCGATCAGCGCGAGGTCCTGGTAGACGGTCTCGATCCCCTGCGCGCGGGCGTCGTCGACGCTTTTGGGCGCGTAGGGTTTGCCTTGCAGGAACATCTCGCCGGAGTCCTGCTTCTGGAAGCCGCAGATGATCTTGATGAGCGTGGACTTGCCCGCGCCGTTGTCTCCGAGCAGGCCCAGCACCTCTCCCTTGCGCAGATGCAGGTTGACGTCGCGCAGCGCGGTGACCGGCCCGAAGCGCTTGGCGATGTGTTCGACGCGCAGCACGTCATCCGGAGCCGAGCTCGGCCCCACGATCGTCTCCGCCGGTACGGCCCGATCAGCCAACCCGGGATCCTCTGCGCACGCGCTGCACGTAGATGTTGACCGTCATCGCCAGAATGATCGCAAGACCAAGGTAGAACAGCTGGTAGTTGGCGTTGACGCCCTTCAGGATGAGCCCGTCGTCCAGGATGCCCAGGAACAGCGCTCCGATCAGCGCGCCAACGACGGTCCCCGACCCACCGGTCAGCAGCGTGCCGCCGATCACAGCCGCGGAGATCGCCTTGAACAGAATTTCGTTCGCCCCCGCCACGTCCGGCTGCACCGACCCGGCCCGCACGGCCTCGAGGATCCCCGCGAAGCCGCCGGCGGCGCCGCACAGCACGAACGAGCGGACCATCACCAGGCGCACGCGCACGCCCGCCTCGGACGCGGCCAGCTTGTTCGAGCCCACGGCCACCGTGTGCAGCCCAAAGCGGGTGAACGTCAGCACGATCTGCCCGACCACCACGATCACGACCGCCCACACCAGCTCGGAGTAGGTGCCCTCGCCGAGAACGTTCGCGAACGTGGGCGCGTGTACGACCGTTTCGGTGAGCACGATCCGCGCGCCGTTGATCTCGTGCGCGACGTGGACGGTCGCGCTGGTCAGTTCTGCGCCGGGCATCCCGACCGGCACACCGTGGGAGAGGATCAGCGTGAGCCCCTCCAGCGTGAACAGCATGCCCAGTGTCGTCACGAAGGAGCTGATGCCGACGACCGCCGTGAAGAACCCGTTGATCAGGCCCACCGCCATGCAGCAGACCACCGCGAGGATCACGCAGGGCACGTGCGGGACCCCGGCCTCGGCCAGCTTGTAGTAGATGAACGGCGCGAGCAGGTACGTGGCTCCGATCGACAGGTCGATCTCGCCCAGGATCATCACGAACACCTCGCCCACCCCGAGGATCGCGAACGGGGCGAAGAACGGCAGCAGCGTCTTGAGGCTGGCGTAGGTGAGAAACGTGCTGGCGCTCAGCGCGAAGTAGACCGCCACGAGCAGCGTGACGACGATGATGCTGCCCTCGCGCAGCGAGAGCACGCGTTCGAGCACGACGCTGCGACTCGGCAGCGAGGCCCGGCGCGAGTGCGCCGGGCCTGGGGCCGGTGGCGAGGTGGATGTCCCGGGCGATACCGGGTTCCCCGCATCCTCCACTGCGCTAGGCGGCGGTACCAGCCGCGATCGGCACCACCTTGGCTTCGGAGGAGGTGCCCTCGTAGCGGCTCTTGGAGTTGACGTACGGAGTGACCGTTTCCTTGTCGATGAATTTCAGCCCCGTGTCGACTTCCGCCGGGCCGGACAGCGATCCGGAGGCCTGCCACAGGAACAGCTGCACGATCGGCAGGAAACCCTGCAGGTAGGGCTGCTGGTCGATCGTGAATTCGATGAAGCCTTCGTGCAGGCCTTTCTGCGTTTTTTCGGTCAGGTCGAACCCGCCGGCCTTCACGCCTTTGGCGGCGAGCCCGAGCTTCTGCATCACGCCGGTCAGTTCTGCCGTGTCGCCACCGTCGACGGCGTACATGCCCTTCGTCGTGGGATGACCCGTGTAATACGCTTCGATCGCTGATTTCTCGCCCGATTCGAGGGAGCCGGTGACGATCGTCTGCAGTTTGATCGCTCCGCCCGATTCCTTGATCGCCTTTTCGGCTCCTTCAAGGCGCGGCTGCAGGTTCGCCGAGCCCGCGTTGGCGGTGAAGATGACCACATCCCCCGAGCCCACGTCGGCGACGATCCGCTTGCCCATCAGTTCGCCGGCCTTTTTCAGGTCCTGGCCGATGTAGGACAAGCGCTTGTTGGTGGGGGCGTCGGCGTTGTAGGCGACGACCGGAATGCCGGCCTTCAGCGCGTTTTCGACGGGCACGTTGAACGCGCTCGTGCTGATCAGCGCCACCGCGATCCCGTTCGCGCCGGAGGTGACGGCGGAGTTGATCGCGTTGACCATCTGGTCGATGTTTTCGGTTTCCGAGCCCGTCCACTCATACGAGCAGCCGAGCATTTTGCAGGCATCGGCCGCCCCGTACTGCGTGGGCACGAAGAAGGAGTTGGTCGTCACGTGGTTGACGATCACGAATTTGTAGTTGGGAGTTTTGCCGAAGATGTCGCTGCTGGTCGCGGCTGCGGCGCTGTGGCTGCTCGAGCCGCACGCGCTCAGCAGCGTCCCCACCGAGCCGGCCGCGACGCCCGTCAGCGCGGTGCGCCGCAGGAACGTCCGCCGGTCATATCCGGAGCGGGTGCCGTCATCCTCGACGAGGGACTGCAGGCCATCCTGGGCCTGGTCTGCGGGATCGGAATCGCTCATCACGTCCTCCTGTCCTGGGCGGGTTTCAAGGCTGCATAGAGCTGTGGCATCAGCCGTACAGCCGTGACACTACCCTTTCGCCCCCGCGAACAGCGCGAAGAGTTCGGGTTGACGCAAAAACCATTGATCGTTTGCTCGAAAGCACATGCGCGCACCCTGTTCTGAGGACCCTGCGCGGCCCCGGGTGCGAGAGCCAGCTGGCACCGGTATACCCTCGTGCGATGCACGGCAATCCAGCCGAGACGCCCCCGAGCCGGGAGGGTGGCCGGGACGCCGCGGCGAGCGTGCCCGCTCGCGACGCGGCATCGGGCCAGGGCCCCGGCGGCTCCGAGCCCTACGGGCCGCTCGCCCTCTCGCGCCTCGCCAAACCCGACGGGCGCGCGCTGATCCTCTACGAGGTGCGGTCCCCGCCCGAGGGCGCGCGGTGATGGGCGAGCTTCGCTTCAACGAGCTGCGCGGCGAGCAGGTCGACTACGCCATTCACCGCCAGGAGCGCACCTTTCTGCCCGACCGCGACCACTGCCCGCTGGACGCCACTGCGCCCGGCCACGCCGAAACGGAGATCCCCTTCCCCTCCTTCCAGATCGCCGTCTTCGACAACCGCTTCCCCGCGTTCCAGTCACCACACGGCGCGGCCGAGGTGGTCGTCTACACCGAGGACCACGACGCCAGCTTCGCCACGCTCTCCGCCGAGCGCGCGCGAGCGCTGATGTGGGTTTGGCGTCACCGCTACCAGGAGCTCGGCGCGCGCGAGGACGTGCAATACGTCTACATCTTCGAGAACCGCGGCGTGGAGGTCGGCGTCACGCTGCACCACCCGCACGGGCAGATCTACGGCTATCCGTTCGTGCCGCCCGTCGCAGAGCTGGAGCTGGCCGCCGACGCGCGCATGGGCGGGTGCGCGCCGTGCGCGCTGCTCGCCGCCGAGCTGCGCGAGGGCGTGCGCATCGTCCATCACAACGACGCCGTGGTCGCCTACGTCCCCCATGCCGCGCGCTGGGCCTACGAATGCCACGTCGTGCTGCGCGAGCACAGGCCCAGCCTGCTCGACTGCGACGCCGGCGAGCTCGCCGCGCTGGCCGACGCGCTGCAGGCGCTCACGCGCGGCTATGACGCCCTGTTCTCACGCCCGTTCCCCTACGTGATGGCCGTCCACCAGGCGCCCACCGACGGGCTGCCAGGAGAGAGGCCGGCGCACGGGCACCTGCACATCGAGTTCTACCCGCCGCTGCGCACCGCCGAGAAGCTCAAGTACCTCGCGGGCTCAGAGCAGGGCGCTGGGACGTTCATCTCCGACACCCTCCCCGAGGCCTCAGCCGCAGCCCTGGCGCAGGCGATCGCGCGTGCCGGCTGAGAGCAGCGCGTTCGCCCCGGGGCGCGTGAACCTGATCGGCGAGCACACCGACTACAACCAGGGGCTCGCGCTGCCCTTCGCTATCGCGGACGGCGTCATCGTGCGCGCGCGAGCGCATCAGCCCGGGTCCGCGGATGCGGGGCGCGTGCACGCCGAGGCCGAGGATCTGCGCGAGCGCGACAGCTTCGACCTGCACGCCGTCGCGCCCGCCGAGGGCTGGCGCGCCTTCGTGCGCGGCGTCGTCGCCGAGCTGCAGCGCGCGGGCGTGAGGCTGCCGGGCGCGAGCCTGCAGATCAGCGGCGCGCTGCCGCGCGGCTCGGGCCTGTCCTCATCGGCGGCGCTGGAGGTGGCGCTGTGCCTGGCGCTTCTCGACCTCGCGGGACTCGCCGGCATGGACCGCGTCGAGATCGCACAGCTGTGCGCGCGCGTGGAGAACGACTGGGTGGGGGCGCAGACCGGCCTGCTCGACCAGCTCGCCAGCCTGTTCGGCGAGCCCGACAGCGCATTGCGCATCGACTTCCGCTCGCTCAGCGTCGAGCCCGTGCCCCTTGCGCTGGGCGATTGGCGCCTGGCGGTGCTCGACTCCGGCGAGCGCCACACCAACGTCAGCTCCGGCTACAACGAGCGCCGCGAGGAATGCGCGCGCGCCTGCGAGCTGCTGGGGGTAGCCTCGCTGCGCGACGTCGCGGCGGGGGACCTCAAGCGCCTGCCCGAGCCCGTGCGCTCGCGCGCCGCACACGTGCTCGGTGAAAACCGCCGCGTGGATCAGGCGGTGCAGGCGCTGCGCGCGAGCGACATGGGGGCGCTGGCGGCGCTGCTGGACGCCTCCCACGCGAGCCTCAGAGACCTGTTTGCCGTCAGCACGCCCGCCGTCGAGCACACGGTTGCGCTCATGCACGCAACGGGCGCCGCCGGCGCGCGGCTGATGGGCGGCGGCTTCGGCGGCAGCGTGCTCGGCCTGTTCGCGCCCGGGTGTCAGCCCCCGGCGGGCGCGCGCGAGGTTGCTCCCGGCCCTGGCGCACACCTGCTCTAGAGGCGCGCCGCCACCAGCGCGGCCGCGGTCAGCACCACCGCCACCGACATCGCGCGCAGCGCGCCCTCCAGAGGAGCGAGCAGCGCGGGCACCGTGAGCTGCTCGGTGGCGCCGTCGGCGCGCGTGCGCACCCCGCTCAGCGCTGCCGTGCGACGGCGCAGCTCGCGCGCCGGGGAGCTCAGGCGCCTCTGCGCGAGGCTCAGCGCGAAGCATCCCGCCGCGACCAGCACGCCCGGCGCAGCCACCCGCTCGGCCTCCACGAAGTAGCCGGTGAACGCGGGAAACGCGCCCCATCCCAGCGCGAACGCCACGTCGTTGTGCAGGCGCCCGCCCAGCCACTCGAGGTTGTAGGCGGGCAGAAACAGGCCGCCCGCCAGCACCAGCGGCGCCAGCCACGGCGTCACGACGAGGATCCCGCCGATGCCGATCGCCACGGCCCCCAGCATGCCCGCGAGCGCCAGCGCCAGCAGCGTGCCGTTCCCCAGCGCGGTCCCCAGCGGGCGGTCGTGCAGCTCGTCCAGCGCGTGCGCGGAGATCCCCACCGCAAGCGCAAAGGCCGCAAGGCCCCACAGCAGCCGGTCCGCGCGCAGGTGCGGCGCCACCGCTGCGCCGAGCGCGAAGTAGCTCAGATGCCACGCGGTGTAGGGAGGGTGCAGCAGCGTCAGCAGATCGCCCGCTCGGCCCGTGCCGCGCGCGTAGAACGCCGGCCGCTGCGCGGGCGCGCTCACCCGCCCCGGCCCTCGGACGCGGCGCCCGGCTCGCCGCCCCGCCGCTCTCCCCCGCGAGCCTTGCTCGCGGACATCACGATCCCACCCCCCAGGCTCATCCTGCGCACCCTCACATCCACAAGCCCCGCCGCGCGCCAGTACTCCACCACCGCCGGCACGGGGTGGCGCTCATAGAAGCCGCGGATGCTCGGCCCAAGGAACCTGCCCACCTCCTGCCACTCCGGCGAGGCCAGGCGGCCGAGCAGCGGCAGCCCGACCGCCGTGTACAGCCTCCACGCCCAGCGCGCTGGCGCCAGCGGCGGCACGCCGAACTCGAGCGATGAGATCCGCCCGCCGGGGCGCAGCACGCGTGCCAGCTCGGCGACCGTCGCGCGCGGGTCATCCACATAGCGCAGCAGATAGGTGAATGTCACCCCGTCGAAGCTCTCATCCGCGAACGGCAGCGCCTCCGCCTCGCCCTGCACCAGCGTCACCGCGCCGCCCCGCCGCGCCGAGGCGAAGCGCCTGCGCGCCCCCGCCAGCATGTCCGGGCTCTGGTCGAGCCCCACCACCGAGCACTCACAGCGCGACAGCAGCTCAGCGGCAACCATGCCCGTGCCCGTCGCCACGTCCAGGAAGCTCTGGCCGGTGCGCGGCGCCGCCTCGTTCACCAGCGCCCGGCGCCAGCGAGGGTCCTGCCAGAAGCTCAGCGCCGCCGAGAGGAAGTCGTAGCGGTCGGGCAGGCCGCGGAACAGCTCCAGCGCCCGCGCCTTGCCCCGCTCGGTGCCAGGACCGCTCTGCACGCCGCTGGTTCTCAGGCCGCTCATGTTCTCGCCGATATGACAGGCTAGCCGCAGCAGTCCAATACGTGCCGGGCACCGCAAGGGGGGCGAGCACATGACAGACACCGCACACACCACTCCCAGCAGCCGCACCATGCTCATCACGGGGGCGTCCTCGGGCATCGGCGAGGCCACGGCAAGGCGGCTCGCGCGCGAGCCCGGCGCCAGGCTCGTGCTCGTCGCGCGCAGGCAGGAGCGGCTGCACGCGCTCGCCGCCGAGCTGGGAGAGCACCGCGTCAGCTACCTCGCCGCCGACCTCCTGGATGACGGGGCGCCGCGCGCCATCCGCGAGCACGTGCGCGAACTGGGCGATCAGCTGCACCTGCTCGTCAACAACGCCGGAGCCAGCTGGCGGGCGAGCTTCGCCGACGGCGGCTATGAGAACGTCAGGCGCACCATGGCGCTCAACTTCGACGCGCAGGTGCGACTCACCGAGGAGCTGCTGCCACTGCTGCGCTCCAGCGCGCCCAGCGCCATCGTCAACGTCTCCTCCACCGCCGGCCGCGTCGCGCGCGCCGGCGCGGGTGCCTACAGCGCGTCCAAGTTCGCGCTCGCCGGATGGTCCGACGCCCTGTTCGCCGAGGAGCGCCAGCACGGCGTGCACGTCGGGCTGGTGCTGCCCGGCTTCATCGCCACCGAGGGCTTCCCCGCCGCCGAGCTCACCGCAAGGCCGCTCACCCGCTGGGTCGTCTCCACGCCCGAGAAGGCCGCCGAGGCGATCTTCGAGGCGGGCATCGGGCGCCGCGCGGAGCGCTACGTGCCGCGCCCCTACGCGCTCGCCGGCATCATCCGCATCCTCGCACCCGGCCTGTACCGTCGCGCGACCGGCACCAGCGCCGCCGCCGTGGCCACCACCGCCACCGGCGCCGACGCCGACGCCGCCGCCGAGCGCGCGCGGCAGAGCCCGGACAGCGGGGAGCACGGGCAGCCGGACTCCGTGCTGGGTGGAACCCGGCCCGGCTCCGACTAACCTCAGCGCATCGCTACAAGGGCACTCGTCACAGGCGCAACGGGGTTCATCGGCGGCCGGCTCGCCGCCTCGCTGCTGGCATCCGGCGCACAGGTCACCTGCCTCGTTCGCGACCCCTCGCGCGCTGTCGCGCTGCAGAGCGCCGGGGCACGGCTGCACACGGGCGACGTCGGCGATGGCGACACCCTGAGCGGCGCCGGGGAGGGCGCGGAGGTCGCCTACTTCCTCATCCACGCCATGGCCGGCGGGCCGGGCTACGCCCAGCGCGAGCTGCAGGGAGCCGTCAACTTCGCGCGCATGGCCAAGCGCGAGGGAATCGACCGCATCGTCTACCTCGGCGGCCTCGGCGAGAACGCCGTCTCCGAGCATCTGCGAAGCCGCCACGACACCGCGCTCGCGCTCGCCTCGGAGGGCCCGCCGCTCACCTACTTCCGCGCCGCCATGGTCGTCGGCGCGCAGAGCGAGTCCTACCGCACGCTGCGCTACCTGGTCAAACGCCTTCCCGTCATGATCGCCCCCAGCTGGCTGAAGATCGCCACCCAGCCGATCGGCATCGACGACGTCATCCGCTACCTCGCGGCGGCGCCGCAGGTGCCCCAGTCACGCGGACGCGAGGTGCAGATCGGCGGGCCAGACGTTCTCTCCTACGGGCAGATGCTCAACCGCATGGCGGTCGCCATGGGCGTGCGCCCGCGCCCCCAGCTGCCCGTGCCGTTCATCACGCCATGGCTGTCGGCGCTGTGGCTCGGCCTGGTCACCCCCGTCGACACCAACGTCGCGCGCCCGCTCGTGGAGGGCCTGCGGAGCGAGACGATCGTCACCGATCCGAGCGGCGCCGAGCCGTTCGCCATCGACCCCCTGCCCTTCGACGAGACCCTCCGCCGTGCGCTCGCCGAGGAGGCCGCAGCGGCGCGCGGCGCGAGCGCGGAGGCGGCCGGGCCCGCGCCCTCGCCTCGATGACTCGCGCCGTCGTGCTGTTCACGCGCGACCTGCGCGTCAGCGACCATGCCGCGCTTGCGCACGCGGTGCGCGCCAGCGAGGAGGTCATCCCGCTGTTCGTGCTGGAGCCCACACTGCTGGCGGGCAGCTGCGGATCGCCCAACAGGCTGTCCTTCCTGCTCGACTGTCTGCGCGACCTCGACGGCTCGCTCGCCGAGCGCGGCGCGCACCTGCTGGTGCGCCGCGGAGAGGTCGTCGCAGAGGCTCTCGCCGTGGCGCGGCGCTGGAAGGCCGGCGCGCTGTACATCAGCGAGGACGCCACACCGTATGCCGCCGATCGCCTGCGACGGCTGCAGCACGCATGCCGGCAGGAGGGCATCACGCTGCACCGCCTTCCTGGGATCACCGTGGTGGCGCCCGGCGAGCTGGCACCGGCGGGCGCAGACCACTACCGCGTGTTCACGCCCTACTGGCGCCTGTGGCGCGCGCGTGCGCCGGCGACCGCCACCCGCGCACCGCGCGCCATCGCCGTACCGGCCGGGCTGCCCGCCACCGGCGTCCCCTCCCTCGCCGGCCTCACGCGCGGCGCCCCCTCCGCCTCCCTGCCGCCCGGCGGGGAGAGCGCGGGCCGCGCGCTGCTCGCGCGCTGGGTGCGCGCCCGCCTGCGGCATTATGGATCGCTGCACGACGACCTCGCCGCCGCCGCCACCTCCAGCCTCAGCGCGCACCTGCACTTCGGCTCGCTCGCTCCCGCAACGGTGCTCGCACGCACGCTCCGTGCACCCGGCGGCGAGGAGTTCGCGCGCCAACTCTGCTGGCGCGACTTCCATCATCAGGTGCTCGCCGCGCGCCCGGACCTGCCCCACGCCGACTACCGCCCGCGCGGTGACCGCTGGCGCGAGGACGAGCAGGACGCGCACGCCTGGCGCGAAGGGCTCACCGGCTACCCCATCGTCGATGCGGGCATGCGCCAGCTCGCCGGCGAGGGCTTCATGCACAACCGCGCGCGCCTGATCGTGGCGTCGTTCCTCACCAAGACCCTCTACCTCGACTGGCGCATCGGCGCCGCGCATTTCGCGCGGCTGCTCGTCGACGCCGACGTCGCCAACAACGTGGGCAACTGGCAGTGGGTGGCGGGAACCGGCAACGACACCCGCCCCAACCGCGTGCTCAACCCCCTGCGCCAGGCCACCCGGTTCGACCCGCGCGGGGACTACGTCCGCCGTCACGTCCCCGAGCTCGCCGGCATCGAGGGCGCGGCCGTGCACCGGCCCTGGCTGCTGCCGGCACGCGTGCGTGCGGGCCTCTGCTACCCGGCGCCGATCGTCGATCTCGACGAGGGTCCCGCGCTGCTGCGCGCCGCGCGCTACGGGTCCAGGTCGCCGTCGTAGAGCGCGAAGCGCGCGCCCTGCGGGTCGGTCACGAACGCCACGCGCGCAACGGGGATCTCCACCGGGCCGCGCTGCACGCGGCCCCCGAGCGCCGCCAACCTGATCAGCGCGCTCTCGATCTCATCCACGCCGAAATACACCAGCCAGTGGGGCGGATCGTGCGGCGGCATCAGCCCGTGCAGGATCCCGCCGTTGTCCGACCCCTCGTTGAGTATCGACAGGTAGCGGCCGCTCATCCCCGCAATTTCCTGCGTGGTCCATCCGAACAGGTCGCCGTAGAACTCCGCCGCGGCGTCCTGATCGGGCGTGGACAGCTCGTTCCACACGGGCGCGCCCGGCTCGTTGACGACCGCCGCGCCGAAGTGCATGCGCGGCTCCCACAGCTCGAAGTAGGCCCCCTGCGGGTCCTGGATCACCGCCATCCTCCCCGCCTGCTCCACGTCGAACGGCGGCGCATGGACCGTTGCGCCGAGCTCGGCCGCCAGGTCGGCCGCGCGGTCGGCGCTGGCCACCGAGACGTAGGAGTTCCACATCGGCGCCACGCCCGCCGCGCGCTGCTGCGCGGGCTGCTGCGCGATCGCCGCCACCGGGCTGCCCTCGAGCGTCATCATCGAGTAGGTGGAGCCGTCGGCCATTGCCAGCTCGTGCACCTCCCAGCCGAACAGGCCGCAGTAGAAGTCGCTCGCGCCGGCCTGCTCGGCGGCGCTCAGGTCCGTCCAGCAGAACGTCCCCGGCTCATATCCGGCTCTGGCTCCCACCGCGGCGAGACTAGCATCGCCCGCGCTGCGCCCCGCTAGATTCCAGAGGTGGCCGAGGAGATCGCGATCCGGGGGGCGAGCATCAGGCTGGGCCAGCTGCTCAAGCTCGCCGGGGTCATCGACAGCGGCGCGGAGGCCAAGCGGCTGCTGGCCGAGCAGCGCGTCCTGGTCAACGAGCAGGCCGAGGAGCGCCGCGGCCGCCAGCTGGCGCCGGGCGACCGGGTGCGCGTCGGGGCGCGCGAGCTGCTGCTCGTCGGGGAGGCCGCCGCCGGCGCGCCGCCCGCAACCTGATGACGCGGACCGCTAGTCCAGGCGGGCGACGATCGTGGGCGTGGTCGTGGGCACGCTCGTACCCCCGTCCGGCTCGGCGGTCACCAACACCGCGCGCACGCCCCTCACTCCGCCGGGCACCGCCACCGTCGCGTCGCCGCGTGAGGTCACGTTGAAGAGCGCGTCGGTCGGTTCGGGGTTGCCGGAGCGTTTGACCCAGACCTCGTAGACCTCGCCGAGGCGCGTGGGCGGGAATTTGGAGACGGTCAGGCTGGCGTGCTCGTCGCTCACGGTCAGGTAGGCGCTCGCTCCCGGCGCGGTCACCTCGGCGCGGATCAGCCTGGGCGCGCCGCCGCCACCCCCCGACAGGACGATCGCGAGTACCACGATCGCCGCGAAGCCCGCCGCCACAGGCGCGGCGATCATCGGACGCCACGTCGTCCAACGGCGCCTGGGGGCGTCTGCGCGCGCCGCCGAGGCCGCCTGCGCCGCCCGCCGGCGCGCGTCGGCTCGCACGTCTGCCATCAGCCTGCGCTTGAGCTCCGGCGGCGCCTTCAGCTGGGGCGCCGCGCCCGGCAGCGCCGACACGACGCTCTGCAGAGATGCGACCTCCTCGCGGCACACCGCGCAGTCGGCCATATGGCGCACGAACGCGTCGTGCTCAGACTCGCTCAGCGCGCCCAGCACGTACGGCGCGGCGTTGCCGTCGCAGCCCTCCGCGGGAGTGCCCCCCGTCCCCGGGTGCCCTCGCTGCTCGCTCATTGCACCACCTCGGAGGGGTCGCCAAGCGTCATACGCATCTTTGCCAGCCCAAGGCGCATGCGTCCCTTGATCGTACCGATGGGCACCTCCAGGATCGAGGCGATCTCCACGTGCGTCAGGCCGCCGAAATAGGCCAGCTCGATGACCCTGCTCTGCTCCTGGGGCAGCGCCTGCAGCGCGTCGCGCACCTCCCTGGACTCCTCGCGGCGCGCAAACTCCAGCTCGGTGCGCTGCGGCGCGGGAAGCCGCTCGGCCAGGCCGTCGTCGCTGATGCGTCCGCGGTCGCGCACGGTGCGCCGGCGCAGCGCGTCGATCGCCCTGTTGTGGACGATTCCCAGGATCCACGTGCGCACGCTGCCGCGGTTGCGGTCATAGCGCCCGCCGCTGCGCCACAGCGACAGAAAGCCCTCCTGCACAACGTCCTCCGCCAGCGCGCGCTGGCCGCACATGCGGTAGGCCAGCGAGAAAGCCGCGTCGGCATGGCGGTCATAGACCACCTCGAACGCGGCCGCGTGCCCGCGCCTGACCATCTGCATCAGCTCCTCGTCGGCGAGGTCACGCAAAGCGGCCGTTGACTCCGTCCCTGCCTCTGATCGAAGTGCTCTGAACATACCTGCCATCTCCTACGCTCCTCGCCGCGCGGCGGATCACTCCCGCTCGGCGCCCGCAGCGGCCATGCGACGCTGCAGCCGCGCCTGGCGGCGCTCGAAGATGTCCGCCAGCAGCACTCCGAGCTCGAACAGCAGATACAGCGGCACGGTCTCCAGCAGCAGCGTGATCGCATCGCCTGGCAGGAACGCCGCCACCGCGCCGCAGGCCACGATCGCGTAGCGGCGGTGCCCGCGCAGCGTCGCGGGTGTCACGATCCCCGCCCTGGTCACAGCCATGATCCCCACGGGAACCTGGAATATCAGACCCATCGCCAGAAGCACCACCGCGGCGAAGTGGTAGTACTGGCTCGCTTGGACCAGCACGTTGAACTGCCCGCTGTTGAAGTTCTGGAAGAAGCGCACCGCCGCGGGCAGCACCACGAAGTAGCCGAACACCACGCCCGCCACGAACAGGAACGGGATCGCCAGCACGAGCTGGTTGGTCACGCGCCGTGTGTCGGGGCTGAACGCCGGCAGCAGGAAGCCGTAGATCTCATACAGAATGATCGGCAGCGACAGGATCAGCGCGAACAGCAGCGAGATGCCGATCGTCGTCGTGAACGGCTCGCCGATCCCAAGCGTCACCGGCTTGTTGCCCTGCGGCGCCGCCGACAGGTGCTTGATCGCGCCGTTCAGCACCGGCGTCACGCTCGCTAGCGTTGCCCGCGTCGCCGCCGAGGCTCCGCTGCCGGGCCGCTGCAGCGCCCCCACCACGACCTTCAGCTCGCTCGCAACGGCGCGCGCGCTCTGCTGGACGGTGTAGGTGCTCCCCAGCGGCCCGTTGCCCGCCTTCACCTGTTTCTGGGTCTCGTGGGCCAGCGGCGCGTTGATCGCGTTCAGCAGCGCGTGGTTCTGCCAGAAGCAGAAGCCGAACGCGATGCCAACCGCGACCAGGCAGATGATCAGCCTGGTGCGCAGCTCCTCGAGGTGATCGACCGTGCTCAGCCGCTCCTCGTGCCCGATGCGCCCAACCGCCGCCGCCGCCATCGTCTACGCCTCTCCCGCTCGCCGCTCGCCGCCGCGGACTAGGCCGCGTAGGTGTGGCGCTCGCCGACGGGCTCGGCCACGGGGGCCTGGACGGCGACCGCCACCGGCGCGGCGGGCACCTGCGCCACCGTCACCGGCTGCTCGACGCTCTGTGCGGCGTGGGTGTCCTCACCGCTCAGCGCGTCCTTGAAGCCGCGCATGCCCGAGCCCAGCGAGCGCCCCATCTCGGGCAGCCGCTTGGCGCCGAACACAAGCAGAAGAAGAATCAGAAGAAAGGCGATGTGGATCGGATTGTCGAGTCCCATTGGTAGCTCCTGGAGATCGTGGTTTTGGTGAGGTTCAAACTGTGAGTGAAAGGTCTCTTCCCGGTACTACGCGAGGGGGGCGCCCGCGGATCAGCCGACGTCCCCCTCGCCGGCTATGCCTTGATCAGCGGGCCCGCCTTGGCCAGCACCTGCGCCTTGGTGAGCGGGACGTCGAACCCTTCGGTGGGGGTCGGGCTCGAACCGATCAGCAGATTGATCGCCGCCGCGTGGCGGGCCTCGATCTGCACGATCGAGCCGGCGGATGCGAGTACCGCCTTGCTCTGTATCGACGGCGCAGCGCCGTTGTAGGCGCTCACGCCGGTGTTCTCCAGCAGCGAGGCCAGCGCCAGGAACGAGCTCTGGTTGGTGGCCGGAAACACGAACGCCGGTTTGGCCACCGGCGTGCCGCCGAGCGATTTGATCGCCGCCGTCAGCGCCTGCACGTGGTCCTGCTCCTCTTCGCCGAACAGCCTGGCGTAGGAGGCGGCCTGCCCGCTCAGGCCGACCTGCCTGCCCTTGACGTTGTAGAAGTCCGACTCCAGGTACTCAAGCGTGAGGGCGAAGTTGAGGACTTCAGCGTCCCCGCCGCCACCTGCCGCAAGCGCCTGCACGACAAACGGGCTCACTGCGCCGGTGCCGTAGACCGCTCCCGCCGCCAGCGCCCCGCGCATGATGAAGCTCGCGCGCGTCATGCCGTGCACCTCTACCTGCGCGAGCTGGGGGCTCGACAGCCCGGCCCGGTCCGCCGTGGAAATAGTGCTGTGTGACATTTTCATGCTCCTTTGCGCTCAGCTTGGGATCAGGCCAGGAACGGTTTGACCGCTGCAAGGACCGTGGACATGTCTGCCGGCTTGGCAAACGCGCCATCCGGGGTGACCGACTTTTTCACCAGCGTCCCCAGCGTGGCGGCGTGACGTGCCTCCACCGAGTGGATCGCCAGCGCCGAGGCGAGCACCTCGGGACTCTGGATGTTCGCCGCCTGGCCCAGATAGGCAGAGGCGCCAAGGTTCTCGACCGTGTACGCCAGCTCAGCCACCTGCGTCGCGCTTGTGATCGGGAACTTGCCGGCCGGCTGGGCCGCCGGCGTGCCGCCGAGCTTTTCCACGGCGGCTTTCAGGGCCGTGACGTGTGAGTTCTCCTGCTTACCGAAATCCTTGATCAGGTCGCCCACCTTGCCCGTGAAGAGACCGGCGGCGATGACCTTGCCGTAGAACTCGCTCTCCAGGTACTCCAGCGTGAGCGCGTAGTTGAGGATCGTCAGGTCGCCCGTGTCGCTCGCCGGCGCGGTGGTGCTCGTGCCGGTGCTCACCGGTGCGCTCGCCGAGGAGGACGTCGTGTTACTGCTGCTCCCGCACGCCGCCAGCACGAATGCACCGAAGCTCGCGGCGCCCGCACTGCCGGCCATCTTCAGGAACCGCTTGCGATCCACGTCGTCGCGCACCAGGCGCTCGACGATCCCGATCGGCTGCGGCGCAGACTCCTCACTTTGGGAACTGGACATCTCATTACCTCCGCTTCGGTTCAGGGGGTGGGTGCCTCCCCGGTGCGAGGGGTCCCCGCACCGGGCGGCGCGCGCTGCGCGCCTTGTAGCCGTGGCTCTCAGCCGACGATGAAGCCCGTCGCTGCGACGGCCGCCAGCACCTTGGATGCCGTCAGCGGCGTGTCGAACGGTCCATTCGGGGCAATCGATTCACCCGTCGGGTCGTTCAGCAGGCCGATCACCGCTGCGTGACGCGCCTCGATCGTCACGATCGACAGCGCCGCGGCGACGTCGGCCGCCTTGGTGAGGTTCAAAGCCTGGCCTGAGTAGGCGTGAACGCCGGTGTTCTCCAGCACCTCCGCCGTCGCCATGAACGTTGCCACGCTCGTGTTGGCGCCTTTGAAGTCGAACTTCGGTTCCTTCACCGCTTTGGACCCCAGCGCCTTCTTCAGGTAGGCCACGTGCGCGTTCTCGTCACGGGTGACAACCTTCAGGAAGGCCGCGGCCTGCGAGGTGAGCGCCAGGTTGGCGGCGGTCGCCCCGTTGTAGAACGCTGCCTCCAGGTACTCGAGCGTAAGCGCGTAGTTGAGAATTCCCACGTCGCCCTTGCCGAAGGACTTCGGCGGGCGCCCGTGCTGGCTGGCGGCGAACGCGCCCGGTGCCAGCGCTCCGATGATGGCACCGCCGCTCACCACCGCGGCGCCGCCGACGCCGGCCTTCTTCAGGAACGTGAGGCGGGTGTCACCCGAGACGGCGGCGGCCGCTTCGCGCACCGCGCCGTCCGCGTCAATCTCATCGAGATTGATCTGGTAGGTCATTGCTGTCTCCGATGTTTGGGGGAATGAGGGGGGGCCACACTCAGCTGCAACGACCGCCCTGGGATTGACTACGCGACCGAGGTCAATACGGATCAGTCACCCATCGCCATCAGGGCGCCGGCGCGGGCCCGCCGGCTGAGCCCGGGGCGGGGCGCTCAGGCGCCGCAAGCGGTGCCCACCGGGGCATCCGCCAGACGTCCGGCCGCGCCCGGGGCCTGCAGGCCCCACGCCTCCGCCAGGAGCTCGTAGGAGCGACGCCGCGCCTCGTGGGAGTAGGTGATGTTGACCGCGATCGCCTCCTGCGCCCCGTAGCTGTCGATCACCTCGAGCAGCTGGGAGCGCACCTGGGCTGGGTCGCCCACGATCGCCCGGCGTCGCGAACGCGGCGCCGTCTCGTCGCGGTCGTCCACTTCCAGGAAGCGCTGGGCCTCCTCAGGGGGAGGAACGGCGATCAGCTGCCCGCGGCGCAGCAGCGTGAAGGTCATGCGCCCGCTGGTGGCGATCGTCCGCGCCTGCTCCTCGGTCTCGGCGCAGATCAGCCACGCGGCGACGGCAACGTGCGGCACCCGGCCCTCGTGCCCCTGTGCGAGGAAGCGCTCGCGATAGAGCGCCGCGATCTCCGCGCCCTCGGGGTTGATGAAGTCGGCGAACGCGTATGGCAGACCGAGCTCGCCCGCCCAGATCGCGCTCTGCGCGGAGGATCCCAGCAGCCATGGCTCAGGGCTCTGCGGGCGCCCTGGAAGGGTCGCGCCCAGGCGCGCGAACGGGTGGTCGGCGGGGAGGCTGTCGTCGAGATAGGCCAGCAGCTCGGCGAGCTGCTGGGGGAAGTCGTCGGGGGCCGCCTGGCGGCGATCGCGCTGCAGCGCGAAGGTGGTCAGCGGGTCGGTGCCCGCCGCACGGCCCAGCGCAAGGTCGATCCGCCCAGGGAACAGGCCGGCGAGCACGCTGAAGGTCTCAGCCACCTTCAACGGGCTGTAGTGGGGAAGCATCACGCCGCCGCTGCCCACGCGGATGTGCCGCGTCGCCGCCGCGATCGGGCCGATCAGCGCCTCGGGACTCGGCCCCGCGAGCATCGGGCCGCCGTGATGCTCGGCGACCCAGTAGCGGTGATAGCCCAGGGCGTCCGTGAGGCGGGCCAGGTCGATCGTGTTCGCCAGAGCCTGCGCGCCGCTGGAGCCCTTGGCGATCGGCGACTGGTCGAGCACGGAGAGAGTCACGGGCTGAGCTTGGGGCTGCACAGCTCCAAGCTTATGACCCCGCCGCGGCCCCGCCCCACAGCGCCCGCGCGCTCGCCGCGGCCACGCGCGCACTCCGCTCCCCATCGGAGCGCTAGCCTGTGCGCAGAGCACGAGGCAGGGGAGGGGCGATGTATCAACCGGTACTGCTCAAGGACCGACCGCGCAACGCACGCATAGTTCTCGCAGGGGTCATCCCGACACTCGTCGGCGCGGTCGCCGGCGTGCTCATCGGCAGCTCGCTCACCGGCTACTGGGTGGTCGCGGTGGTCGCCGGCCTCGGCGGCGTGATCGCGGGCTTCGAGCACGAGGACGGCTGGGGCGGCGCCGACCGCGGCGTGCTCGGCGGGTTCCTCTACGGCGTCGGCCTGCTCGTCGCGCACGCGATCGCGGGCACGCACGCCAAAGTCTCTCTCGGCAGCTTTCCGCCGCTGTTCGCGGTCGTCACCGCGATCATCGGCATGTTCCTGGGCGCGCTCGGCGGGAGGATCGGCCGCATCGGGCGTGCGCCCGCGGGCGCCCCTGCCGGAGACCCGGCGTCGCAGGACGGCGACGAGGACGACGCGCCCGAGCAGCCCACCGCCGTGGCCGAGCAGCCCACCGCCGCCGAGCCGCGCGGCGCGGCCGAGCCCGCGGCGCTCGCCGAGCCCGCGATGCTCTCCGAGCCGGAGGCCTGACGGTGGCCGGCGATGGAACATCCGAGCCCGGCTTCCATCTGTTCCTCGACGGGCAGGAGGTGGGGGTGACCGCGAGCGCGCTGCGCCTGTACCTCTCTGACCTCGCACACGAGCCGCAGATACGCGCGCTCGCACGCGAGGTGCTCGACGGGCTTGCGGCGCCGGTCGAGCGGGATCGTCTCACGCTCGAGCTCACACCCGAGCAGATGAAGATCACCCACAGCGCCGTCAGCCTGCTGCTGAAGGACACGACCCACGAGCAGGCCGAGGAGCTGGCCACGCTGCGGGCGATCCTCGACAAGCTGCCCGACGAGCACACGATGCGCGCGATCTCGCTGGACCGAAGCCGCTAGGTGGGCTCGGGCTCCATCTGGATCGCACCGCAAGGGCACTCCTCGGCGCAGATCCCGCAGCCCTTGCAGTAGTCGTAGTCGATCTCGTAGCGCTTGCCGGGCTCGAGCTTGATGACCGCGTTGTCGGGGCACAGGCCGTAGCAGTTGTCGCATTCGAAGCAGTTCCCGCACGAGAGGCAGCGCCGCGCCTCAAACAGGGCGTTCTCCTCGTCAAGGCCCAGCTGCACCTCGGAGAAGGTCGACTGCCGGCGCACCGCGTCCAGGCGCGGTACGAGCGCCCTGGGGGCGTCGGAGTAGTACCAGGTGTTCAGCATCTCCAAACCGGCGGTCTCGTGCTTCGGCGGCTGCCCGAGGTGCTCGCCGCGCAGCCACGCGTCGATATGGCGCGCCGCCTTCTTGCCGTGTCCCAGACCCACCGTGACGGTGCGCTCGGCCGGCACCATGTCGCCGCCGGCGAAGATGCCAGGGTGCCCGGTCATCATGTCCACGCCGACCTTCACGACGCCGTCCTCGATCTCAAGCCCGGGCACGCCGTCGAGCAGCGACAGGTCGGCTTCCTGGCCGAGCGCCAACACGACAGAGTCCGCCGCCAGCTCCTCCAGCTCGCCCGTTGGCTGGGGGAAGCCCGTGTCGTCAAGCTCCATGCGCTCGAGCACCAGCGTGCCCTCGCCGGCGCTCCTGATCGTCGTCAGCCACTTCATCACCACGCCCTCCTCGAGCGCTTCCTGGACCTCGAAGTCGTGGGCGGGCATCCGGTCGCGGTCGCGGCGGTAGACGACGATCGCGTCGCTGGCGCCCAGGCGCCTGGCGGTGCGCGCCGCGTCCATCGCGGTGTCGCCGCCGCCGTAGATGACCACGCGGCGCCCGAGCAGCGGGCGCTCCCCGCTCTCCATCCCGCGCAGCAGCGACACGGCGTCGAGCATGTGCGCCGCCTCACCGGCGGGGATGTAGGCACGCTTGCCGATGTGCGCGCCCACCGCCAGGAACGCCGCGTCAAACTCGCCCTCGCGCATCGCCTGCTGAATATCTGTGACCTTGCTGTCGCACTGCAGCGTCACCCCGAGTGCCAGGATCCGCTCGATCTCCGCGTCGAGCACGTCGCGCGGCAGGCGGTATGCCGGGATGCCGAAGCGCATCATCCCACCCGGAAGCGGGCCGGCATCGCGGATCAGGACCTCGTGGCCCATCATCGCCAGGTGGTAGGCGGCCGCCAGGCCCGAGGGCCCGGCCCCGACCACGAGCACGCGCTTGCCCGAGTGCCCTTCCGGGCCCTGCGGCGTCCAGCCGCGCGTGATCGCCTCGTCGCCGAGGAAGCGCTCGACGTTGTTGATGCCGACCGCCTCGTCGACCTGGGCGCGATTGCAGACCTCGGTGCAGGGGTGGTAGCAGACCCGTCCCACCACGGCGGGGAACGGGTTGTCTTTGACGATCACCCGCCACGCCTCCTCGTAGTCGCCCGCCTCGGCGTGGTAGAGCCAGCCCTGGATGTTCTCGCCCGCCGGGCAGCCGGCGTTGCAGGGCGGCATACGGTCGACATACACCGGTCGTTCGTCGCGCCAGGCCCCCGTCTTGTTGGCCAGGCTCGAGCCGACATCGAGGGTGATCGCGAACGGCCGCTCCATCACAGCAGCCCGTAGCGCTCGATGTTGCGGTCTGCGCGCGCCTGGATGCGAGCGATCACGTCCTCCTGGCGGGTGGGCTTGAAGAGGTGGCGGTAGCGGCCCTGGAGGGCCAGGTACTCCTCGACGGGCTCCTGGCGGCGGATCTTCGAGACCGCGCTGAGCACCCCGTCGCGGGCCTCGAAGACCGGGAAGAGACCCGTCTCCTTTGCCAGGCGGGCGACCTTGATCGTGTCGCCGGACGCCGACGCCCAGCCGAGCGGGCACGTGACAAGCACGTGGATGTAGCGCGCGCCCCTGATCGACATGGCCTGCTCGACCTTGGCCTCGAGGTCGCGCGGCTCGGCCACCGTGGCGGTGGCCACGTAGGGAATCTCGTGGGCCATCGCGATCTGCGGCACGTTCTTGCCCTGGCCGAACGGGTTGCCCGGCTGTGGCCCGACGGCCTGGGTCGTCATCGTGCGCGCCGCGGGGGGCGTGGAGCCGGAGCGCTGCACGCCCGTGTTCATGTACGCCTCGTTGTCGTAACAGATGTAGAGCACGTCGTCGTTGCGCTCGAACATGCCCGACAGGCAGGCCATGCCGATGTCCACGGTGCCGCCATCGCCGCCCTGCCCGATCACCCGCACCTCGCTGCGCCCCTTGGCCTTCAGCGCCGCCGCGATCCCGCTCGCCACGGCGGGCGCGTTGCCGAAGAGGGAATGCAGCCACGGCAGCTGCCACGAGGACTCGGGGTAGGGGGTGGAGAACACCTCCAGGCAGCCCGTGGCGTTGGCCGCGATCAGCTGCCCTCCGGTCGCGCGCATCGCGGCGTCGATCGCGTAGCGGGCACCGAGCGCCTCGCCGCAACCCTGGCAGGCGCGGTGCCCCTTGGTGATCGCGTTGCTGCGGTTGGGGTCGGACTGCAGCGAGCGCAGCGAGGGGTCCAGCAGCCGGTTGCCGGCCGCGTGGCTGCCCACTTGGTAGAACTTGATCGGCCTCGTCGCCATCGCGCTCACACGGGTCCCGCGGCGACCACGCCGATATCGCGCAGCAGGTTCTCGGCGTGCGGGCCCGAGCGGCGCGTGGCACGCGCGCGCGCCAGCTCCCGCTCCACCAGATCGGAGTTCAGATCCAGGAAGGTCGTCGCCTCGAGCGTGTCCGCCACCGCCGCCGTGAGCAGTCCGCAGAGCCCCTCGGTGGTGATCGGGCGCCCGCCGAGGCCCGCTATGACCGTGTATATCCCAGCGCGCGAGCCGGCCAGCGAGTTGCGCACGTCCTGGACGAGGATCCCTCCGACTCCGAGCGCCAGCGCCTTCTCGATGACGACCACCCGCGCCGCTCGCGCGAGCGCTTCACGGACATCCTCGGTAGGGAACGGGCGGAAGGCCTTGATGCCGACCGCGCCGATGCTCACTCCCTGCCCGCGCAGCTGATCGACCGCATCCTCAATCGTGCCGAGCACGGAGCCGAGCGCCACCACGATCGTCTCCGCGTCCTCTGAGCGATAGCGGCGCAGGACCCCGTGCTGCGTGCGCCCGAGCTCCGCGCCCAGCTGCTCGGAGAGCTCGGGGATCAGATCGAGGGCCTGCAGGTGCTTGACATGGGCCAGGTACTTGACCTCGGTGAACGCCTCCGGCCCCACCATCGCCCCGATGCTGACCGGGTCGGCGGGGTCAAGCAGCTGGCGCGGCTCATACGCCGGCAGGAAGCTGTCCACCTGCTCGGCGCTCGGCAGGTCCACGCGCTCGAACGCGTGCGTCAGGATGAAGCCGTCCATACACACCATCACGGGCAGCGAGAGCTCCTCGGCCAGACGGAAGGCGAGCACGTGCGTGTCCACCGCCTCCTGGTTTGACTCGACATAGAGCTGGATCCAGCCCGAGTCCCGCTGGGACATCGAGTCCGAGTGGTCGTTCCAGATGTTGATCGGAGCGCCGATCGCCCGGTTGGCGACCGTCATCACGACAGGCAGCCCGAGGCCCGAGGCGTTGTACAGCGCCTCAGCCATGTACAGCAGCCCCTGGCTGGCCGTGGCCGTGTAGGTGCGCGCGCCGGTGGCCGAGGCTCCGATCGCGACCGACATCGCCGCGAACTCGGACTCGACGTTGACGAACTCGCACGGCGCGAGCTCGCCGGACTTCACCATCGCCGAGAGCGCCTCCACGATGTGGGTCTGGGGGGAGATCGGGTACGCGGGGATCACCTCCGGCCGGCACAGGGCGAGCGCGCGGGCGACGGCGCGCGAGCCCTCGATCTGCTCAAGCATTCGCCACCTGCCGTGCACCGGAGACGAACTGGAAGCAGGCCTCGGCGGCCGCCGAGTTGCCCTCGGCCAGAGAACCGGCGAAGCGGCGCACGATGGCCTCCTTGACCGCCTCCAGCGAGACGACGCCGGTGAGCGCCGCAAGCCCTCCCAGCAGAGCGGCGTTCGGGCGGGGAGCACCGAGGCGCTCGCGCGCCATCTCCGACGCCGGGACCGTCAGCAGCCGCTCGCGGCGAAAGCCCGTCACCCAATCCCCCAGCCCGAGCTCGTCGAAGGAGCGCGCCGAGTTGATCAGGACATAGCCCTCCGCGCGCAGGCCGCCGAAGACATCCACCTGGTGCAGCAGCGTGGGGTCCTGCACGATCAGCGCGTCGGGTTCGGAGACGGGCTCGCGGGTGCGGATCTCGTGGTCATCGATCCGGCAGAAGGACACGACCGGAGCGCCCGTCCGCTCCGAGCCGAAGCTCGGAAAGGCCTGGGCGTGGCGTCCCTCCTGAAACGCCGCGACCGACAGCAGCTCAGCCGCGGTCACCACCCCCTGCCCTCCGCGTCCGTGAAAGCGCACCTGGAACATGTCGCGAGACTCCGCTGCCCGCGCCTAGAACTCGAACACGAGCCGCGCCGTGCCCGCGGAGCCGTCTTCGACTTCGCGGAACGCCTCGTTGACCTGGTCCAGGCGGCGCGTCTGGTAGAGCACCTTCGTGCGGCCGAGCTCGTGCAGGTGGAAGACCTCCTCGAGATCCTGGTGGGTGCCCACGATCGAGCCCCTGATCGTGATCCCCTGCAGCACTGTCTCGAAGATCGGCAGCTTGACGATGTTCTCAGCGGGCAGCCCCACGAACACGAGCGTGCCGCCGCGCGCCATCGAGGCGAAGGCCTGCTCGAAGGCCGCCGGCGAAACGGCCGTCGCGATCGCCACATCCGCACCGCCCAGCTTCTTGATCTCTTCGACCGGATCCTGGGTCGCGGCGTTGACGGTGTAGGTGGCGCCGAGCTGCTTGGCGAACTCCAGTTTGTCGTCGTGGATGTCGACCGCGACGACCGTGCAGCCCGCGATCTCCGCGTACTGCACCGCCAGGTGTCCGAGTCCGCCGACGCCGAAGACCACGGCCAGCATCGAGGGTCTCGCCCCCGAGACCTTGACGGCCTTGTAGGTGGTCACGCCCGCGCACGTCAACGGCGCGGCGACGAGCGACTCGACCGCCTCGGGGACCCTAACGGCGTGGCGCGCATAGGCCAGCGCGTACTCCGCGTAGGCACCGTCGATCGCATATCCGCTGTTCAGCTGCTTTTCGCAGAGGGTCTCGCGCCCGTCGTTGCAGTAGCGGCATTCTCCGCAGGCGTAGCCGAGCCACGGGATGGCGATGCGGTCGCCTTCGCCAAAGGGCCCGTGGACCTCGGGCCCGATCGCCTCGATCCGTCCCACGCCCTCGTGACCGGGTACGAGCGGCAGCGTGGGCTTGACCGGCCAGTCGCCGTGTGCGGCATGGATGTCGGTGTGGCACAGGCCGGAGGCTTCGATGCGGACGAGCACCTGCCCCTCGCCGGGCGTCGGGACCGGGCGCTCCTCGATCGTCAGCGGAGCCTTGAAGTCATGTACAACGGCTGCCTGTGGCATATCTGGCTCCTCTGGACGTGGAACGGATCACGCTTCTCACCGTATGCCCGTCCCGCCGCCGCGGCATCAGGGTCTTTTACCTACACGCATGCAACGTTCTACGTGTCGGGCGTCCGCCCCGCGCCCCCGCCGGCCAGCGAGCGCGCGGGAGGGCGCGAGAGTCACACCGCGACGGCGGAGCGCTCCGTCATCGCGCCGGGCAGCTCCGCCTCGGCGCGCGAGAGCACCACCTTAAGCGCGTTCGTCTCGGCGGCGTTGGCGAACGTGTCGTAGGCGTCCATCGTCGCTCCAAGGGGGAAGCGATGGGTCGCGAACAGGGACGGGTCGAGCCTGCCGCTGGAGATCAGCCGCATCAGCTGGGGGATGCTGTAGGTGTCCACGAGCCCGGTCGTGACCGTGACGTCGCGAATCCACAGCGTCTCCAGGTGCAGCGTCGCCGAGCGGCCGTGCACGCCGATGTTCGCCACCCTGCCCCCTGGGCGGATCAGGGCTGTACACAGCTCGAAGCTCTCGGGCACTCCCACCGCCTCGAAGGCGACGTCGGCCCCGAGGCCGTCGGTCATCTCCATCACCGCGGCGAGGGCGTCCTCGTGGCCGTTGTTGATGGTCACGTCCGCGCCGAATCGCCGCGCGCCGGCCAGCCGCGAGTCGGCGAGGTCGATCGCGACGATCTTGCCGGGGGTGTAGAGCTGGGCCGTGAGGATGCCCGCCAGGCCGATCGGGCCCGCGCCGACGACCGCCACCACGTCACCGGGAGCGACCATACCGTTGAGCACCCCGACCTCGAAGGAGGTCGGCAGGATGTCGGCCAGGAACAGCACCTGCTCGTCGGAGAGCTCGGCGGGCACCTTGTAGACGGAGTTATCGGCGAAGGGCACGCGTGCGTACTCGGCCTGCAGGCCGTCGATCAGGTGCCCGAAGATCCAGCCGCCGCCGCCCAGGCACTGCCCGTAGCGGCTTTCCCTGCAGAAGCGGCAGCGCCCGCAGGCGCTCACGCAGGACATCAGCACGCGGTCGCCCGCCGCCACGGTGCTCACAGCGGCGCCCACCGCCTCGATCGTCCCGACGGCCTCGTGGCCGAGGACCGTCCCGGGCGTCACCTCGGGGACGTCGCCTTTGAGGATGTGCAGGTCGGTGCCGCAGATCGTCGAGGTGTCTATCCGCACGAGCGCATCGGTGGGATCGATGATCGACGGGTCCTCGACGGTGTCCCAACTGCGCTGACCGGGTCCGTGATACACGAGCGCCTTCATCTCCGCGTCCTCCTCGTTCGGGCGAGCTCAAGGGTGGCGGCTCGCGACGGCTGGCAACTGACTGCCTTCACGCTAGATCGCGCCCGGCCGGAGCGCATCGGGGTGTTCCCCGCTCGGCTGTGCATACGACTACTTAGAATTCACAGTGATGGTCTCGGCGGCGGAGCGGCCACGGCCGCGGCGCGCACGCGCGCATCGACGATCACCGCGCCCTCGGCCGACACGACGATCGGGTTGGCGTCCAGCTCGGCGATCTCCGGGTGCGCCTCGACCATCGCGCTGAGCCTGAGCAGGGCGTCCTCGACGGCGGCCACATCGCAGGGCGCCGCGCCGCGGAAGCCCTCCAGCAGGCGGAAGGTCTTCAGCGAACGCAGCATCTCCGCCGCGTCCAGGTCGGTCAGCGGGGTGATGCGCACCGCGACGTCTCCGAGGATCTCGGTCGCCGTACCGCCGGCGCCGCAGGCGATCACGGGGCCAAAGCTCTCGTCGTGCACAACGCCCATCAGCAGCTCCACCCCCGGCGGGGCCATCGGCTGCACGAGCAGGCCCTGCAGGCTGTGCCCGGCGGCAGCCACAGCGTCCCTGATCGCGGCGGCCGCTCCCCGCACATCGGCGGCGCCGAGGTCGACCCGCACCGCCCCCGCGTCGCTCTTGTGCAGCAGGCCGGGCGCGATCCCCTTCAGGACGACCCGGCCGCCGATGCGGGCCGCAGCGGCAGCCGCCTCGCCGGCGTCCGCCGCGACGCAGGTCTCGATCATCGGCAGCCCGTAGCAGCCGAGCAGCGAGCTCACCTCCAGCGCCTCCAGCCAGCCGCCGCCACGGGCGAGCGCGCTGCTGAGGATCGCGGCCGCCTCGTCCGCACGGACCGCGTCGAGCTCGGGCACCAAGCCCGCCGGCCTTGCCCGCCACGCCGCGTAGCCCGCCGCGTGTCCGAGCGCTCGCGCCGCATCCTCGGGGAAGTCGAAGGTGGGCACCTCGCCGCTCGCCGCGAGCTCGGGCGGCGCGCCCTCGCTGTTCATGAACACGGCCGTGAGCGTCACGGCGCCAAGGCCCTTGGCCGCCAGGGCGATCTCGCGGGCCGCATCCTCGGGCCGGGTCACAAGCGGCGGCACGAAAATCGCGACGATGGCGTCGCAGGCCCGCTCGGCGATGAGCACCTGGAGCGAGTGGCGATAGTGGACGGCCGGCGCCGTGGCGACCATGTCGATCGGGTTGCCCAGCGACGCCTCCGGGGCGAGGAACGCGCGCAGCCGCGCGCGCGCCGCCGGTGCCAGCTCGACCACCTCCAGCCCGGCCGCATGGCAGGCATCCGCGCACAGGATCCCCGGCCCCCCGGCGTTCGTAACGATCGCGACGCGAGGCCCCGCCGGAGCGGGCTGGCGAGCCAGCAGCCCGCCGACGTCGAACAGCTCCTGCATCGTGTCGGTGCGGATCACCCCCGCCTGACGGAAGAGGGCATCCACCGTCACATCGGAGGTCGACAGCAGAGCACCCGTGTGCGAGGAGGTCGCGCGCGCTCCGGCCGGGGTGCGCCCGCTCTTGACGGCGACGATCGGCTTGCTGGCCGCCACCCGGCGGGCGATCCTGGCGAAGCGGCGGGGATTGCCGAACTGCTCCACGTAGAGCAGAAGGACCCGCGTATCTGGATCCTGCTCCCAGAACTCCAGCAGGTCGTTGCCCGACACGTCCGCCTTGTTGCCGTTGGAGACGAACGAGGACAGGCCAAGGCCCATACGGCTGGCTGCCTCGATGATCGCGATCCCGAGGCCCCCGCTCTGGGAGAGGAACGCGATCGAACCCGCGGGCGGGGAGCGCCCGATGAAGGTGGCGTCCAGGCGTACATCCTCAGCCGTGTTGATCACCCCCAGGCAGTTGGGGCCAACCAGGCGCATCCCGGTCTGGCGACAGATGCCGAGCAGCTCCTGCTGGCGCTGGAGCCCCTCCTCCCCGACCTCGGCGAAGCCCGCCGAGATCACCAGCAGCCCCCGGGTGCCGGCGGCGGCGCACTCCCGCGCGACCGAGCAGACGTGCGCCGCCGGGACGGCGATCACGGCCAGGTCGACCGGCTCGGGCACATCCGCGATGCTCGCAAACGCACGGCGGCGACCAATCGTCGCGACCCGGCGGTTGACCGGGTATATGTCGCCGCGGAAGCCGTAGCTGCGAAGGTTGTGCAGGATCTCGCCCCCAACGGTCCGGCGCTTTGGGGATGCGCCGATCACGGCGACGGACCGAGGTCGCAGGAAGAGTTCCGCCGCAGCGATCGCCGCGATGCGCTCGCGCTGATGGAAGCGCTCATGCGTATCGGCGGAAGTCGATGTCGGCAGTTCAACCTCGATCAGCCCTTCCCCCGAGCGCAATGCAAGCGGAAAGCCGCTGTCGCGGAAGACCCCGATCATCTGGTGGTTGGCGGGCAGAACCACGGCGGCGAAGGTGTCGATGCCGCGCGCCTCCGCCGCAAGGGCGAGGTGGGCGAGCATGATCGTCGCGATGCCGCTCCCCTGCCACTCCTCGGCCACCGTGAACGCGACTTCCGCCCGGCCGGGGCCGGTGCGCACGTATGCGCCATGCGCCACCACGCCCTGGCGCTCGCCCGTGGTGGCGATCAGCGCGTAGCGGTTGCTGTAGTCGACGTCGAGGGACCAGTCGAGCATCCAGTCCAGGCTCGGGTGCCCGAAGAAACGGAACGCCACCGAGCGCTCGGAGAGCCCTGCCAGGAACGCCTCGATGCCAGGCCGGTCCGCAGGCGCGACGGGCCGGATGCGGACGGTTGAGCCGTCGCGCAGCGCCACGTCGACCTCTGAGGCGTCGGGGTAGGGCTCCGCGGGGCGCGAGCCGAGCGGCTCGGCCTGATCCGGGGTCACACCTGCGGCGCTGATCACGACACCGATGCTCGCTGACGCGAGCGCGGGTGCCATCCGCGAAATATACGCAGATGCAACTGGGTGTAAACTTTGCTGAAGCGGGTAGAAGATACGCAGAACGGTCGTATGATCAGGAAATCCCCCCTACAACGAAGGAGGAGATCATGAACGCTTCACCGGCAGCCACCACTCAGCCGCGCGTCCTGCCTCGCTCCGACGAGGACCCGCGCGAGCTCTTTGCACGCTGGCAGCAGCACGGCGACCGTGCCGCCCGCGAGGCGCTGGTCCAGAGGTTCATGCCCCTCGCGCGGAGCCTCGCGCGCCGCTACGACCGTTCTTCCGAGCCCTACGAAGACCTGATGCAGGTCGCCTCGCTCGGCCTGCTGAAGGCGCTGGACAGGTTCGACGCAGAGCGCGGCCCGTCGTTCGCATCATTCGCCATCCCGACGATTCTCGGTGAGATGCGGCGCTACTTCCGCGACTCCGGATGGTCGCTGCACGTCCCTCGCGGCGACAAGGAGCGTGCGCTGAAGGTGCGCGACGCCCAGGAGACCTTCACCAACGAGAAGGGCCACGCGCCGACGGTCAGCCAGCTCGCCCAGTATCTGGAGCTCGAGCCGGAGTCGGTCATCGACGGCCTGCTTGCGATACAGGCGTATGAGTCGCTTTCGCTCGACGCCCCGCGGCCCGGCGGCGAGGACGACGCGATCACCTATGGCGACACCGTCGGCGACGAAGACCACCGCTATGAGCTGATCGAGCTCGACTCCACTGTGGTCGCCGTGCTCGACCGCCTGCCCGCGCGCGAGCGCGAGATCCTGCGTATGCGCTTCGTGGAGGAACTCACCCAGACCCAGATCGCGCAGCGCGTTGGTGTCTCCCAGATGCAGGTCTCACGCCTGCTGCGCCGCTCCCTGGATCAGCTGAGGGCCATGACGCAGGACAGCACGCCAGGCTGAGCGACGTCCGCGGCGCCGATATCGTGATGGGATTCCCGCGCTGCTCGTGGTGGGGTCCCCGCGGCCGGCGCTAGTCCCGAACGTCGCACCATATGGCCACGCCACCGAACGTCCGCCTCGACCTCCCCAGCCGCCCCGAGAACGTTCTGCTCGTTCGTGAGTCGCTGACCGGACTGGCGGAGGCGGCGGGCATCGCCGGCGCCGACCTGAGCGACGTGAGAACCGCGGCCACCGAGGCCGCCAACAACGTGGTGCTGCACGCCTATCCCGGAGGCGAGGGCCCGATGGAGGTCGAGATCGACATAGCCGAGGGATTCCTGTCCGTGTGCGTTCGCGATCATGGCGTCGGCCTGCCGCGGGAGGCCGAGCTGCAGGACGGCGAGGGCATCGGCCTGCCCGTGATTCGTGCGCTGACACACCGCGTGGACTTCATGCAGACGCCGGGAGGTGGCGCGGAGGTGCGCATGGAGTTCGCGACGCCCGGGGTCCGCGACCTGCCCGCCGGGGAAGCGTCGGAGGTCGACCTCCTGGCCGACCTGGAGGGAGGCGAGAATGCCGTCGGCGTGAGCATCGCGCCGCCGGCGCTGGCCCGCCCGGTGCTCCCGCGACTGCTCACGGTGCTGGCGGCCCGCGCGCACTTCTCCACCGACCGCATCTCCGACATCGTGCTGCTCGCGGATGCGCTCGTGGCACAGGGGGCCGGTTCGCTGAGTGGCAGCGAGCTGCGTCTGTCGGTGTCGGTGGAGCCCCGCGTGATCGGGCTGCACCTCGGCCCGCTGCGCTCCGGTCGCGCCGGCGAGCTGCTGTCGGACTCAGAGGTACAGGGGCTCGGCCCGATCCTCGCCAAGCTCGCCGACGCCCACGAGGTCCTCGCACGGGACTCCCACGACGTGCTGACGCTGCAGTTGCAGGACCGTCGCTGAAGACGCCGCGAGCACTGCGCCAGCCCCGCCGCATACCGCATGCCCCCGCACGCGCCGGCGCTAAGATCCCCCGTATGAGCGCCGACGACCGTCTGCAAATCGTCACACGCGCCGAGCCTGACAGGGTGGTGCTCGAGCTTCACGGCGAACTGGACCTCGCGGGCGCGCCCGCGCTCACCGGCGAGCTCGGGCGCAGTCAGGTTGCGCGCGCGGGCGCCGTCGTGCTCGACCTTCAGAACCTCGTGTTCATCGACTCCTCAGGCCTGCGCGTGATTCTGGAGACGCACGAGGGAGCCCTCGAGCGCGGCCAGTACTTCGCCGTCACCGAGGGCTCCCCGCAGGTCCGCAGACTGCTGAGCATCGCCGGCGTGGACGGGCACCTGCACACGCTGCCCTCCGCTGAGGCGGAGCTCGAGCAGAACCTCTGACTCACAGCCGCAGCTACGCGCTCGCGCGCTCGCGCTCCGCCGCCTCGATCACACCGCTGCGCGCCTTGTGCGAGCGCTCGTAGGAGAGCACCGCGCGCGCGAGATGCTCGTCCCCGGCGCCCAGCGCGCGGCGGATCTCAGCGACGTTGAGCTCGTCGTAGCCGGGCCACGGCTCCTGGGAGCGGAGCGTCGCCGCACGCGCGAGAATCGTCGTGCGGCTTTGGTGGCGCCGCTCGTATGAATCGATCTTGGCCAGCTCGATCTGCGAGAGCCCGGGCAGGCGCTCGGTGATCTCCTGTGCGCTGCGCTCGTCATAGCCGGAGATCGCCAGGTCACCCGCGGTGGCGATGGCGCCCTTGATCTGGCCCTCGGCCTGAGCGACCCCCGGGACCTTGCGCGCGGTGCGGGCCGCGCGGCGAACCTGTTGCGCCGCCTCGCCGGCGGCCTCTCTGGTCGCGTCGCCCGCATCCCTAACCGCCTGCGCGGCGCCTGTGTCGGTGAGCTCGTAGCTGCCGTTCCCGTTCACCTCGGCTGCCACCACCGCCTCTGTCAGGCGGGGGATCTCTCGCAGCAGGCGCTCGAGCATCCGTTGCTCCTGGGCACGGATCGAAACGGCCAGCTGTGCTGTCTGCTCATCATCAAGCGCGCGTGCGAGGCGCTCCAGCGAGGTGTAGGTGGCGATCTCCAGCGCCTCGCTGGCACACGCGTCCCTCGCGTTCTTCAGGACGACCTCCTCGCCGCCGCCGCCGCGCAGCAGGTCCAGCGGCGTCTTGCCCAGCGCAAGAATCTGGCCGACCGCGGCCTCCACGGCGCCGATGGCGCCCTCGAGCAGGTCACCTCCCTCGCCCAGCTCCTCCAGGCGGCCCTCGATACGCCGGGCGTGCTCGCGGGTCTCGCCCAGGTGAGATTCCAGGCCGCGGCGGTAGCTGCCCGAGGGAGCCACCGCTATCTGGGACTGCAACGCCCGGGCGAGCGCCGCCTCGGCGGCCCGCGCGTCCTGCAGGTACTGCGTGATCTTCTGCTCAGCTCGACTCATCATGACCTCCCGGCGGTCGCGCCGGCTGAGGCAACCGGATGCTCGCCCTCGGCGAACTCCTCGACGATCTTGGCGCAGAACGCCGGGAGGTCGTCGGGGTTGCGCGAGGAGACGAGGCCCTCGTCGACGACCACCTCCTCATCAACCCACTTGCCGCCTGCATTGCGGATGTCGGTCTTCAGCGAGGGCCAGGATGTGATCCGGCGCCCGCGAACCAGGTCGGCCTCGACGAGCGTCCAGGGCCCGTGGCAGATCACACCGACGGGCTTACCCTCGGAGAAGAAGTCCTTCAAGAAGCGCACCGCGCGCATGTCGGTGCGAAGCTGGTCGGGGTTGGCGACACCGCCCGGCAGCACCACCCCGTCGTATTCCTCGGCCTTTACGCCGTCGAACGTCTTGTCGACGGGGAACTTGGACCCCTTGTCGAGGTGGTTGTACGCCTGCACCTCTCCCGCTTCGGGTGCGATCAGTTCGGGGGTTCCGCCGGCCTGCTTCACCGCTTCCCAGGGGCTCGTGAGCTCTGCCTCCTCGACACCCTCCTGCGCCACCAAGAAGGCGATCTTCTTGCCGTCAAGCTCTGCTGCCATTTCAAGTCTCCTTACGGGTCGATCGCTTTTACCTGATTGGCGTCTACCCATCCGCCCATCGCGCAAACGAACGCGAGTGCGCCTTCGGGAGTTGTTTGTCGGGATGGGCGGCCGGGTATCAAAACGGATAGGCCGGCACCTTCCGCGCCGGACTCTCTCTTTCGATTGGAGGTAGCAATGGTTGCCCTGGTTGCGCTTGTGCTGATACTCGCCATTTTTGGAGGGCTCGGCTTCGCCGCGAACGTCCTCTGGTACGTGCTGATCTTCGCCCTGCTGCTGTGGCTGATCGGCTTCTTCATCGGCGGTGTCGAGGGTGGCGGCCGCCGGCGGTGGTACGGGCGCTGGTGAGGTAATGACCGTGGCCACATCACCGGTCGAACCGCGTGCGGGAGTACGATTGCCCCCGTGGCAGCGCTTGGGCCGCTGATCCCTGACGACAGTCCTCGATCGTCCAGGGCCTGGAGGCGTGCGCGCGGTATCGCCACGGAGGTGGTGCTCGCGATTCTCCTGACCGCGCTCTCGCCTGTCGTGTTCCTGCTCGCGGCGGTCGTGGACCTGACGCTGTGGCTGCGCCGGCGCAAGCCGTGGATGGCGGTTCGGCTGATGGCGATGCTGTGGTGGTTCGTGGTGGGCGAGCTCTACGGACTCGCGGGATTGCTGGCGATCTGGGTGCTGTCGGCCGGGCGCGACAGCGCGCAGCGGCGCGAGCGCGTGTTCGCGCTCAAGCGCAGCTGGCTCTCGAGCCACCTGCGTGGCATCCGCGCGCTGTTCGGCATGCGCTTTGAGACCGAGGGCCTGGAGCTCGCAGGCCCTGGGCCGGTGATCGTGCTGATCCGCCACGCGAGCATCATCGACAACGCCCTGCCCGACGTCGTCCTCGGGGGCGCCCACGGCCTGGGGTTCCGCTTCGTCATCAAGCGCGAGCTGCAGATGCTGCCGACGATCGACATCGGCGGGCGCTGGGTCCCCACGCTGTTCGTGCGGCGCGCCTCCGGCGACACGGCCGCGGAAGTCGAGCGGCTGCGCGCGCTGACCGTGAACCTCCCCGCGACCGAGGGGCTGCTCATCTACCCGGAGGGCACGCGCGCGACGCCGGCGAAGCTCGCGCGCGCCAAGGCCGTGATCGCCGAACGCCAGCCCGAGATCGCGCCACTGGCCGCTGGGCTGCACCACCTGCTGCCCCCGCGCCTGGGCGGCACGGTGGCACTGATGGAATCGGCGCGAGGCGCCGACGTGGTGATCTTCGGACACGTCGGCCTCGACGGCTTCGAGCACATCAGCGACATCTGGTCAGGCGGGCTGGTGGGGACGACGGTAAGAATGAGGTTCTGGCGCTTCCCCGCGGCAGATGTGCCGCAGCAGCGCGACGAGCTCATCCGCTGGCTGTATGAGCGCTGGCAGATGCTCGATGACTGGGTCGGGCAGGCCCAGGCCGGCGCACCGCCGGCGGAGCCCACCGCGGCGCTGGGCGCGCCGGCCTAGCTGTAAGACCCGAGCAGGTTGTTCATGCGGGTGATGGGTGTCTCTCGCCCGATGGCTTGGTGTGGTCTGCGATGGTTGTAGGTCCATAGCCAGCCGTCAAGGGCCGCGGTGCGTTCAGCGCTGTTGCGGTAGATCGCTCCGTAGGCCCAGCCGGCGAGCATGGTGCGGATGAATCTCTCCGCCTTGCCGTTGGTCTGTGGTCTGCGGGGCCTGGTGCGTAGGTGTCGGATGCCGAGTGCCTTGCAGGCGATCGCGTGAACTGCCGAGCGGTAGGGGGAGCCGTTGTCGGTCAAGAGCTCCTGGACCTTCATGCCGTGGCGCTCATAGAACGCGATGGCCCGGCGCAGGAACGCGATCGCTGTGGTCGCCTTCTCGTCGCTAAGCACCTCGGCGTAAGCGAGACGGGTCGCGTCATCGATAGCGATGTGCACGTACTCCCAGCCGACGACCTGACGGTCTACGCCGTCAAGGTCGCGACGGTACTTGCTGGGGTTGCGTCTAACGCCTGTGATCCGCTTGCCAGCGCCGCCGTGGATCCGTCCGAGCTTCTTCACGTCGATATGGATCAGCTCCCCCGCAACAGTCCGTTCGTAGCGTTCAGCGGGCTCCATCCCGAGGCGGCCGAGACGACCCATCCCGATTCGCTTGAGGATCCCCGAGACAGTCGAGAACGGCATCTCGAGCACCTCTGAGATCTCTGGGCCCGAGAACCGCAGACGGCGAAGAGCAGCGATCGCCTCAACGGTGCTCTCATCGCTGCGGTTCGCGACACACCGCGGCGCCGAGGAGCGATCCAACAGCCCAGCAGTTCCTTCGGCGCGATACCGGGCAACCCACTTCCCGGCCGTTCGGGCACTGACCTCCGCGACCAAGGCGGCATCCCTCACAGACCAGCCCTCATCAACAACACGACGAACCATCCGCTCGCGCTGCCTAAATGACAGCGCAGCATTACCGTGCAGCTTCATCCGGTTTCTCCTTGGGACTGGGGCTTTGACACCACCAGCCTCCAAGGAGGACCGGATGAACAACCTCCTCAGGTTCTACA